>ERZ773227.1773-NODE-1773-length-13595-cov-2.302363_pt1 | contig 13595 bp, 8 predicted proteins | sample MGYA00580525_ERZ773227 | MGnify/ENA primary metagenome ERZ773227 (study PRJEB29015, sample SAMEA2737782) | human gut metagenome | biome: human gut; feature: human-associated habitat; material: faeces | place: China | collected 2012 ... | reverse complement strand
GTTGATCAACAGATAGATGAGCCCCGGCAGAGCCATAAGATACAGCGGCAGCTGCCGCTTGACTTTCCGAAGAGTTTTTTCGCTCATTTTCATCCCTCCAACGGTCTGTTGCGGGTCTCAGACCGCGTCTGCAATCCCTTGGAATACGGCAAGGCCGCATGGCACGGGTCATACCCCACGGCCTTGCCGTTCGATTTTTGCTGTGTGCCGTCAAATTTCACGAACAGGGCCGTTACGGCACGTCATCGTGTTCGCCAAAGCAGCTCAGCTTTGCGCAGCCACCCAGGCATCCAATTGGCGCTGCTTTTCGGCAATAACTTTCTCGATACCCGCTTCCCGCAGGGCCTGCTGGAATTTGGGCAGATATTCCTCCGGATCAAGCTCGCCGTTTTCCAGGCCCAGGCGGTACTCGGCAAGTACGCTGTCCAGCGCGGCAACCTCGGATTTTACAGGAGAAGAATCAAATATGAAGCCAACCGCTTTGGATGTCACCGCGCTCTCGTTGAACGCCTTCATTTCCTCGTAGTAATCGTCTGTACCGACCGTCTCCCACGCATAGGAGATCAGCTGATTTCCGAAAGACCATCCCTGATTCAGACCGTAACCGTCGTTGTCAGAAGTGACGCCTTCCGGATAGCGGATCAGCGTATCCGTATCAGGCACGCGCTCATAGTGAACACCTTCAATACCCCAGTCCAGAATATTCAACACTTCCGGATCGGAATACAGCAGGTTCAGGAACTTCAGCACCGGTGCCTGATCTTCGCAGGTAATGGGAATTGCCATAACCACGCCATTGATGGTGTCGTTGGTAGAGATGGGCGTCGTCAGAATTCCGTCCAAGGTGGGAATGCCGGTCGTGTTCTCCACGTCCACGTAACTGCCCGGCTTCTTGTCGCCCAGATACGAGAACAGCCGTCCGGACTTGTACAGGTTGATGCCCGTATCGGGGTTGATGGAGCCGTCGCTCAAAATCCAGCCTTTGTTATACCAGTCGCGGATGTAGTCCAACGTCTGGGCATACCACTCGGTTTCAAACAGGTTTTCCAGAACCAGATCGTCACCACCGCAATCCATCAGGACGCCATAGTAGTCACCCATCTTATCAAAGCTTGCAAATCCCGATTCCATAACGCTCTTGCCGTTGTCCTGGGAAGACGTCATGACCAGATCCGGTTCCAGTGCGGACATCTTTTCAAACAAAGCGGCCAAATCGTCTACGTTCTGAATTGCCTCGGCCTCTTCAAGCAGCCCGTGCTTTTCCAGAAGGTCACGATTCAAGCTCACACCGCGCCGGGTAGCCATATCCTTGTTCACCGGGAAGCCGTACACATTGCCGTTCACCGTGACCGAATCCATGTAGTCTCCCAGTGCATCCAGCACGCCAGGAGCATACTCAGCCATCAGGTCCGGGTCCACTACCGCCAGTTTGTTCTGGTTGATGGCAGAACTGAAATCGCCGCCAAACATGATGTACAGATCCAGCTTCTCTCCGCCGGAGATCATCAGGTTCATCTGCTGGTCGTATGTGCCCAGGCTGAGGGGCACCAACTCGACCTCTGCATGGATCTTCTCGCGCAGCTGCTCGTTCAGTGCGTCCTCGATCATTTGCATATCCTGCGGGATGAACAGGTTGCAGAAGAACGCAAACGTGATCTGATCGTAATCGTCATCAGCGGTTCCCGTCGCTTCGCCGGAGGCGGCGGAGGACGAGCTGTTGCCGCACCCGCTCAGAAGCAACGTTGTAAACACCACCAGCGCTAAAAGCAGGGATAACCATCGAAATTTTTTCATGTTGTACTCCTTTCCTGTATGGTTTTGTTGATATTCGGCTTCGCCATGCCCTATGGTGCTAGTTTAGCACGGTTTTTTGAGGTCAAACTACTTCTATTTCGACTTTTTATTCTGGATTTTCTACCTAATATATAATAATTTTATTTTTCGTGCTATAATACTGTTGCATTCGAACAATCTTTGAGGAGGATTTTGATGAAAAAGCAAATATCCCTCCATTTCCCATGGCTGCGCGGCAGCAGCCTACAACGCCAGCTCACCTTCTTTATTGTTCTTTTTCTGATCCCCCTCCATATTTTGCTTCTGGGGATCACTGCGGCGTCTACACTGATCATGTACCAGCACACCCGCACTACCTATCAGAATATGATTGATTTCTTCATGGATGAAATAGACACCAGCCTGGATTTTATCAGCCGCTTTTTGGTGAATACCGCGGCGGAGAACAGCACCTTTCAGAGCATCGCGTACGACTATTCCGACGCAGACCTGAACATGGAAAGCACCCGCCTTTACCAGTATCTGCAGCATAACGTCGTGCTGTACCCCGACCTGCAATACCTGTTTGTTCACAAAGCACGGACGGAACCTCTGATCGTACTGGCCCCCAACCCGACCTATCACGCCTTCTCCCTGTCCAATTTCGAAATGCGGAACTATCTGACAAAATATCTGGCTACCCACACCGACGGAGCCCGGGAATGGCAGCTGCTAACCATTGAGGGCCAACAATACCTTCTGTGCATGCTCAAATTCAACGACACGCAGCTCGGTGCCCTTGTGCCTATCAGCGCACTTTTGGAAAAGCTGGAAAAGTATCAAATTGAAAACGGACAATTCACTGTGACCGCGTACATGCCACAAGACGGTGCGCCGCGCCTTTTGGCACGGCTGACGCTCCATGAGCTGCGCATTTACGCCCACTCCTCTACCGGTGACTTTTCCATCGAACTGCGCTCCTCAGCGCCATTTGACAGCAATGCGCCCTTTATGTTCTATCTTTTATGCACCGTGCTTTCCCTGGTACTGCTGGCCATTATCCCCCTCTCACGCCGCTACATGCGCCAACATTTTTCCAAACCCATCGACATTGTTCTCTCTCATATGCGGCGCGTGCAGACAGGCGACGCTTCCGTCCGCCTGCCGAACGATATCGGCAGCTGCGAAATGAACATTTTGGCGCAGGCTTTCAACCATATGATGGACGATATCCAGCAGTTGAACGATCGGGTCCTGGATGAACAGAAACAGCGCAGCCAGGTGTATCTACAGTGCATGCAACTACAGCTCAGCCCCCATTTTTTCCTGAACACGCTGAACACCATTTATCTTCTGTCATACAACGACGAACATAAGAAGCTGCAGGATATCACATTGAATATGATCGAATACTTCCGCAACGTATTCAACAGCTCCAGCCCCACAATCTCACTGGGCAATGAGCTGCTACAGTGCCGCCGGTATATCTCTATCTATCAAATTCGCAAGGAACAGACCATCGACTTTCTAACCGACGTACCGGAATCTGTGATGGAGTACCCGGTTCCACCGCTCTCGATACTGACCTTTGTGGAAAATTCGCTGAAGCATGCCGTGCAAAACGACATACGCCTTCAAATCAGTGTGTCTATTCGATGCGTTGAGCTGTCAGAGGGCGGTATTGGCCTGCAACTTCGCCTTGCGGACAACGGACAGGGCTTCCCCGGCCCCGTCCTTGAACGCCTGAATGCAATGCATCCGCCGATGGAGGTGACCGGCAACCACATAGGGCTGCCCAATCTGCAGAACCGCTTATTCTATTGCTACGGAACACGCGCCTCGATCCGGTATGCGAATGCAGAAAACGGTGGCGCACAGGTCACCGTGATCATTCCCATCACTTTTTAGACAGGAGGAGCCTATGACGGTTTTGATGGTAGACGATGAGCCGCTGACCATCCAAACGCTGGCCAAAAACATCGACTGGGCACACCTGGGTGTCTCAACACCGCTGCTGGCCTTCAATGCCAAGCAAGCAAAAGAGCTGTTTGACGCAAACGATAAAATCGATATTATTTTGTGTGACATCGAGATGCCCGGAACGGACGGCTTCTCCCTGTTGCAATGGGTCCGTGAGCATCATTCCGAAACCAAAATGGTGATCATCACAAACCATGCGGTCTTTCAATATGCCCAGCAGGCCGTGCATCTGGGTTGTGTAGACTATTTGACAAAGCCGCTGAATCCGGAGGCGGTGTCGGAGACGCTCCGCGCCATCATCAAGGAGAAAACCGACCGACTGGTCTCCTTGGCTGAGAACGAGACGGCCAAGCGAAACGCCTTGTGGCACGACATGCTGAGCAATCGGTTCCCCAACGCCGCAGCGTCGTTTCCTGCGGAAAAATTTGCTGGCTATCTTTTCATTCCATGCTTGTTCAACGTGTATTCGCATGCCTCGCTGAAAGCACAGGCTATTGTGGATTTGCGTTTTCAGGTCAAAAAGGAGCTGGCGGACAAGACCAAGAGAGACCCCTGTGTGATTCTGTTCCCTTGGCAGACCGAGCAGGTCGTGATGATCCGGGCGTTGACGGACTTCACTCCGGAGTCATGCAAAACACACTTGGCACTGCTGGAAACGCTGGCCCAAGAGGTGTCGGCGCGGTATGGCTGCAGTTACCTGATTGCAGAACCCCTTGCGTTCCCCACGGTGTTGGACGAGGCCAAAAACATGTATCAATTTTCGTCGGATTTTCCCTGTTACTCCAACGCCCACTACAACTCGGAGACTGAACACGCTTATCGCGTCCAGCGAGAGCCTGTTGTGGAGGCCAAAAAATTTATTGAACGCTACTTTGATAGCGATATCAGCCGCAATCAGGTCAGTGAATATGTCCATCTGCACCCCGATTATCTGGATCGGTTGTTCAAAGCGGAGCTGAATATGTCTGTTGCCCATTTCATTCGAGAGAAGAAAATTGCAAAAGCACAAAAGCAGTTGCGCACCACTTCGATGAGCATCAGCGAGATCGCCTTTCAGGAGGGATACACCAATCTGTCCAATTTTACTGAAGCCTTTAAGCGTATCACCGGTATGACACCGCAGGAATACCGAAAAAAGAACACCTGAGTTTTCCTCGTCATCCGTCTTCGCGCATGCCCTTGCGTTACGATGAGCATGATAAGGAGGATCTTGAAATGAAGCATATCACCATTCCCGGCACGTCGCTTTCCTTCCCGCGTGTAGTCGCCAGCTTCGCGCCGCCGTCCACCGACTACACTGAGACGGAAACCTACTACCTGCTGGACGCATATTTAGAAGCAGGAGGTGTGTTTCTGGACACCGCCAACGTATATGGACGATGGTTCCCAGGCGGAAAACCGCTCAATGAGCTTTGGATGGGCCGCTACTTTGCCCGGCGCAAAAACCGCCACAAATTCCTTCTCGACAGCAAGGGCGGCGCCTTTGATCCCTGGAACAAAGGCGTCGTACGAGTCAACGCTCCGTGTATCCGCGCCGATTTGGAAAACAGTTTATCCAATCTGAAAACAGATTATCTGGATTACTACTGGGTGCATGTGGATTGCCCCCAGACGCCGGTAGAGGAAATTTTGGAAGTGTTGAATGAAGAGAAAAAAGCAGGTAAGATCCGGCATTTTGGCTGCTCAAACTGGAGCGCCCAGCGCATCGAACAGGCACAGAACTATGCCGCCCGTCATCATCTGGAAGGTTTCACAGCCAACCAAAGTATGAAAAATCTGGCCTGTCCCAACCTGCAGGCCGTTTGGGATGACGGGATGACCTATATCTCCAGCGAGCTGGAAAAGCTGCACCGGGAAAAGGCATTTCCCCTGTTTGCCTACACAGCAGCCGCGCGAGGATATTTTTCACTGTTCGACCAGCCTGCGTTTCTCAGTTCCGACGTTTATCGATCGCCCCGCACCTTGTTTGAAAATCCCACCACCCGCAAACGCGCGCAGGCAGTCCGCAAACTGGCCAATGAAACCGGCTGGGATCCCTCGCAGATCGCGCTGGCCTATTTGTACCACCAGCCCTATCCCACAGTTCCGGTGATAGGGGTACAAAGTGTGCGCGACATCTGCAACGTCCTCGTTGCCATGGAACTGCCTTTGACCCCAAATATGATTTGCCAAATCGCACAAAGGGGGGAAGCGCAGCCATGAACAGGCAAAAAAGCATTTTGGCAGTGGGTGCGCATGTGGGAGATATGGAGCTGACCGCTGGGGGACTCTTGGCCACTTGTGCCCAACTCGGTTGGAAAGTTATTCTTGTGACGCTGACAAGCAGTGAGCGCAGTGCCCCTGAAGGCGCAGAGCTGGATCAGGTGAAACAAGCAAAAGTGGAAGAGGCCGCGGCTTTTGCCCGCGTGCTGGGCGCGAAATCCATAGTGCTGGATATCCCGGACGGTTTTTTAAAAGTGTCGCAAAAGGTCAGTTTTCTGCTCCGGGACCTGATCTGCAGGAATACCCCAGAAATCGTAGTGACCCATTATGCCAGCCCCCACAAGGATCACATGGCGTGCCATATCATCGTGGGCCATGCCGTGTTCTATGCGTCCCTGCCCAATTCCCGGCGGGAAGGTGCCCCCCATAGTGTGCCCCATCTTCTTTACGCGGAAAACTGGGAAGATGAGGACTTTAAAAAGGAGCTATACGTTGACACCAGTGAGGGCTACGCACTATGGCAGGAGGCATTGCAAAAGGAAGTATCTGTTCTGCAGTGTCCGTTTTTGCCGATCGTGGAATACTACACCTTAAAAAGCCGATTGAACGGTATTCTTTCTCATGTCGATCACGCGGAATGCTACGCCCGAGCGCCGGGCTATCGAACAGTGGAGCGGGTGGCCCCCGCCGTCTGGGAATGAACCTTTCAAACTACATCTGTCCTTACGTTGCGACTGTAGGTCTCTCCGGCTTGGTGCTGTCGAGGAAACTCACGGTCTCTTGAACCCCATAAATCCCGCTGCCTTTTTCTATGGATTTTGTGTCCCATTAGAGTGCATTTCATATTTTGGGATGTCTCATTCGTAACTTTTGGGACAGTTTCGCGTTGCTCACTCCATTCTGAAAATGGTCAAAATCGTGGTCAAATTTCACGATCTTTCCCTTAGAGAAATAAAAACTAAATGTCGGCTGCCAGTAAACCTGGCAGCCGACATTTGTATTCGATTCGCCATTTCATTTCGGACACACTGATTGCTTTTGATTTCAAGTAAGTTGCTAAAAGTTAAAAAGCATCTTGCCCACTTCATTTTATGCAGCCACTTATGTGGGGATAGTACGGATCAGCATATCATGTACAGTGTGGTAATATCGCATCTCTTGCGGTTCATTGACGTGCTCTGCAATAAGATTCGCTAACTGGTTCGCATCTAATATAACGCTATTTAATTGGTAGCGGCCGATTGTTGGGCACATCAGGTATAACGGAATTTTATTTCTGACAACAAAATCCATCAACTCGTTGAACGTTAGCAGATTTTTATTTGCTCGTTCATATTCCTTTTTATCAGTATTATCATAGTAGAAAAACGTCTTTAAGAAATGGTATCCCAAATAAATTGCGGTTGGTTGAACAGAAACATCTACGGACATCCTTGGGTTTTTGCTATCGGGTGTAAGCATAACGTATACCATCCGCCACTCGTTTTCATAGCTCCAAACGGAAGCCTTATTTATTGCTGCGCAAAGAACCGCTTCATCAACTGGATACTTTGAGATATTGTGAGCCTCTTTATCGAATAGGTCAGAAGTATTTACAGGCTCATCGGTATACAAAACCGGAAAAAGGATCTTTCGCTGCAGCGACTCTATATTCCATTGGTTAAAGTCATATTCTATGCATATTCCTTTTTGCGAATCGGCATAGTGCGACCACATTAGAATTGAATCTTTCTTTGTAGATAGGCAAACCACATAAGTTGCGAGGAACTCAAGCGCTCTAAATTTTAGGAGTTCGTCTTCTTCAAAATATTTTTCATAAATAGCTACATATGAATTATGTGAGAATACCTCTTCATTCATCCCTGTTTTTTTGAATATAGCTTGAACTTCCTGCCATTTTTGCTCAGCAGCCGCACGCCGTTTTTCTTCCGTACCATACCTATGAATGGCGCCATCAAATATATCATTGAAACATCCAACAGATGTTGCGGTCAGATGGTGACCTTTAATGTCTGCCACAGCATATTCAGATAACGGACGGTACTTATAAAGTTTTGGGAATACTGTCTGAAACGAAAAACTCTTTGCCTGGGTATTTGATCGAATCCTTTTTATTACGGATTCTCTAAATTCATCTTTTTGTACAACATCAAAAAAAGTCAAATGCTGTCCCTCTTGTGTCATACCGTTCTCCTTAATCGACCAAGATTTTTAGTGTAATTATTCCACCAAACCAAATAATGTTGTGACTGGCTCTCTTAATATAGGACGAAGTGCTTTCGGACACATCCATACCTCTTTCTGCCATTCAAAGCGTCTTCATCACATCGAGCAGATGCTGATAACTATCCACATCATGATACCTTACTTTGCTGGTGGACAGTTCGTTAAACAGCTTACGGGCACAGCGGATTTTCGCCTGCTCAATCGGCTTTAGCTGCAGCGTCTCCATGGTTCCTTTCGTTTCTGCCACAAAGAAAATGTGCTTCACCGTTCCCTCGTAAAAAGCAATGGCCCAGTCCGGTGAGTAGTTGCCCACCGGCGTGGGGATATGAAATCCCTTGGGCAGTTTGGCATACACGCATACCTCTTCGGCAGCATCCAGATCCTGCGCAAATTTGCGTTCGATGCTTTGCTCTGTAACGCCATCCGTAAACACATAATCCTGAATTGCTTTTGTGGCGCGGAACGCCTTATCAAAGTCATGGGCACTTTTTTCAGCAGTGAAAATGGTGCTGTCGTAATGGCCGTCAATGCGGTCATAGGAGATATGCTCCACGATCATCGTGGCTTTCTGCTCGTTGATCAGGCGGATGATTTTCGTGATAAACTCTTCCGGATTATTTTTGAACATGTAGAGTTTATCCGGGCGCAGCCCTTTCAGAATTTCCACTACCGTTTTTCGCGTGAGCACAGTACCTTGTGCAACTTTGCCCACAAGGTCATACTCCAACCGTCCGGACGATGCTTTGCGAAGTGTCTGTGTCCGGGTTTTCTCTCCGCCGAAAGAATCCCCGCGTCCCAGCTCATGTTCGTTCATCTCATCTTTCTGACGGCCTACCGTTGTGGTGTATTGCAGTTCAGACACAAACAGCCGGTCATTGATGTGCGCAATTGCTTTGCGGACAAGCTCCGCACTGTCAAAAAATACTGTATAAGCGTACTTATGATTGATTTCTTTCCACAACGCCTGAAACTCCGCCTTGGCAAAGTTTTCGTTGAGCGGGTTTTCTTTCACTTTGGTTTCATGGCCGTCCACGAACATCTCTTTCAATGCGCGTTCGTCATAGACAGCCTGAATCAGCAGATGAATGTCTTCCGCCATGGGAGCCAACTCTTCCGGCAGCGGCGCAACGGTTCCCAACTGTACATCGGCACGATATTTATCGGTCACCTTACGCTTCATATCGACATACTTGTTGCTGATGAGATAGAACTCAATTGTATCCGCCATCTCTGCATCAATCAGCGTGGGAACGCCATCCACCCGAACATATTTACCTTTGAAGTACTCGCTGGTAGCTGTAGTCGGACGGTCATAGAGTTCCTTATTGATGTCACTTTGCAGATCGGAAACAAAAGTCTTGTAGCTCTCGCTGGCAATGACCGTGAGCAGATTGATGTCCTGCACACGATCACCGCAGCTTTGGACATCCATCCGGTTTCCGCTTTGATTTACACACAAACGCAGTCCGCGTCCCACTTCCTGCCGCTTGGCCGTCTGGCTGTCGGAATGCTTCAAGGTGCAGATTTGGAACACATTGGGGTTATCCCAGCCTTCCCGCAATGCGGAGTGCGAGAAGATAAAACGAGTAGGCTCTTCAAAGGAGAGCAACCTCTCCTTGTTCTTCAAAATCAGATCATAGGCTGAAATATCGTCTGAAAATTCGCTGCCTCGTTTGACCTGACTATCCACGCTGTGGCCGGTCTTTTTGTCGATGCTGAAATAGCCTTTGTGAACTGCCGACGGCTCGCTGCAAATCTGACGCAGATACTTTTGATAAGGCGTGTCTTCCAGCGTCAAATGCGCGTTAAGAATATGAAAATATTCTTCTTCAAACATCTGGCCGTATTCGCCCAGCTTTTCGCTGCCGTCCTCATCGTATTGGCGATATTTTGCCACTTCATCGATGAAAAACAGCGAAAGCGTTTTGATGCCCATGTTGAAGTTTTTCTCTTCTTTTTCAAAATGAGACAGAATGGTTTCGCGAATCTGGATGCGGCGCATGTCGGTTTCCGATACATCGCCCACCACATCGCCGGTTTTGATCACTTCGCCGTTTGTAAAGGTTACCGTGCCACGCAGCGGGTCCACCTCGGAAATGGTATATCCCCGATACTGCTCCATCCCCTGCGAAATGTGATATAGATTATCGTCCACGCCCAAAACGCGGGTTTCCCGGTTGATGGATTTGTTGTAGCCGATTTCCATTTCGATGCGGGCCATCGGCGGCTTCTTGGGGGAGAGAACGATCTGTTCCAAAAACAGATAACTGTCCGTTCCCCGAAGATTTTTCACTTCAAAGCCCTTGACTTCGATTTTCTTGACAAGGCGCTTATTGAACGCGTCCAAAGCGTCCAGCACATAGACAAGGTTGTGCTGGACGGCATGTGTGGCCGAGTAGTTCAGACTGAACAGAGGATTGAAATTTTTCAGTGCCTTTTGCGTAACAGCACCGCCCATTTTCTGCGGCTCGTCCAAAATCAGAATGGGGCGATTCGCCTTGATCACGTCAATGGGGCGGCGGGATGCAAATTCATCGCGCTTGGAGTAAATGATGCGCGCTTCCTTGCTTTTTCCATCCTCTTTCAGCGACGAGGCAAAAGCCTGCGTGTTGATAATCATGACCTGAATTCCCGAACCTGCGGAAAAATTGTCCAGTTGATTCAGATTCGCGCTGTTGTAAATGAAAACGCGGGCCTTTTTGCCGTAATACTCCATGAAGTGGTCGGCCATGATGTCGAAGCTCTTTTTCACGCCTTCCCGGATGGCGATGGACGGCACCACAACAATAAACTTGCTCCAGCCGTAGACCTTGTTCAGCTCGAACATGGTTTTGATGTACACATATGTTTTACCGGTGCCGGTTTCCATCTCCACATCCAGACTGCACCGGCCCAGGCTCTTTACCAATTCCAGCGAGAGTTTGATGTTGTTCTCACTTTGCAGCTTGTGGATGTTCTGCAAAAGTTGGGCGTCTGTAAGACCGATTTCCTCGTTTTTAAAACCGGTGTCATCGTCCGGATCGTATGTCTCATCCACTCCATCCACCATCGGCATCTGATACACGGATTGGCTATTCTTTTTGCCGAGATCGCGCACATACCGAATCCGGTCGTGAAACTCCTGCCCGGCAAACACCTTCACAACAGCGTCTACCGCGTCAGTCTGGTATTGTTGAATTTTAAAATTGAATTTCATTTATTACACCACCCAATATGTTTGGAAACAACCACGATGCGATGGCGACAAACATAGATAGAATTGCAAGTACCAGCATAATTACATTGTAGATTTTTGCTTTCCTTTCAGCTCTTTTTGCCTCTTGCAATTCTTTTTCTTTTAGCTTATAAAGTTCTTTCAGCTTCTTATAATTATCATCAAGTCTTTCATTTTGCTCGCAGAGAAGACGGTTTTGCTCATTGCTTTTTTCAATTATTTTGTTGATTTGTTGCTGTATTTTATAAGCAAAAGTATCTTTCTCGTCAACTTCCATGATAACTGGTTCATTCTTTAAACTATCAAGAAACTTATTGCGAGAAAGTAAGTCGTCAAGAGTTTTAGAATATGGTTGTTCCGACGCTAGCCCTATTGCTTCTATTGCTTTGGAAAATTTGTTACCAATTTCATTCATCACAAAACCTTCCTTACGGTGTCAGGGCTGTAGGTGGCGAAGATTTGGTCGAAGTTGGTGGCGACGCTGTCGCTGGCGAGGGAGCTGTCGCGCATGACGAAGTAATAGGGCTTTTGTTTGGCAATGGCGGTGATTGTTTCATCGGTGACATTTTCATCAAAACAGGCGATCAGGAAATTGTCTGCCACATTGAACACCTTTTTGCCGGCGATTTCGGCTTGCTCAATTTTGCTGGAGAGCAGGACGCCCAAGTCCAGCATGACCTGGAACAGCAAATCTTCTGATGTTCTATCCTCCTTGATATTGTCCTCAAGATTTGTAAACAGTGAAGGCTCATACTCTGCCGGATTATAATACACATTTTTCATATTGGTGCTGTCACATTTGAGCACACGGAAACCGACATCCAAATCCATGGTTGTCATTGGGTTTTCTTCTTTGATTTTCGCTCCGGCACGACGGATACGCTCTTTACCGATTTCACAGATGTTTTGATAGCCCGCTTTGTAGGCTTCGCTTTTTTCGTCCGTTTTTTCCGGCAGCTGCACCATGATGAATTTTCGATTGCCGCCGTCTTCTGCATTCAGCTGCATGACCGCATGTGCCGTTGTTGCAGAACCCGAGAAGAAATCGAGAATAATGTCCTCCTGCTTTTTTGAAGCTATTGTTGATACTTTTATGAAATGTTTTAATAGTTCAACTGGTTTTGGAAAGCCAAAAATTTTCCCCTCAAATAAAGTCACAATTTCTTTTGTTCCATCTTGGGTCATCCCTACAATATCTGGTAAATTTGTACTGACAGGAATAAATCCAAATTTATCTCCTGCTTTTGCCATATCATCAGCTTGAAAATAACGCAAGGCCGGCTTTGAAATATTCAAAAAATCATAATCACCAGGAAATACAATACGATTTTGTGCATAATACATCTCAAATGTTTCTTTCGTTACTGCCCAGGTTCTATTCGGATTCGCAGGATACTCTTCCCCTGTTTTGGGATTTACGATGGTAAAAAAACTGTTCGGGCGCTCACTTGCACTTGTTTGTTTTGTTAAATCATGTATTCTCCAAGGCTTTCCCGGCAAATCATCCGTTTCATAGTATTTTCGCGTACCGCCTTCAACACACGCAACAAATGCACTGGATCGTGCATAGCACAAGATCCACTCGTAATCTTGTGATATACCAAAAGGGACATCTGATTTTGCTGTTCTTTTTCGCCATGGAAATTGTCCCGCAAAATTCGACTCTCCGAACACTTCATCACACAATTTATGTAATTGCGCGACTTCATTGTCATCAATGCTGATAAAAACAACTCCGTCATCTTTCAGCAAGTCCTTTGCCAATTTCAGGCGCGGATAAATCATATTGAGCCAATCGGTATGAAAGCGGCCATTGCTCTCGGTATTTGCTACAAGCCGATTGCCCTCCTCATCGTACTGACCACTGTTAGCCAGATACTCCTCGGTGTTCTGAGCAAAATCATCCTCATACACAAAGTCGTTGCCGGTGTTGTAGGGCGGATCAATGTAAATCATCTTGACCTGACCCAGATAGGTTTCCTGCAGCAGCTTCAACACTTCCAGATTGTCGCCCTCGATGTATAGGTTTTCGGAATCGAAGCCTCCGGGAGTTCCGTCCTTGCCGACACTTTCCGCCGGGCAAGGGCGCAGCGTTTTAGAAATCGGCGCATTGGCCAACAGCACAGACTTTTTCTTGTCCGGCCAGGTGAACTGATAGCGTTCTTCTTTCCCGTCCACCACGGTGGTGCTGATCTCCTGC
>ERZ773227.1764-NODE-1764-length-13666-cov-5.040041_pt1 | contig 13666 bp, 17 predicted proteins | sample MGYA00580525_ERZ773227 | MGnify/ENA primary metagenome ERZ773227 (study PRJEB29015, sample SAMEA2737782) | human gut metagenome | biome: human gut; feature: human-associated habitat; material: faeces | place: China | collected 2012 ... | reverse complement strand
ATTGCTGAATGATTCTTATCATAAGGAAATTCACCAATAGGAAAATCAGAGAAATTTTCATCAAGTAAAATAAAATCTGCCATAATAACCTCCATTCTAAAATAAAAAAATATAATTAATGGCTCTTTCTGTAGCTTCTGGGCGCTTCGCCAATGATTTTTTAAATGTGCCGCCCATAGTATTACGGTCGGCGAAACCGCATTTGTCAGCAATCCAGTCTAATTCTTCATTGTTAAAATATAGCACATCCAGATGATTTATGACAAGACATATCAGGTACTAGCAGATGGCAACTATGGACTGGCAGTGTCAGAGGACAGCTTTGTCGGTGCACACACATGCTACTACGATCTTTTCAGAGTTGAGAATGGAAAAATCGCAGAGCACTGGGATATAATGGAGCCTATCGCTGATAAGTCAGCATGGCAGAACCAGAACGGAAAATTTTAAGAAGTATTTATACATAAACTTAGTAAAAAGACCGAAATTCATTTTGTGTTATACTGTGTTATATGATTTTGTTGGTCTCCGCTGCCGCTTCGGTCGGTACAGAGCAGATGTCCACCGGACATCTTGTGCCCTTGCTTTTTCCCTTACCGGAGTCCGTAAACGCTGGTGGGACGATATAACACAAGGGAATATGTAAGGGAAAGCTCACCTGTCACAAATGTAGTGTTTTCAATAGTTTGTGAGAAATTTGATAACAAAATATAACAGTTATTAAACTTCTTAGAACAGGTGAAATCTCAATCGGAATTTATCAGAAAATGAGGAAGAGTTGAAATGGAGGCGCTATAATAACATGAAGATTGAAGGGAACCAGAAAGAACTGGATGCAATGGTAGAATTTCATAAGGGAAACCGTGTCGAGGGACTGAGACTGCAAGAAGAATTTGCAGCGGAATTTCGTAAGGAGTATAAAGACAAAGATCACTGTCCTTGCCTGAAAGCCTGTCGTTATCACGGAAACTGTAAGGAATGTGTAGCAATCCACAGAGCGCATCAGGAACATGTTCCTAATTGTATGCGACCATTGATTAATAAAAAATTGAAATTGATGTCAGAATTAACAGAGCATACCTTGGCAAATGAAATAGAAGCTCCACATGAGATTTTAAGAAAATAGGCAAGTCAAATTCCAGTTTATCGGTATAAAACATAGAGCTAAAAAATAGAATTTTATCTTGACGTATTGCGTTTCATCCTTTAAAATATCAATGTTGCAAACTCCGTGTATGGACTTGCAACCGCCCAGAAAAGGTTTTAAGTTGTTAATTCACACCTTGATGGCGAGTATCAAGCTAAATGTGAAATAGAATGAATAGGAGGTGCACACATGTACGCAATTATCGAAACTGGTGGAAAACAGATCCGTGTTGAAAAGGATGCTGTTATCTTCGTTGAAAAATTAGAAGCTAACGAAGGAGACACTGTTACATTTGACAAAGTATTATACGCTGATGGAAAATTTGGTAAACCATTCGTAGAAGGTGCAAAGGTAACAGGTGTTGTTGAAAAACAAGGCAAAGGAAAGAAAATCACAATCGTGAAATACAAAGCTAAAAAATCTTCAACACGTCGTAAACAAGGACACCGTCAACCTTACACTCGTGTAAAAATTGAAGCTATTGAAGCTTAATTATGATTAAAATTAAAATTGCTCGAGATAAGAATGGGATATCATTGATCTCGATGCATGGACATGCTGAATATGATCAGTATGGAAAAGATATCGTCTGTTCTGCAGCCAGTACCATTATTATTGGTGGTATCAACGCAATCGCACAGCTTGGCTATTTAAGTTTCATTTCTTATAAAGTAGATGCAGGGGATGTTGAATTAGAAATAAATAATACTAAATGTGCTGAACTACAAATCATATTAAATACGCTATTGGTTCAGTTTCAAAGTATTGAAGAGAGTTATCCTAAATACATACAAGTACAGGAGGTGTAAAAAATGTTATTAAAATTAGACTTACAGTTATTCGCTTCTAAAAAGGGAGTTGGTTCTACAAAGAACGGTCGTGATTCTCACTCAAAACGTTTAGGAGCTAAATTAGCTGATGGACAATCTTGTCACGCTGGAAGCATTATTTATCGTCAACGTGGAACAAAAATTCATCCAGGAACTAACGTAGGACGTGGTGCTGATGATACATTGTTCGCATTAGTTAACGGTGTTGTTAAATACGAACGTCTTGGTAAAGATAAAAAGAAAGTTTCTGTTTATCCACAAGCTTAACAAGTGTGAAATTTAAGATCCCGTTCCTGGGATCTTTTTTAATGAAAAAGAAAGGAGGGTATATATGTTTGTAGATCAAGTCAAAGTTCATATAAAAGCAGGTAAAGGTGGAGATGGCTTAGTAAGCTTTCGCCATGAAAAATATGTTGCCTATGGTGGACCTTTTGGAGGTGACGGAGGTAATGGAGGAGATGTCATTTTTGAAGCAGATCCAGGTATGACCACTCTATTAGATTTGCGTTATCATCGTAAAATTATCGCAACTCCAGGTGAAAAAGGTAAAAACAAAAAAATGCACGGAGCCAATGGGGAACATAAAGTTGTTAAAGTTCCATTAGGAACGATTGTAAAGAGAAGTGATAATAATCAAGTACTTGCCGATTTGACAAAACCACACCAACGCCAAGTTGTAGCTCATGGAGGTCGTGGAGGTCGTGGTAACTGGCACTTTAGATCAAGTCATAATACAGCACCTAAATATGCTGAACAAGGTGTATTAGGAGAAGAATTTGATTGTATTGTAGAACTTAGAGTACTAGCTGATGTAGGATTGGTAGGATTTCCTAGTGTTGGAAAATCAACATTCCTAGATGCCGTTAGTAAAGCGCGCCCTGAAATTGGAGACTATCCATTTACGACGATCACACCAAATGTTGGAGTTGTTCAAACGGGTGATGGCAGAAGTTTTGTGCTAGCCGATTTACCAGGGCTTATTGAAGGAGCAAGCGATGGTAAAGGCTTGGGTCACCAGTTCTTGCGTCATATTGAAAGATGTCGTGTTATTATTCATGTGATTGATATGGGTGCAGAGGATGGTAGAGATCCACTAAAAGATTATGAAGTTATTAATAATGAATTGAAATCTTATCAGATTCGTTTATTAGAAAGACCTCAAATTGTTGTTGCCAATAAGATGGATATGGAAAATGCCGAAGAAAATGTTCGCCGTTTTAAAGAAAAATATCCAGATATTCCAGTGTATGAAACAACAACCATTATTCATGAAGGCTTAGATCCAGTACTAAGAAAAGCAGCAGATTTTCTTGCGACAACACCAGCATTTCCGATTACCGAAGATACGGGAGAAACAGGTGTTATGTATACGTTTGAAGAGAAGAAGAAAGACATCATTATTGAAAAAGAAGATGATGGTGTATGGAATGTTTCGGGTCCTAGACTTGAACGTGTATTTGACATCAATAAGTTGAATACGGAAGAAGACTTCTATCTATTTGCCAATAAGATGCGTTATCTTGGAATTGATACAGCTTTAAGAGAAGCTGGATGTCAAGATGGAGATACAGTACGTTTATTAGGCTTTGAATTTGAATTTATTGAAAACTAAGGTTACACATTGTGTAGCCTTTTCTTTTGGTGTGGTATAATGCTTCTGAGGTGTTTTTTTTATGAAATGTATTTCGTGGAACGTAAACGGGATTCGTGCCGTTTTAAAGAAGGATTTTGTGGAAATTCTTTATGCCTTGGACGCAGATATTTTCTGTATTCAAGAAACTAAGGCACAACCCGATCAAATTGAAGTGGATTGTGAATTATATCCTTATCAATATATAAATAGTGCACAAAGAAAAGGTTATAGTGGAACAATGATTTTCTGTAAAGAAGAACCAGTGTCGGTTCGTTATGGAATGGATATGGAAGAACATGATACAGAAGGAAGAGTGATTACTTTGGAGTATCCTGAATATTATGTTGTGACTGTTTATACACCAAATTCAGGGGATGGACTAAAAAGATTAGACTATCGTATGGAATGGGATAAAGTTTTTAGTGCTTATTTAAAATCACTAGATAAACCGGTTATGGCTTGTGGCGATTTTAATGTGGCGAATGAAGAAATTGATATAAAAAATCCAAAGACAAATCATAAAAATGCGGGTTTTACAGATGAAGAAAGAGATAGCTTTAAGAAAAATTTGTTAACTGAATTTATCGATAGTTATCGAACTTTATACCCTGAAAAAGTGGAATATTCTTGGTGGAGCTATCGCTTTAAAGCTCGCGAAAAGAATGCGGGATGGAGAATTGATTATTGGTTAGTATCGCCGAAATTAGAGGATAAAATTGTGGATGCGAAGATTTTAACGGATGTATATGGTTCAGATCATTGTCCTGTAGAATTAGATATTGAGGTGTAATATGATTGCGTTTGTGAATGGTGTTGTAAGAATTATTCGAAGTGATCGTGTTGTACTTGATGTACATGGTGTAGGCTATGAAGTATATTTGGCCAATGCATTAAGTCAAAAAATGAATGAGGAATTATTTTTGTATACATATCAACATGTTCGTGAAGATGCGATATTATTGTTTGGCTTTATCAAGGAAGAGGACTATGAAGTTTTTATGCGTTTGATCAATGTTAAAGGTATTGGTCCAAAAACAGCGCAAACGATGTTATCTGTATGTCCTGGAAAAGATATGATTGAAGCAATTGAAAATGATGATATCAAAAAGCTTAAGTCTTTACCTGGTATTGGTGCAAAAACGGCAGGACAGATTGTTCTAGATTTAAAAGGAAAGTTTGTATCTTTAGAAACAAATGAGGGTGTAGCGTCAAGTCCAGTTTGGAGCCAAGTTCAAGATGCTTTAGTTTCGCTTGGATATAAGACAAATCAATTAACTAAAATCAAAAAAGAATTAGAAAATACAGAATTAGGAGAAGATGAAATGCTAAGACAAGCATTGATTTTACTCGCGAAAAGAAATGGAGTATAAGATAGATGCCAAGAGAAGTGGATGGAAATTTACAGGAATCCGATAGTTTTGAAAAGACTTTGCGTCCTCAAAGTCTAAGTGAATATATTGGACAATCTGAATTAAAAGAAAATCTAGATGTATTTATCAATGCGGCAAGATCAAGAAATGAAGCTTTAGATCATGTATTATTCTATGGTCCTCCTGGCCTTGGAAAGACAACTTTAGCCTATATTCTTGCCAATGAAATGCATGGAAATTTAAAAACGGCAAGTGGTCCTTCTATTGAAAAGAGTGGAGATTTAGCTGCTATTTTGACGACACTAGAACCAGGTGATGTTCTATTTATAGACGAGATTCATCGTTTGCCAAAGCAGGTAGAAGAAGTATTGTATCCAGCAATGGAAGATTATTGTCTAGATATTGTAGTTGGTAAAGATTCAGCTACCGTACATAATATTCGTATCAATTTACCGCCTTTTACGCTTGTTGGAGCGACAACAAGAGCTGGAGATTTAAGTGCACCTTTACGAGATCGTTTTGGAATTATTTCACAGCTTGAATATTACAACTTAGCGGATTTAGAAAAAATCGTATATCGTACAAGTTGTGTAATGGATACAAAAATTGATAAAAATGCAGTTGCGGAGATTGCTTTAAGATCACGTGGTACTCCACGTATAGCAAATCGATTGTTTAGGCGTGTACGTGATTTTGCACAAGTCTATAATGATGGTGTGATATCAAGTGAAATTGCTAAAACAGCATTAGATCGATTACGTGTGGATCATTTAGGATTGGATGCGGTCGATCATAAGTATTTAAAAGGAATCATTGAAAGATTTAAAGGAGGCCCTGTGGGACTTGAAGCTATCGCATCAAGTATTGGTGAAGAGCCAATGACTCTTGAAGATGTATATGAACCTTATTTATTGCAAATTGGTTTTATTAATCGTACACCTAGAGGAAGAATAGTTACTCCAAAAGCGTATGAACATCTTCAAATACCTTATCAAAAAGAATTGTTCACAGATTAATAGTCTGTGAACATTTTTAATATATGTTATAATAACATGTATGAAACAAATGACAGAATTAACAAAAAAAGTTTTAGAATTTTTGGAGCCAGATTCAACAAAATGGGCTTATTGGACAAGTAGACAGACTTTAAATCCAATTTCTGAATCTGAATGTATAGAAAAATTTAAAACACGCATTTTAAATGCTGTTTCAAATTCGGAAAAAGTAATCGTTGCAGGTGACTATGATTGTGATGGCATCAGTGCGACAACTATTATGGTTTCAGGACTTAGAAAATTAGGCCTTGAATGTGGCTTCTATATTCCTGATCGTATCAAAGAAGGATATGGATTGAGTGAAACAACGGTTAAGTTGGCTTATAAAAAAGGATACTCTTTGATTGTTACTGTAGATAATGGAATTAAGAGTGCGCAAGCTCTATCTTTGGCCAAAGAGTTAGGCATGGATGTGATTGTTACAGATCATCATACTATGGATGAAGAAGTGAATTGTGATATAGTGGTACATCCTATGCTTATGGAACCTTGTTTTAAAACATTATGTGGTGCTGGAATCGCCTATGAATGTATGCGTGTGTTAGATGTAGATGATGATTATCTTTTACAGCTTGCTGGTCTTGCAAGTATTTCAGATATGATGGTTGTGAAAGGACAAACGCGTGCTTTGATTCAAAATGGTTTAAATTTGATGAATAAAACACATGAAAAGCATATATTTTCTTTAGCTACTGATCGAGAGTTGAATGAAAAGAGTATTGGATTTCAGGTTGTACCGAAATTAAATGCGATTGGAAGACTTAGCAATCTAGCCAATGCGAACAATGTCGTTCGTTATTTTTTGGCGCATGATGATGAAAGTATTTATTCGTTGGGTCAGCAAATCACTCAAATCAATATGATTCGTAAGCAGATGTCAGATCAGATGCAAAAAACAGCCTTGTTGAAGTGCAAGGCAAATGAAGATATTTATATCATTGAAGATACTAGCTTTCATGAAGGAATCATTGGTTTGGTAGCGGGAAGTTTGTGTTCCAGATTTAATAAACCTTGTATTGTTTTAGCTAAAAATGAACAGGGATATAAAGCTAGCATGCGTAGTCCAGAAGGATTTAACTGTATGGATTTTCTTGGCCCATATGAGCATTTTGTTGTGTTTGGCGGTCATGAAAATGCAGCAGGTTTTTCATTAAATCTGAATGAATTTGATATGTTTGAAGATTTTATTCATACACGTATCAAGGAATATACATATAGTGTAAAAACGAAGAAAACATTGATTATCGATGATGAAGAGTTAAGTTTAGAAACGATTCAATCTTTAGATTTGCTAAGACCTTTTGGGCCTGGATTTGATTTTCCTAGTTTTGAAATCGTACATCCTAAAGTTAAGTCGTTATATGATTTTCAAAATCATAAACATCGTAAATATACTTTAGAATCAGGTTTGCAATGTATGCGGTTTAATCAGAGTGATTTTGAATATAAAAAAAGTGTTAATTCAATTTATTCTTTTATAGGTACGGTACAAATCAATCAGTATCAAGGGCGTAAACAGGTGAATTTTGTGATTGATGAGATTGTATATGCGTAGTAAAATGGAATCAATTAGAAAGAGGTTAAGTATGGATTTAAAAGATTATATTGAAAGTATTCCAGGGTTTCCTAAAGAAGGAATTATTTTTAGAGATGTAACACCAATTTTGCAGAATGCGAGTGCAATGCGTTATTGTGTTGATCAATTAAATGACTTTGTGAAAAGTGTTGGTGCAGATGTAGTGATTGGTCCAGAAGCACGTGGCTTTTTGTTTGGTGTTCCAGTGGCTTTAGAAAACAATGTTGGTTTTGTACCAGTTAGAAAGCCAGGAAAACTTCCTAGAGAAACAGTCAATGAAACGTACGATCTAGAATATGGGCAAGATGAGCTTTGTGTCCATGCGGATGCCATTTTACCAGGACAAAAAGTAGTCATTATCGATGATTTATTAGCTACAGGTGGTACAGTGGAAGCAATTATTAAAATGGTAGAGCGTATGCAGGCTAGTGTTGTAGGTGTGGCTTTTGTGATTGAATTAGATGATTTAAAAGGAAGAGAAAAATTTAAAGATATCCCAGTGTGTGCATTAACACATTTCGAAGGAGAATAAAAAGTTTATTTTAGGAAAGGGGGCGCAGTGATTATGAGTCAGAAAAAGCAAGTAACTTTTGAAGAGTGCATGGAAAATGTCCAAACATATATAAAACGCCCAGAAAACATTGAGTTGATTCAAAAGGCATATGATTTTGCCTATGAACATCATAAAGGACAATTCCGTAAAAGTGGAGAGCCCTACGTTGTTCATGTTATTCAAGTAGCCAATACATTAGCTGTGATGCATTGTGGTCCAAAAACTATTGCGGCTGGTCTTTTACATGATACTGTTGAGGATTGTGAAGGGGTAACTACAGATACGATTACAGAACTTTTTGGTGAAGAAATCGCAACTTTGGTAGATGCGGTTACTAAGATTGGGGCAATCAAGTTTAAGGACGAAGAAGAATATTTGGCTAGTAATCATCGTAAATTATTTATTGCGATGGCTAAAGATATTCGTGTTATTTTAATTAAACTAGCTGACCGTTTGCATAACATGCGTACTTTGCAGTATATGCGTCCGGAAAAGCAAAAAAAGATTGCGCGTGAAACATTAAGTGTCTATGCACCAATTGCACACCGATTGGGTATTAGTGAAATTAAAAATGAATTGGAAGATTTATCTTTTAAATATTTGGATTATAAAAAATATGAAGAAATCAAAGGTTTAGTGAAACAGCGTGAAAGTGATCGTAATGAACAAGTTCAAGAAATGATTTCGGATATCGAAGCTGTTTTAAAAGAATATAATATTCAATATCGTATTTTTGGTCGTTCAAAACATTTTTATAGTATTTATAAGAAAATGGTGACAAAAAATAAACGATTTGAAGAAATTCTTGATTTATTAGCCATTCGTATTATTACAGATTCAGTTGTGCATTGCTATGAAATATTAGGTTATATCCATGCAAAGTATAGGCCGATTCCAGGCCGTTTTAAAGATTATATTGCGATGCCAAAAGCAAACATGTATCAATCTTTGCATACAACGATCGTAGAACCTGAGCATGGTAATATTTTCGAAATTCAGATTCGTACAGAAGAAATGGATGCGATTGCCGAACGAGGTGTTGCAGCGCATTGGAAGTATAAAGAAAATCGTAATTATGCCCCAGAATACGAACAGAAAGAAATTGAGGATAAACTTTCTTGGTTTAGAGATTTCTCTATGATGACCGATGAAGAGAGTGAAGATCCTCTAGAATATATGAATGTACTTCAAAAAGATATTTTTGAAGCAAATGTTTATTGTTTAACTCCTAGAGGTAAAGTTATTGCGTTACCTTCTGGATCATGTCCGATTGATTTTGCGTATAGAATTCATACAGAGGTTGGAAATAAAACGGTAGGAGCAAAAGTTAATGGAGCAATTGTTCCGTTAAATACGCCTTTAAAAACGGGGGATGTCGTTGACATTTTAACCAACAACAATTCTGTTGGTCCAAGTGCTGACTGGATTAAAATTGTTAAGAGTGGACATGCTCGAAATAAGATTCGTGCTTTCCTTCAAAAACAAGAGCAGCAATCTCGTAAAGACAGTATTAAGCTTGGTCAATCTATGCTTGAGGATGAATTTAGACGTTTAAAATTAGATGTAAAATTGATGGATCAAAAACGTTTAGAATCCATATTAACGTCATTATCATTTAAAACAGTGGATGATTTATATGTTGGTATTGCGATGAAGCGTGTTTCGTTGCAGTCTATCGTAGATCGTTTGGTTAAGAATCGTTCGAATATGCTTGAAGATCAAGAAATCATGAAGATCTACAATAAGCAATCTACAAATCCTGCGAAACATTCAAGTTGTGGTGTTGTTGTGCCTGGAATTGATACGATTGCGGTATCTTTGGCAAATTGTTGTAGACCTATACCTGGTGACTCGATTATTGGATATATTTCAAAAGGACAAGGCGTAAAAGTACATAGAGCGGATTGTCCTAATATTATAAATGAAAAAAAGCGTTTGATTCCTGTTCAATGGGAAGAGGGGCTTGATGAAAAACAATATGAAGTAAATTTGATTGTTCATAGTGATGACCGAAATTATTTGTTGAGTGATATTGTGACAACATTGCAGCAGTGCAACGTATATTTGAAGCATGTTGATTCAGCTGTAGATGAAGGAAATTTAGAGGCAACAACAAAGCTAACGGTTACAGTTAAAAATGCAGCGCATCTACAAAATTTAATTTCAAATTTAAAAAAAGTACGAAGCGTCAATGAAGTTATTCGTACAATTCAATAGGAAGGTTTTAGTACCTTCCTAATTTTTTTAGTATTTCAATTTTAATATAGAGGATACGAGAAATAATTTCTCTTGTGATGTGTTTAAATTTTAAATCTTTATACCAGCTACATCCATAATCTGAAAAGAATTGTCTGGCAATGGCACAAGCTCTTTTGGCGTGAGTTTGTGAAGTTAAAATCAAGACATCTTTATTTTGAATGATTTCTTTTGAAAATTTAAAATTTTCAAAAGTGTTTTTTGCGTTTGTTTCTAGAATGGTTGGAATCATAGTTTTGTTTTGAATGTAATCATTCATAACTTTAGCTTCTATATACTTATTTTTAACATTAGAACCAGAGATGATCAATGTATCATAAAGATTTTTTTTATACATCTCAATGGCAAGGTTACATCTTTTGATTTGACTTGAAGACATAGTGCCATCATTATGAGATGGACATCCAAGCAATAGTGCATAGGTATAGTGTTTCTTTCTTTTTGGGATAAATGGGAAGAAATAAATGTATATACATGCAAGGATTAAAATGCATAAACTAGCGATCATAGTAAATTACCTTTCTAGCTTTGAAAGTATCGAAGCATAAGTATTGACACTTTAATTCAATGTCTTGCAGAAATTTAGGAAGTTCTTTAAATTTTGTGATAACATGTTTACCTTTTAAAAATTCTTGTCCGATGGAATCAAATCCAGATACAATCACTTGGTTAAATTGGTTGTTTTCTTGTATTTGTTCTTTAGTGATTTGAAGTAAAATGAACATACAAGTTCTTTGGATACGAGCTTTTGTATAAGTTTTAGAAATAGATGCAGATAGGAAACTTTCCCAGTCATGATGTTTTTTTGCGTTTTCTTTTAAGCGATATTCAATACCTTCGCTAACTAGAAAATAGTTTGATAAAACATTTGTGTCGGTAAGAATTAAAAATTTTCTAAGATAAGTATAATAATAGTCCCATGTTTGATTTTTTAAAAAATATTGGTCGTTAAATTGAGCTATACCATTAAAATACTCCTTGCGTGTTTGTGTCGCACTTTTAAATGATTCGTTTCGAGAAATACAAAGGGGATTTATATTGTTCTTTTCACAATTCTTAACATATTGAATTCCTAGGATATCGTTAGGAAGAATATTTTTTTTGTAGAGATTTTGATTCATACTAAGGGATGGATCTTTTTGGATTTGATCCATTGTGTTTGAATATTCTTTTAATGTTTTGATATTGTTTGTTTCTGAACCAAAGCAGATTTGATCAACATTTAGTTCGTGCAGTGATTCAATGGCATATTTGGCAAAATAATCGGCACTTTGTGCTGCATAACATGGTGGTAGTTCGATTACAAGGTTGCATCCTGATTCTAATGCTAATTGAGTCTTATCTTCCATGCTTAATAAGCTTGGCAGGCCTCTTTGTGTAAAATGATTAGAAACTATCGCAATTAAACAATCGCATTGTGTTAATTCTTTTGTTTTTTTGATATGATAGATATGTCCTTGATGGAAAGGATTATATTCTGTAATAATTCCACATGTTTTCATAATTACTATGATAACAGAATCTTTTTCTTGTGGAAATATTGACTTTATGAATTACTTTTATTATAATATCAAATGCGACATGAGGTGAAGATCGTGAAATTTAATAGAAAAGAATTCTTAAATGCAAATAACCATATTATTGATATCGATGAATGGATTGCGGTTGAAGAAAACGATCTGCTTCATCATACTTCTGTCAAGTCTATTCCAAATGTACATGTTACGGGTACATTAGAGTTTGACGGAATGAATTTCGTATCGAGTGATTTGAGAATGGACGGGACAATGATTGTTCTAGATTCTATCACAAATGAAGATATTGATTTTCCATTTGAGGCGGAGTCGCAACAAACGTATTCTTTTGCTCCAGTACAGGATGCAGAGGATCAGGAAATTATCGTGGTGAAAAAAGATACAATCGATATTAACCCAGAGATTTTCCAAGCGATATTATATGAGGCTCCAATGAGTATCACTCGTTTACCTCGTGATCAATATCCAAAGGGAGATGGTTGGCAACTTTTATCGGATCAAGATAAAGAAGAGCCAAAAATTGATCCACGATGGGAAAAGTTAAATGATTTCAAACTGGATGATGACTAGGAGGTGCAAGCATGGCAGTTCAACAGAGAAGAAATTCAAAAACACGTAAAGCAAAACGTAGAACACATTACAAATTGGTAAAACCAGCGTTGACTCGTTGTCCAAATTGTGGTGAATATAAACTTGCTCACAAGATGTGCTCTTGTGGCGAATACAACGGCAAACAAATCGTTGAAAAGTAATAAATTAGCCAGGTAAATCCTGGCTTTTTCTGTAGTATGGAGGAAAATATGATTGAGATTTTAAAATCAATATTGTATGGAGTTGTCGAAGGGATTACCGAATGGCTACCAGTGAGTTCAACGGGACATATGATTTTATTAGAAGAAATCATGCCTATGAATGTATCGGATTCATTTTGGAATATGTTTTTAGTGGTTATCCAGTTAGGTGCAATTCTTGCAGTTGTTTTATTGTATTGGAACAAAATATTTCCTTTTAGGAAAAATAAAGAAGGGAAATATATTCCAGTTAAATCCATTTGGATCTTATGGTCAAAAATTTTAGTGGCTACATTGCCTGCTGCAATTATCGGATTATTGTTAGATGATTGGATTGATGAACATCTATATAATGGCTTTGTAGTTGCAGTGATGTTGATTTTAGTGGGTGTTGCATTTATTTATATTGAAAATCGTAATAAGAATATGCGTCCAAGCGTTAATAGTTTAGATGCCATATCTTATAAAGATGCTTTGATTATTGGTTTATTTCAAGTTGTGGCTGCTGTTTTGCCAGGAACGTCAAGATCGGGTTCAACTATTATTGGTGGACTAATGATTGGTGTAAGTCGTGCTGTTGTTGCTGAATTTACTTTCTTTTTGGCAATTCCTGTTATGTTTGGGGCAAGTCTTTTAAAATTGATAAAATTCGGTTTCTCTTTTAGTTTGTTAGAATTTTTTATTCTTGCATTTGGGATGATTGTAGCCTTTATCGTATCAATTTTTGTGATTCGTTTCTTGATGTCTTATATTAAAAAACATGATTTCAAAGTATTTGGATGGTATCGTATTGTATTAGGGGTCATAGTTTTGGTGTTTTTTGTGGTTCGTACAATTTTATAAAGGTGTTTGTTAAGACAAACATCTTTCAGATTGTTGACAAAAGCCTATACCTTTTCGTAAGGACATAGGCTTTTTAT
>ERZ773227.1761-NODE-1761-length-13714-cov-2.400761_pt1 | contig 13714 bp, 8 predicted proteins | sample MGYA00580525_ERZ773227 | MGnify/ENA primary metagenome ERZ773227 (study PRJEB29015, sample SAMEA2737782) | human gut metagenome | biome: human gut; feature: human-associated habitat; material: faeces | place: China | collected 2012 ... | reverse complement strand
CGGCTTCCATGGCCAAAGGCACGACCATCATTGAAAATGCAGCCCAGGAACCGGAAATCGTTGACCTTGCCAACTACATCAATGTGATGGGAGGAAAGGTGCGCGGTGCAGGTACGACGGCCATCCATATCGATGGGGTGGAAAGCATGAAGGGCGGTGAGCATATTGTCATCCCCGACCGCATCGAAGCTGGAACCTATATGGTGGCCAGTGCCATGACTCAGGGGGACATCAAGGTGGAAAATGTCCTGTGCGAACATATGAAACCGCTCATTGCCAAACTCCGTGAGGCAGGCTGTACCGTTGAAGAAGGAATCAACGACGTGCGCGTCGTGGGACCGAGAAAACTCAAGCCGATTACAATCAAGACCTTGCCTTACCCAGGGTTCCCAACGGATATGCAGGCCCAGGTCATGGCCATGATGTGCATTGCCGATGGACAGAGTTCGGTCCTTGAAACGGTCTTTGAAAACCGTTTCATGCATGTGGATGAGCTCCTGCGCATGGGAGCCAACATCAAGACAAGCGGCGGCAGGGCAGCTCTCATTGAAGGCGTGGATAAGCTTTATGGCTGCCAGGTACGGGCGACGGACCTGCGGGCTGGGGCGGCCATGGTCCTTGCGGGACTTGTGGCTGATGGTACAACGGAAATCACCGATATCTACCATATCGACCGCGGCTACGAGAATCTAGTAACGAAGATGACGGCCCTTGGGGCCGACATCCAGCGCGTAGGCTGAGGCGCATATGAAGCGGCTGGAAGAAGGTTTCCTGTCAAGGCTCTTTACCAATGTTGACGTCGGCGTGGACCTGGGAACGAGCAATCTGCTTATTTTCCTGCCAGAGCGGGGCATTGTTTACCGTGAGCCTTCCATGGTGGCCATTGACAAAACAAATGGAAAAGTCGTTGCCGTCGGTCGGCGGGCAAAGGAAATGCTGGGGAAGACGCCTGACCGCATCGATGTGGTCCAACCTCTTGCTGGCGGCGTTGTCGCCGACTATGAAGCGACTGCCGGCATGCTTGGTACTGTTCTCGAACGGGTCGTGGGACGCAACATCTTTTTTAAGCCCCGTCTTATGGTCTGCATCCCGACGGGAGTGACAAGTGTTGAAAAGCGAGCTGTCATTGAGGCTTGTGCCCAGGCTGGCGCGGCAAGGACCTTTCTCATTGAGGAACCCTTGGCAGCGGCCATTGGAGCTGGCATCGACGTGCGGGAAGCAAAAGGACGCATGGTCGTCGATATTGGCGGCGGGACGACGGATGTGGCCGTCATCAGCCTTGGCGGTATTGTTGCCAGCAAGGCACTGCGCATCGGCGGCAATAAATTTGATGAGGCCATTGTGCGTTACCTCAAAAAGGATCTGAACATTCAGGTCGCAGACAACGTGGCCGAAGAAATCAAACTCCAGATTGGCAGTGTGAGCCGTCTGGGAATGCACGGTGATATGCTCGTCCGCGGACGTGATCAGATTACGGGCCTGCCGACTGCACTGCGCATGACGAGCCGTGACACAATGCGTGCCATGGGGGAACCCGTATCCCAGATCCTATCATGCATCCGTTCCGTTTTCGAAAAGACGCCGCCGGAGCTTGCGGCGGATATCCTTAGTGAAGGCATTGTCCTGACGGGTGGGGGTGCTCTTTTGGAGGGACTGGCCGACGTTGTCCAGTCTGATACACACATTCGGACAAAGGTCGCTAAAGATCCTTTGGACTGCGTTGCCATCGGAGCCGGCAAGGCTTTTTCCCATTCGGTCATCATGGACGGACTGCTCCATCAGGAATAGCAACAACATCATAGACGGGGTGCTGCTGTGCGGCGCCCCGTTTTCATCTGTATGAGAGGGAACAAAAAACATGAACATAAAACAAATTGGGCGAACCCTGACCATTGCGCTTCTAGCAAGTCTTATGGCTGGTTCGGCCATGGCAGCAACCATCAGTGACCTTCGGGGCGGCGTCAAGGATACACGGGCGCGGCTTGTCATGGATATTGATGAGACTATGCACTATGAGGAACGGGCCCAAGGCAGGACACTCACCCTTACCTTTGACGCCAAGACGGACCGGACGCGGTCCGTACGGGTGAGGGACCGGCGCGTCAAAAACGCGGTCCTGGCGCCATTGGGAAAAAAGAGCCGTCTTGTCGTCACCTTCCGGGAAAGTGTACCGGACTACAAGGTCTTTTTCCTTAAGAAGCCAGGCCGCTTGGTCATTGATTTTCCGACAAAGAGCAAAAGCAGCACGGAATCCCCCCAAAAAACGGGCGAGAACCTCGGCAAAGGGGTGACCTACCGAAAGAGCCGCGTTAATTTGGGAGCAGGCAATGTTGACACCTACGTTCTCACGATTGCGCCTGACAGTGCTTATGAACTCCAATTTGTACCGGGCTATGGCCACACCATCCAAAAGGGGACCCTTTCCATGATTTCCCGCCGTTCTGGGGCCAAGGCCCTTGTCAATGCTTCCTATTTTGACTCCGATATCTGGGTTGTTGGAAATCTCAAGATTCGTGGCAAGTGGCTTGGTATGGAAGAAACGCCCCGCACAGGTCTCGTTCTTGAAGAAAAGGGAAAAGCAGCCATCTTGCCGCGGCTTTCTTTTACGGGCACCGTGACCCGACCTGATGGGGCGGAAATGAAGATAACGGGTCTGAATCGCATGCGCCTTGAAAATGACCTGATTTTTTATAATAATGGCTATGACGATACAACGGATACGAACGCGGCAGGCGTGGAAGTGGCCATCCGTAACGGCCGCGTCATAAAGACCGGCACAACAGGCAGCATGCCCATGAGCTGGAACATGACCGTTCTTTCCGGACATGGCACGGCAGCGGACTTCTTGCGCCCCCTTGCTGTTGGGGATAAGGTCAAGATCAAGACCAGTCTTGGCAGTCCTCTTGCCGATAAGGCGCCTAGTGTGGGTACGGCAGGGCCTCTTCTGGTTTATGACGGCCTTGTGAATGTGACGGCAAGTCTTGAGGAGATTCCTTCCGATATCGCGGATGGACGGGCACCCCGGACCGCGGTTGGCATCAAGAAGGATGGGACTATCCTTGTTGTGGTGGCAGACGGGCGGACAAGCCGCAGTGCAGGGATGACCCTTCCTGAACTGGCACGTTACCTGATCCAGCTTGGCGCGGATCGGGCCATGAACTTTGACGGCGGAGGATCCAGTGAAATGGTGGTGAATGGAGCCGTGAAGAACCGTCCCAGCGATGGTGCTGAACGGCCAGTCCGTGTGGCTCTGGGCCTTTTCCCGCGCTAAGGGGACTTGCATGAAGGGATACTTTCGATATATAATGATAGCTACAACGAAACCTAATTTGTCGTTGTCATAAAGAAGGTGGATATCATGATGAGAAATTTACTCCATAAAAGAAATGTGTGGGCCCTCGCTATCCTTATGGTCATTGCCGCGCTGGGTATTGCTCAGGCAGCAACCACAAGACCGCAGACAGCCAGTCTTTCCGGACAGGTGGTGACCGCTGTTTCCGTTGGGGCTTCTGTCCAGGAAGGCAGCGTCCTGGTTACGGTCAAGACCCTTGCTGGTTCGGCACCGGCTGCAAGAGCCAACTGCAGCGGCAAGGTCGTTTCCGTATCGGCAAAGCCAGGAAGTACGGTCTCAGCTGGCCAAGTTGTTGCCCAGATTGAAGAACCATAACAAGTCTTAAAGCTGCAGCGCGTGAAGGGTTGCAGCTTCTTTTTCGTATCTATAACAAAAGTAGGGAGGACCTATGCTACGCTTTTTGAAACGAATGGGGCTCATGGTAAGCCTTGTTTGGATGATGCTCATTTCGGTGGCATTTGCCAATGTACCCACCATTGCGGTAGAGGAGCTGCGCCCAGGCATGACGGGCTACGGCAAGACCGTTTTCCAAGGTACCAAGATAGAGACCTTTGATGTGGAGGTCCTTGGCGTGACCGGCTCGGAAACAGGGGGCTATAGCATCCTCATCCGTGCTTCTGGAGATAACCTCAGAAAAAATGGCGGTATTTCCCAAGGCATGAGCGGCAGCCCGGTCTATATTGATGGACGCCTAGCCGGTGCTGTGGCGTATGGACAGGCCTTTTCAGACCCTAACTACTGCTTTTTGACCCCCATCAACCAGATGCTCGATATGCTTCAGGAACCTGATCCGCGTCCGTCCGTCTTTGAGGCCCTCGCAGCAAAAAGCACGCCCCTCATGGTCAGTGGGTTTACGGAAGATGGGCTTCATCACCTCAACGAGAACTTGAAACCCTTTGGCCTTACAAGTTATGCCGTACCGACAGGGGCTGATGCTCTTTCCGGTGTGGGACTCGAACCGGGAAGCTCCGTCGGTGTTTCCTTGGTCCGGGGCGACATGAATATTGGTGCCATTGGCACTGTTACTTGGGTGGGGGATGATGGCCATATCCTGGCTTTTGGTCATCCGTTTATGCAGCATGGTAAGAGTGACTATTTCATGACGAATGCCTATATCTATGCAGCTGTCCCTAATATTCAGAGCGCCTTTAAAGTGGGCTCTCTTGGTGATACCTTGGGGCGCATTACAGAGGATCGCTTAAGCGGCGTTGCGGGAAAATTGGGAGAAAATGCCAAGATCATCCCTATGTACGTGTCTGTCACTGATATGGACCGTGGCCTTCACCAATCAACGAATGTTCAGCTTGTCACTGATGAGGACCTTGTGCCAACCCTTGTGGATGGAGTTGCGTATAACGCCGTAAGCCTTGCCAAGGACCGTAAAGGCGGCGGAACAAGCCGTATCCGTTTCACCGTAACTGCCCAGGGAGAGAAGGAAGGACCCATCCGCCTGCGCCGGGAGAACATGTTCTATAGCAGCAAGGACATCGGCAAGATCACGAATTCCGAGCTCAATATCGCGCTTGATATGCTTATGAACAACCGCTTTGACACGGTGAAGATCTTTGATGTCAATGTTGATGTGGAAACAAGCGCTCAGTGCGAAGTAGCGGAATTGGTCAGCGCCTCCTTCCCCAATCAGCCTGTGGTACAGGGTGGGGATCTGCCCATTCGCCTGACCTTTAAGCCCTATCGGGCCAAGGAATTTACGAGGACCATCCACTTCAAGGTCCCTGATAAGCAGAAACCGGGGCCCATGAACCTCATTGTACGCAGCGGCAACGCGACACAATGGCTGCAAAACGCCTTGAACCGCCGTAACCAGCAAAATGCGGGGGATGAGCAGATGGCTGGCTCTATGGCCAATGCTCAGCGGGAATTCAAGGATTTCCTGAGTGACTTCAATACTATGGATGCCAATAATGAAATTGTCGTAGATCTTGCCCAGAATCTTGATTCTGTAGAAGCTAAGGACGGAGATGCCCAAAGCTTTGCTTCCGGTGTCTCGACCCTCCTCAAAGGAAGCCCAAACAAGCAGAAATATACCATGGACTTCATCATCAGCGGGGAAACAGGAATTACAGTGCAGGTGAAAAAGCGGTAAAATGATTCCCGCAATAATTGCGGCACCTTGATAATGATAGTGAGCCCATTGCTTTAGGAAAGAGGGTCCTGAAGCAATGGGCTCATGCCGTATCAGGAAAACTGCCCGGACGATTTTTTTCGCATACAAGTCGTGACGGGCCAGCAATGCTTCATAAAGAGACCTATTTTTTCATTAATTTTTTCCATAAAATGCGGTATAATATTAGAACGAGTTCTAAGTATGCAGAACGCCTGCGTTCCTGCAATAAAGGAGTTACGTCATGGGACTTAAGACAATCTGTGCCTATTTGGGCCGCCGGGCCGTTTATGCCTTTCGGGCGACAGGACGCATCATGAATCTTTTTTTTGCGACCTGCGCCGCCCTTTCCAAGGCCACACCGCGGGAGGTCCTGCGCCAGATGGCAAAGCTTGGGGCAGATTCCCTGCCCATTGTAAGCATGACGAGTATGTGTACGGGCATGGTCCTATCCGTTCAGACGGCGAAGGAATTTGTCCGTTTTGGTGCAGCTGATTCCGTCGGCGGCATTGTGGCCATTGCTATGGCCCGCGAGTTGGCACCTATCCTTGCCGGTGTTGTTGTGGCCGGCCGGATCGGAGCCGCCATTGCTGCTGAAATCGGTACCATGAAGGTCACGGAACAAATACGCGTTATGGCGACCAGTCCAACCCAGTATCTTGTGGCCCCGCGCTTTCTCGCCATTGTGCTCATGATGCCCATCCTGGTTATTTATGCCAACCTCGTCGGTGATATCGGCGGCGGGTTTGTTGCTATGAACTATGCCGGAATCGGGAGCCATATGTTCATCGAATCCATTCGTGGCTTCGTTGAATCTTGGGACCTTGTGGGCGGCCTCATCAAAGGTTCCGTTTTTGGTGCCATCATCGCCGTCATCGGATGCCATAAGGGCCTTAATGCTCAGCAAGGGGCCGAAGGGGTAGGCAAGGCTACAACGGCATCCGTTGTTCTTTCCATTATCCTGATCTTTATCTTCAACTATTTCCTCTCCGTTATGTTGTACGTCCATGGAGGCTGATATGAGCGAAACGGTAATTGAATTTAAGGACGTGGACATGTCCTTTGGGGACAAGACGGTCCTTGACCATGTATCCTTTTCCGTTGAAAAAGGAGAGACCGTTGCTATTATCGGTCCGAGCGGTACGGGCAAAAGTACGACCCTGAAACTTCTTATTGGGCTTCTTGAGCCGATGGGGGGCAGTGTCCGGATAAAAGGCCGTGAGGTCAATCATTTTACGGAAAAACAGTGGAACGACCTGCGGCTTCACATGGGGATGGTTTTCCAGTATTCTGCCCTTTTTGATTTTCTGACAGTGGAAGAAAATGTGGCCTTTGGTCTTAAACAGCATACCCACATGCTAACAGACGATATCAAACTGCGGGTAAGGGATCTCCTTTCGTCCGTAGGACTTTCTGGGAACGAAAAGGCCTATCCCGCAGAACTTTCTGGGGGAATGAAAAAGCGCGTTGGCCTCGCCCGTGCCCTTGCCCTTGATCCTGAAATCATCCTTTATGATGAACCTACGGCTGGCCTTGATCCCATTATGGCGGCAAACATCAGTCAGCTTATCCTGGATACGAAACGTAAGCGGGGCATCACGTCCATCCTTGTAACCCACGATATGGCGTCCGCCTTCCTCTGCGCGGACCGAATCCTCATGCTTAATCAGGGTAAGATTGTCTTTTCTGGGACGCCCCACGAGGCCCGTCATACGAACCAGCCCCTTGTAAAGGCCTTCATCCGCAGTGACCTATTTGAAGAGAACCCAACAAAGGAGTGAAATCATGAAATCCACAGACGAAGTAAAAGTTGGAGCCGTGACGCTGGGAGGGTTTGTTATCCTGGCGCTGATGCTCACCTTTTTGGGTGTATTCAGTTTTGCGTCCCGGCAGTATAAGCTCAATGTCATCTTTGACAATGTCAATGGTCTCAAAGTCGGCAACGAAGTCCGCTTTGCCGGTGTTCCGATTGGAAAGGTCGATGATATTCTCGTCGATGGGTCCAAAGTCAAGGTTGTCATGAAAATTGACCAGAAACAAAAAGTGCCCCGTAATTCCCAGTTTGGCATTGGCATGGACGGCGTCATGGGAACCAAGTTTGTTACCATTACCCCTCCGGAGATTGCTACAGGTGTCACCTTCCGGGAAGGGGAGACAATCACGGGGCAAACAACGGGAGGCGTTGATAAGCTCATGAGTTCATCGGGCAAGGTTATGGAAAAATTGGAGACGGTTGCTGATGCCTTCAGCAACGTCTTTGGTGATAAAGCTGTCCAGAAGTCCATGCGGGAAGGTTTTGTCCAGACCGGAGAAATCACAAAGAACCTCAATGCCTTTACGAAGGCTTTGGCCCAGATGGCCCAGGATAACCAAGGTGATATCCATGCCATGGTCGGCCAAATGAAGGAAATGACAGTCCACATGAACAGCATCATGACCCAGGCTGACAATAACGGCGAAACGGGCCGCAACGTAGCCCTCATGGCGGCCAATATGAAGGACGTCAGTGAAACCATCAAGGAAACAGCGGCTTCCCTTCAGGGCGTTGTGACCGACCCTAAGGTCCAGGACGATCTTAAGATTACCATCCATAACGCGGCTGAAACAAGCGAAAAAGCAAACCGCGTCATGGGCGTCGTTGCCGATGCCCGCATCCGGACAGATGTCATGTATCGCGACAAGGACAGTAAATGGCGTGCCGATATCGGTGCCGAACTGCCGACAAGCCAAAATGATTTCTTCTACCTCGGTGTGAGCGACGCCGGCGGCGATGATGATTTCAATTTCCATTACAACAAGCGCCTTGGCAAGTTCATTGTGGGCCGTGTTGGCCTCATGGAAGGCGAATTTGGTGTTGGTGCGGATTGGCTCTTGTCGCCCAAATTCCATCTCTTTACGGATTACTATGACTTCAATGACGGTAAGCTCAAGGTAGGCGCTGAGTGGGCCTTTTCCCCAAAACTGTCCCTCATTGGAGAAAACATGGATGTCCTTGATGGGCATAGTGATCTCACCTACTTGGGACTGAGGGCCCGTTTTTAAGGATTTGTGAACAATTGGTGGAACGGGAGTAAAAACCGGCTCACCCCGTTGACTTTCAAAAATATTGCGCATATAATGTGTATTACTGACTAGCCAGTCAGAATTTGAGGAGGGTACGATACGTCATGCATATCCATAAAAAAGCACTGATCGGCGCTGTCTTCTTGAGTGTCCTGTCTCTTAGCACCGCTTTTGCCCAAGAGGCACCTCAATCTGTCAGCCTCGATCTGAATAAGGCCGTTCGCATGGCCCTTGAAAATAACTCTGATGTCAAGATTTCCTCGTCCGAACTGGATGCCGCTAAGGCCGGACTTGACGCGGCTCGGGCAGCTCGTTGGGGAAGCATTGATTTTGCTCATTCCACGGGGCGGAACATGAGGTATAAGACGGCTGCTGGTGCAACGCTCGCTACTGGCCCTGTGGGGACAAACAGCAGCACGAACACTGTGAGCATTTCCGTTCCTATCTACACGGGCGGGAAACTCGAAGGTCAGATAGAAGAAGCCAAGGCCAACCAAAAATATTATGAATATGGCATGAATAGCGCCTACCAGACGACGCGCTACAATGCGGCCAAGGGATATTATGATGTCCTTGAAAGCATCAATACGGTGAACCTCCAGAAAGAAACCGTGGACCGGCTGGCTGAGCATCTGAGGAATACCCAGTCCCAGTTTAATGTAGGTGTTTCCGCAAAAGTCGATGTTCTTCGCAGTCAGGTGGAACTTGTCGATGCCCAGCAGACCCTGACCCAGGCCCAAAATTCCTATGATGTGGCCGTAGCCACCTTGAACAATGTCTTAGGACTTCCGACGGGGACGCCTCTTTCCCTGAGTGAAGGGCTGGAATATAAACCCAATGACTATACCCTTGATAACTGCCTTTCCTACGCCATGCTGAACCGGCCCGAGATCCATCAGGCCCAGGCTTCCGTTGATATGGCAAAAGCAGAACAAAAGATTGCCAACGCGGCAACCCTGCCGCAGGTGAGCCTCAGCGCCGCTAATGGCTGGGCTGATGACCTTTTCCCTGGTGCCCATAAATATGAGTGGTCCGTTGGGGCTTCTGTGGACTTCAACATCTGGGACTATGGCGTCAATGCTGCTAAGATCCGTCAGGCCAAGGCTAACGTCGTCAAAGCCGAGGAAAGCTATCGCCAGATCAGCGACCAAGTGAACCTTGCTGTCAGAACGTCGTACCTTAGCATGCGGGAAGCAGAAAAACGCATCAAGACAACGGAAGTCGCGGTTGAACAAGCAGAAGAAGATTACCGTATCGCCCAGCTGCGCTACCAGGCCGGTGTGGGAACGAACACGGACGTCCTCGATGCTTCCGTTGCCCTGACGACCGCCAAAAATAACTACATCCAAGCCCTCTATGATTACAACACGTCATGGGCACTGCTTGAACAGTCCATGGGTGTTCCGACGGATGTGGAAGAATAAGATAGGAGTGCTCGGCGCACAAATCGTACCGATTTGATGTGAAGACATGCCCCCATTGTTCTATGGAAACAATGGGGGCATGTTCTTTTGTGTGATGGACGTCTCACCTTACGAAAGGGCCGGCCCGTCGGACCGCGAATGACTTTGTACCTCACCTTACAGTTTTAGCGTCACTCCCTCATAGCATTACAGCATTCCTAATCCCGTTCAACTAAAATTTATTTTCTTCTTTCCCTTCACTTTGGTATACTATAGTTGTATCTATGGGAAAACGGAACAGCCAGCCCCTTTTTCACCCGATTTTCCCAAGGGGAACGGTATCCCGTTCCAGAAAGGCGGATCATGCGGCCAAAATGGAAAAAACGCCTGCCTTTCCTTCTCCTTGTCATACCGGCACTCTATGTAGGGACATTCAAGGTTCTCATGCCAAGGGTGCTTCCCACGGTGCGGCCCATGGTGGAGGAAACAGCGGCTCAGTATATCAACGGAAAACTCCATATTGACCGGATTGAAGTCAGCCCGGACCTGACCTTCCGCATCAAGGACAGTGCAATCTATGACCGAGCGGGTATCCTTGTGGCAAAGATTCCGGAAGTCGCTGTTCGCGTCAATCCATTGAACCTGTTGCTGGGACACGGGACTAGCAGGATGGTGAGCCTTGTTGCCATCAACAATCCAACGGTGTATATGGTCATGGACAGCAGCGATCGCTGGAACGTGGAAAATCTTATTAAAAAGTCTGAGTCGTCCAGTGAGGACTTCCGCGGCTTAGTGACGGTCAATCGAGGCTCGATTCAGCTTTCAACGCCTTATGGCACATGGCATGTCGGTGCATCCGGTTCCATTGACCTTGTCCATAACCCTGTCTATGGTCTTGACATGGATCTTACGACGGAAAAGGGGGAGACACTGCAGCTGATCGGTTCCATTAAAAGTGACGGAACCGGAGAAGTGTCGGCGAGCACTGAAACTTTTTGCGTAACGCCCTACGCGGCCCTTGTGGCGCACTATGCCCCTATAGCGGATCTTGCAGGAACCCTTTCAAAGCTTTCTGTTACCTGGCGCAACGATGATCAGGAAAGTAAGCTTTCGGGGAGCGTCAAGGCAGATTCCCTATCCTTATCCGTTCATAAGGACAATCTCTTGCTGCCGCTTACGGCTGTAGGAACGGTCCACTTTGATAATAAGGACCTTGCTTTTACAGATTTTACGGTGTCCCTTGATAGGTCATCGGTTACCTTGAATGGGGGACTTGACCTTACTGACGCACAGACGCCTGTTTTTCACCAATTTGCTGTAAAGACGGATGACTTTGACCTTGACGCAATTCCCTTGGACCTTCCTCTTTCAGGCCGTGTTACGGCAAGTGCCTCCCTGGATGGCTCTTTTGGCAGCCTTCTTGCCGCGGGGACCGTGGACAGTCCGGCCTTGACCGTGAAAGGATATGAAATAGATAACCTTCACTTGCCCCTTTCGGCTCAGGGAACCCAAGTAAATGTTACGGACGGAACCTTCTATCTTGCTGGCGGCAAAGGGACCTTGACGGCTTCATATGATACGCAGGACCGCACTTTTGCTGCGACGCTTAAAAGCGAGAGTCTTGATTTGGGAGCGGTGGCCCCTGATGTAGGCAGCATTGTCCTTTCCGGCGACCTCTATGCTGAGGGACGCTATGATGATGACCTTTTTGCCCACGTCCTTAGTGATGATCTGTCCCTCACGGTCCATGGGCTCTCCTTTACCCATGTTGATTTGGGCGCTGTGTATGAAAAGGGTCGCTTGACCTTGGACCGCTTTGCGGCAGATTCGGAAAATGGCGGCTCTGTGACAGGCTCGGGCAGTCTTGAAGGCTCAGCCCTTAAGGGAAATTTTTATGTTACGGATCTCCCTGTGGGACCTATCCTTGCCTCCTTCGGAGAAGAAGGAGAGGGTCTCCTTTCTGCCCACATGATGATTGAAGGAACCACGGATGACCCAGAAGGGACGGCAGCCTTTTTTCTCAAGGATGTCTCTGTTAAAGGCCTTATCGCAAAAGAAGCCCACGGTCTTGTCAGCTGGAAGGATCGTGTCGTCCGTCTGACGAAGGTGGAGCTTGATCCGCCGCAAGGCCGTCACGAACTTGATGGCTCCGTTGTCCTTACGGGTGATGATCCCTGGCTTGATCTGACAGTCGTCACCAAGGGCGTACGTCTTGAACCTTTCTCCGATGCCTTTGCCCTGCCTCTTCCTGTTACAGGAAACCTCACCAATACGGTCCACGTGACAGGGACGCTAAAAAATCCTAATATTACGGGTCATGTGCGGGCCTACGATGGCTCGGTCAATAAGTTCCTTGTCGATGAGCTATCTGGTGACTACTCCGTCAATGACGGCGCTATTACGATGAAGAACTTCAAGCTCCAGGCCTTGACATCGACCGCAACCTTTGCAGGAACCATTGCTAAAAATGGAGACCTTGCCCTAGGAATCGACGCCTACGGCATCATGCTCCAGCGTCTGCCTTGGCTTAAGGAAGCAGCCAGTCTCCAAGGCAGCGTGAACTTTAACGGGGCTGTAAGCGGCAACCTTTCCAATCCGCTTTTCACCGGTGTATTGTCCTCAAATTCCGTAATCATCAACGGTGAGGAGTTCACGGGACTTGCCCTATCCATTGATTCCACGGGGGGCAAAATCAACGAACTTGAAGGCTCCTTCCAGCAGAAATCAGGAGGAGACTATTTCCTGTCCGCTCATATTGACCTTTTGAACCATTACTACCAGTGGAAAGCGGAAGTGGAGCGGGGGAACGTGCGGAGTCTCCTTAAAATGGGCGGCTACGACCTTGATATTGATGGGTTTCTTTCCGGTACCATTGCCCTTAATCCGAATGGACGCCGAACGGGCCTTGCCATCAAAGGTAAGGTGGAAGACGGAAAAGTGCAGGGTGTTCCCTTTGATTCCGCTGATTTTGATATTTTTGGTCACCTCGGCGTTTGGCATATCAACCAGCTCCAGGCCCTTGAAAAAGGCGGCGGTCTCTTTGCTGCCCAAGGCGAAGTGGATATGAAGAACCGGACCTTGGACCTTGAAGTTGCGGCAAATGGCATTTCGCCTAAAATCCTTACGGTAAGCCTTGATGATCCGCCGGAAATTGGGGGTGCCCTCAATATGGCCGCACAGGTCAAGGGGCCCTTTGATGATCCAAATGGGAACTTCTCCCTTGAAGTAACGGGCGGCTCTGTAAGCGGAGTAACCTTCGACTCCATTTACGGCATGGCCACACTGCGGGATGGTATGTTTACCTTGAACCAGTTCCTTGTCCAGCGCGGAATCTATAAGCTGTCTGCCTACGGTACCCTGCCTCTTGACCTGTTACGGGCCAAGGAGGATCGCCGTAATCCCGACGCGCGGATGAACCTTGACTTGCACCTTGACAATGCAAACCTTGACATCCTGCCGACGCTTACGAAATATGTCCAGTGGGCAACCGGTCCTATGAAAGGAAACCTCAATGTGAGCGGGACCTTGGAGGACTATACCTTAGATGGCGCGATTCGTCTCGATGACGGCACCATCAAGCTGCGGGGCATGAATAATACCATCGACCACGTGAAGCTAGATACAGAATTTGCAGGAACGAAAGTCAATCTTAAGGAACTGTCTGCCGTCATTGGCGATCATGGCAGCGTCATGGCGTCAGGAAGCTATGAACTTCATGGCGGGGAATCTCCTTATGCCCTTACGGCGGCCATCCGCGATGTCTTCATTGATTCG
>ERZ773227.1754-NODE-1754-length-13814-cov-12.021441_pt1 | contig 13814 bp, 10 predicted proteins | sample MGYA00580525_ERZ773227 | MGnify/ENA primary metagenome ERZ773227 (study PRJEB29015, sample SAMEA2737782) | human gut metagenome | biome: human gut; feature: human-associated habitat; material: faeces | place: China | collected 2012 ... | reverse complement strand
GCAGTCAGCTCCTCCGCATTTGCGGCACTTTATAGTGCATTTGGAAAATACGATGTGGTGCACATCCATGCCGAAGGGCCGGCGTTCTTTGCATGGCTGCCGAAGATGTTTGGGAAAAGAGTTGTAGTTACCGTCCATGGCATTGATTGGCAGCGCGAGAAATGGCAATCAGGACTTGGCTCTAAATTTATCCACCAAGGCGAAAAGAACGCTGTGAAATATGCGGACGAGGTCATTGTTCTGAGCAAAGGCGTGCAGGACTATTTCAAGGAAACCTATGACAGAGAAACTCACTTCATCCCCAATGGTGTGAATAGGCCAGAGATTCGGGAAGCAAAACTGATTACAGATAAGTTTGGGCTGAAAAAAGACTCCTACATATTGTTCCTCGGGCGTCTGGTGCCGGAGAAGGGCATTCGATATCTGGTCGAGGCTTTCAAGAATGTCAAGACGGATAAAAAACTGGTCATCGCGGGCGGTTCCAGTGATACGGATTCCTTTATGGATGAATTGAAGGAACTGGCGAAGGGTGACGATCGGATACTCTTTACCGGCTTCGTGCAGGGGGCGATGCTGGATGAACTATACAGTAACGCCTATATCTATACTCTGCCGTCTGATCTGGAAGGAATGCCCCTGAGTCTGTTGGAAGCGATGAGTTACGGCAACTGCTGTCTGGTTTCCGATATTCCCGAGTGCGCAGAGGTTGTGGAAGATAAGGCATTGATTTTCAAAAAGTCAGATGTAGAGGACTTGCGAGAAAAATTGCAAGATGCCTGTGACCATCCTGAAATGGTTATGAAAATGAAGAATCAGACAGCTGACTTTATCTGCGAGAAATATAACTGGGATGAAGTTGTAAAGGAAACGATGAAACTGTACAGGAGAAAATAATAGATGAGAGTGTTGATAATAAATAATCTCCTCTAACCGAACGCAGGTGGTGAGATGTACATAGTGAAAACGCCGGAAAAATAGCGCGTTTACGGTACTTTTCAAGAGGTGGGTGGATCTGCGAGAGCAATTTTAATCTCGCTACCTAGGTTTAGCAACAGCAGATGATTTTATCATAAGAACTTTCAGTATCACTAACTGCGTTTGTATGGAGCACTCTGGTTTATGAACAACACATTGGAAGTGCTGCATCTGAACAGAGGTAGTGAAATAGAACATAGAATATAACGGTTGACACTTGAATTGCTGAGAAAATATTTATCAGCAGAAAGACAGTACGTAACTCGTATTGTGAAAAGAAATTTATAAGGAGAAAAGGCAATGATAAGAATTCTTCATTCTGTCAGCAATATGGATCGTGCTGGTATTGAGACGATGCTGATGAACTATTATCTATATATGGATAAGTCAAAGGTTCAATTCGATTTTTTATGCAATAAGAAAAAACCGGGAGCGTATGACGATGAAATAAAATCTATGGGCGGTAGAATTTATCATACACCGGGATTGAATCCGGCCAAGTATCCTGTGTACTTGAAATACATGAGAGAACTGTTTCAAGAACATCCAGAATATAAAATTGTTGAGGCGCACAATGGGGCACTTGGCGTGTATGCACTTCATGCTGCCAAAGTGAGCAAAATTCCTGTGCGCATTTTTCATGCACATGGAGCAAGCATAACGAAAGACTGGAAGCTTCCAATCAAGCTTGTTTGTAAGGCTTGCCTTCCCACAAATATGACGCATCATTTTTCTTGTGGGGTCGAGGCTGCAAAATGCTATTTTGGACAAAAAGTGGTAGATGAAAATGACTATGTGCTGATTCCAAATGCAATAGACGTTGAGCGCTTTATCTATAACCCAGAAATCCGTAATAAGATTCGCAAGGAAAACAATCTGGAAAACAAACATGTTGTGGGGCATGTTGGACGCTTTATGGCGCAGAAAAACCATACGTTCTTAATGGATGTTTTTGCGGAGGTCTTAAAAATTGATTCTCAGGCACATCTTGTTCTATTAGGCGATGGTGAACTGATGGATGAAATTAAAAGAAAGGCGGCAGACCTTGGTATCAGTGAGCATGTAACTTTCGTTGGAAATGTTGGAAACGCCAATGAGTGGTATCAAGCATTTGACTGCTTTGTTTTGCCGTCAATCTGGGAAGGCCTTCCGGTTGTGGGCGTAGAGGCTCAGGCAGCGGACCTTCCGTGTGTCTTTTCGTCAGCCATTACAAGAGAAATTGGGCTGTCACAGCGTGCAAAATTTGTTCCGCTCACAGAATCTGTTTCTGTATGGGCAAAAACACTGTGTGATGCGTTGCAGCAGAATGAGCGTAATGACAACACGAAGTTGATTACAGAACACCACTATAATATTGCCTTTGAAGCGAAGAAGCTGCAGGAGAGATATTTACAACTTGCTGGAGAAGTGAAATGAAGATCGGAATATTAACACATCAGTATATCAACAATTATGGTGCTTTTTTACAGGCGTGGGCACTAAGAAAAGCAATTTCAGAACTATTTCCCGAAGATGAAGTGCAGATTATAGATTATGTAAACGTAAAACATTATATCATCAATGCCGGTGGGTGGTTTCGATTTTATAAAAATAGAGAAACGCTGAAAGAATGGTTTGCTAAGGTTCAACTTCCGAATACTTTTGCGAAAGCAAGAAATCAAGAAATGGTCCTTTCCAAAAGATGTTTTAATGCTCGACAGATCAATGAATTAGAATTTGACTGCATTGTTGTTGGCAGTGATGAAGTGTGGAACTACAGAGATACAAAGGGAAATGCTGAACTTAAATTTGGTGTAGGATTAACATGTAAAAATTTGATTGCCTATGCGCCGAGTGTAGGAAAGACGGCAGCGGATGAAGCAATTCCGCAGTATGTTATTGATGGTATCAGAAAGTTTAAGCGGATTTCTGCGCGAGATGACCTGACAGAGCAGCTGGTAGAACAGGTAACAGGGAACGCACCGAAACGAGTTTTAGATCCTACTTTTTTGGCCGAATTTCCACGGGCAGAATTGAAAGCAAAAAGAAAGCCATATATTCTGTTTTACTACTGCGAAAATCTACCGGAAAATATTTTAAATCAAATTTTTTCTTATGCAAAAGAGCATGGTCTGGCGGTTTATGGCGCGGGTGAATGCGACAAACGATATTCAGAAGTTACTGTAAACCTGACACCATTTGAGTGGGTGGAAATGTTCCGAAATGCGGAGTTTGTGTTTACTGGAACTTTTCACGGTGCAGTATTCTCTATTCTGAATCGCAGGCAGTTTAAGGTATATCTGACAAATGAAAGCCGAATCAAAAAAGTAACAGCCTTGCTGAGTGAACTTCAGATTACAAACCGCCCTATCAAAGAGGATTTTTGCTTCGATTTAGAAAGTATGAAGTCGGAAATCAACTATGAAAAAGTGTATGATGTCATAGAACAGAATCGGCAGAGCAGCAAGCAGTATTTAAAAGATGCGATAGGAATGGCAAAAAAATGAGAATAGGAATTTTAACACATCATTACGTTAAAAATTATGGTGCATTCCTTCAGATGAAGGCGATGTATGAAACACTTCGGAGACTGTACCCGAAAGCGGAAATCGTAGTTGTAAACTATGTAAATCCAAGGCATTGGCGGAAGAACATCATTCACATTCTTCATTTCAGATTTGGAATTGACACACCTGCTACTTATATAAAAAAAATTCAGCAATTGCAGACGTTCACGAAATACGAACATACCATTCCTCGTACGCACTCTGTAAAAAGTGCAGAAGAAATTGCGACGTTAAAACTAGATCTAATCGTGTTGGGAAGTGATGAGATCTGGAATTTGTGTGGTTCTGGATATCATCCATTAAAATTCGGAACAGGTCTTGAAGAACAACAGACAATTGCTTATGCACCAAGTGTGGGGGCTGTAACGGAGGATACAGAGGTTCCGGCAGAGGTTGCCTCTGGATTGAAGAATATCGACCGTATTTCAGGACGTGATACAGAAACTGTAAAGTTTATTGAAAGAGTTTCTGGAAGAAACGCAGAAAAGATGCTTGATCCGACATTCCTCTATAACTTTGATGCTGATATTAAGAAAGATAATATTCAGCCGAAACCATACAAATATATATTGATTTATGATTGTAAACTGACACCTTCTATGGTGGAGGAACTGAAACAGTATGCACAGAATAACAGCTTGAAGATTATCGGCGCGGGTGATTATAAAACATATTATGATGAAGGATTTATTAATCTGAGTCCTTACGAATGGGTTGATTTGTTCCGAAATGCGGAAAAAATAATTACTGGAACATTTCATGGGACGGTATTTTCTATCAAGTATGAAAAGCCGGTTGTATGTTATCCGACTGAAAAAAATCGAATCAATAAAATCCATTCCCTGTTGGAAGATATGAAAATTCCATCAAGACTTCTTGAAATTGGAAGAGAAAAAGAACTGATCAACATGCTGAATGAGCCGATGAACTACATGCAGACACAGGAATACATCGCTAGAAAAGTTCAGGAGGCGGATGAATTTCTGATGGGAGAAAAAAGATGAGCGAGATTATTCTATACAAGGATAAAAAAGAATGTTGTGGATGCGGAGCTTGTATGAATATTTGCCCGAAATCGGCAATTAAAATGCAGGCGGATGAATATGGATTTATCTATCCTGTAATTCAGCAGGACTTATGTGTTCAGTGTGGAGCATGTATGACGGTTTGTGGGTACCAGAACAAACCCAAAACGGAAGAACCTAAAAAGGTTTATGCAGCTGCCTCTAAAAATAGTGTTTTGTTACGGAAGTCCGCATCTGGTGGTGCTTTTGCAGTGATTGCAGAAGCTGTTTTGAAGAACGAGGGTATAGTATACGGTGCAGCACTCCCTATGGAAAATGGAATACTGGAACCGAAACATATTCGCGTTGATTCACTGGATAAGCTGATCTTATTACAGGGTTCAAAGTATGTTCAGAGCGAAATTGGAGATACTTATTCGCAGGCAAAGCAGGACCTGATGCAGGGAAAAACGGTTCTGTTTTCTGGTACACCCTGCCAGATTGCTGGGTTGAAAAAATACTTGAAAAAAGATTATAACAACCTGCTCACAATAGATATCATTTGCCATGGTGTTCCCAGCAAGAGATTGTTTCAAGATTTTATAGAATTTCATGGAAAAAAACTTGGTGGTAAAATTACTGAGTTCTATTTCAGAGATAAGACCAAAGGACAGGGAATGATCACGCGGAGCGTCTATGTGGGTGAAGGACATGGATTTAAGGAAAAAGTGTTGATGGGCGGATGCACTGCATACATTCATTTTTTCTCTAAGTCCTATACATATCGTGAGAATTGTTATTCCTGCCCATTTGCATCAGAAGAGCGTGTAGGTGATTTGACTGTTGGCGATTTCTGGGGATTCCATGAAGAGTATCCTTCCTATGATGAAAAGCAGGGGCTATCCAATGGAAAAGGAATCTCTTGCGTATTGGTCAATACGGATAAAGGCAATAATGTTCTGGAACAGTGTGAAGATCAGTTTGTACTGATGACTTCGGATTTTGAAAAAGTTGCAAAACATAACGATCAGTTGCATTCTCCGAGTAAATATAGTCCTAAGCGTGAGGAAATCTTGAAACTGTACAAGGAAAAAGGTTATGAAGCCGTGGATCAGTATTTCCACAAAACCTGTAAGAAAGATATTGTAAAGTATACTATTTCTGGAATGATGCCTAAAGGGCTGAAGCGGGCAGTAAAGAAAGTGATAGGCAGAGTGAAGCAATGATAATTTTAGTGGCATTTATATTGATTGCAATCTTAATCGCAGCAAAAGGAAATAAAAAATTTATTATATTTTTCATGGCGTTTTACCCGATATTGCCAGACTATTTTTCAATTGAACTAGGTGGAGGTATGCCTCTTCTGAAAGCCAGCAGAATTTTGTTGCTGATACTTCTTCTATGTGTATGTTTCCGAAACAAAGAAATAAAACTAATTAGGAAACCATTGAAAGCAGCTGGTCTATATTGGCCGTTGATTATTTATTTTGCAGCAAGAATTTTGGCAAATGGATATTATGTTTCAAGTTTATCTGCTGCAATCAATACGGAGTTTACAGTCATTGTAGAGCAATTGCTATTGCTTGTCTTGATTTGTCAAATTATACAGGATCAAGAAGATGTGTATCTGTGCGTGAAAACAATCGTAGATGCAAGTGGAATAATAGCAGTTATCAGCATTATCAATATTCTGATTGGGTCGAATTTGTTTTATTCTTTGAATACGGTATCTCGGAACGTTTTAATGGTGTCTACGGTAAGAATGGGCATTATTCGTGCAGAAGCTACTTTTGGGCATCCGGTATACTATGCAATGTATTGCGCACTTATTATTCCTTTGGCATTGTATATGTGGCAAAATGAAAGAAAAAGATGGAATGGGTGTGTTCTTGGGCTAAATATTGCCGCAGCATTCTTAACAGAGTCAAGAGGAACGATTGTTGTACTGCTTGCGTTGCTTTTGGTGTTTATTCTTATTACAGATAAAAAAACAAGAAATAAAATTCTTTGTGCAGGTTGTGTAATTGCTTGTTTGGCAGTTTTTGTTTCTTTTGCGGTGCCGACTGTTTCACAACAATTTACAAACATAATTAAATCAGTAATCATTGCGTTTGGAGATAGTGGAGAAACAATTGAAAACTTTGGCGGAAATTCTTCGACGGGGCTTTCGTCAAGAATGATACAGTTATCGGGTATTACTTGGATGCTGATACATAATGCAGTATTTGGACTGGGAGCAAGTTGCCATACAAGAGGGAAATTAAGTTATCGTATAAATGGAATATGGCAGGTAAGAGATACCATTGATAACGGTTATGTTGGATATTTTGTAGAGGAAGGTTTGTTAGGTGGAATTGCATGTTTTAGCTTATTCTACTCACTTCTTAAATCTTCTTGGAAAAGAGCAACATTCAAAAATTCAAGAAACATGAATAACAGCTTTTTTCTCTGCTTTGTGTCCTATGTGGCGGTAATGCTGTCTGTTGCTGATGTATCGCAGTTGCTTTGGGTAATTATTGCATTATATATAACATATAATGCGAAAGCACAAGCAATTGCAAGCGAATAATTTGAGAGGTTTAGTATGTGTCGATGCTTAATATTATTATCTACATATAATGGCGAAAAATATTTACCAGAACTATTGGAAAGCGTACTAGCGCAGAAGGACATATATGTTGATATTCTTGCGCGTGACGATGGTTCTACAGATAAAACGCTTGAAATATTGAAAAAGTATGATAGGGTTAAAGTTTATGGAGGGAATAATTTAAAACCGGCGAAAAGTTTTCTGGACTTGATTTGGAAATCGGATATAAATTACGATTATTATGCACTGTGTGATCAGGATGATGTCTGGAAAGAAGAAAAAATCATTTCTGCTGTAAAATGTATTGAAAATATAGACAAGCCTGCTTTATACAGTAGTGCAGTTGAAGTGGTGGACAAAGACTTAACATTTATACGAAAATCGTTTACAGATAATACATTTAAAAATCCATTGTATGATATTCTGACATACGGAACACCAGGATGTACGTTTGTGTTTAATAAAGCACTGATGGAAAAGCTGAAACAATACAAGCCTTCTGTAATTAGTATGCATGATAGCTGGATCAGCTTTGTGTGTCTTGCTGTGAATGGCTTTTTTTATTCAGATCAGAATGCTTATATCATGTATAGACAGCATGATGCAAATGTTTTGGGAGCACAAAGGCATTCTTTGAAAGATACACTGATGGGGATCGTTAAAAATAAAAATGTCCTTAGAAGTGATATGGCGAAGGAAATACTAAAAGGGTATTCCGAGGTGATGCCAGAAAAAACAAAAGAAGCTTTTATAACTTTTGCAGAATACAAAGAAAATTTGAAATATAAATTGAAGATTTTGATGCTCCCATATAATAAAAAGAAAACAACCAAGAGAACATTTGAAAAAGTAAAACTTCGAATCGTGTTTAATACGATATAAAGTGAAATTGAAGATTGAGAGCATTTGATCTTCATAAAAATAAAGGAAGAAAAAGTCTATAATGTCAACATCACTGAAAAAAGGACTGATGTACGTCCTTATAGCAAATTTTATCAATTTAGGATTTAACCTGATAACAAATTTTGTCCTTCCAAAGGAATTAAGCGTGGAAAGCTACGCAACGATAAAAACATTTCAGCTTTATGTAAGTTATGCAGGTCTGTTTCACTTTGGCTTTGTCGATGGAATGTACTTGAAATACGGAGGAAAAAATGTTAAGGACATTCGCGGGGAAGATTTAAAGACAAATCTATCGACATTGAGATTCTTTGAAATTTTTGTTACTTTGATTTGTACTATTGTTGCGCTCTTTCTGAGGCGAGAGGTTTTAGCATTCTTTGCGCTTTCAATTCTTCCATTAAATTTGGCTAATTATTTTAAACAACTTTATCAGGCAACAGGAGAGTTTTCGCTTTACGGAAAAATCATGAATGCAAATACGATTTTGATTTTTTTTGCAAACATGATGTGGATATACTTAATCAAAACAGATAACGCACAATGTTTTCTATTGAGCAATGTTATTGTGTATTTTATCGTCTGGATTGCTTTGGAATTGAATTGCAGAAAACTTGTTGCAGGTGAGCATAGAGGAACTTCGTTCTCTTTAAATGAGTTAATAAATAATATTAAAGGTGGCATTTTGCTGACAGTCGGAAATTTGTCATCTGTTGTGCTTACGAGTATGGATCGATGGTTTGTAAAAGCTCTTATGACTACGCTTGCATTTGCACAGTACTCATTTGCTGTTAGCATGGAGAACTTTATGAATGTCGCAGTCACACCTGTTACAACTACATTATATAATTACTTTTGTAAGGCAACAGATGAAGTTAAGGTAAGAAAAGCAAGAAATTATGTGATGATTTTTGCCGCATTGATTGTATCCTGTGCATTTCCTGCTAGATTTATTTTGGAAGTATATTTAACAAAATATATCGATTCTGCTAAGGTGATGTTTTTGCTTTTTGCGGCACAGATTTTTTATATTGTCATAAAAAGCATTTACGTCAATCTCTATAAGGCACAAAAAAAGCAGAGTATTTATTTTATAAAACTCACAGCGATTATTGTTGTGGGATTTGTGTTTAATGTAATATGCTATAACCTTTATAAGGTAAAGGAAAGTTTTGCAGTGGGTACATTGCTATCGGCTGTATGCTGGTACTTTTTATGTTTACCTGATTTTAAGTGGATAAAATATAACACCAAGGAAAAGCTGTATCCTTTTATTCAGACGTGCGCTTTTTTAGTATGTGGATTTTGTTTTAGTGCTATCCCTGGATTTTTCATTTATATTTTTGAAATAATGGTTGTGACATGGATTTCTTTTCCTAAGGAGACAAAGTTCATTATTAATGAGGCAAAAAACAAGTTGGCTCACTTAAAGTAACATGATCAGAATAGCCTGAACATTATAAAAAGGTCGAAGTATTCCGCTTCTGACTAAAATAGGATGCGTTGAGCTGTTGTCTGAAAGAAATCAAGGAGAAAAGTAAAAATGAGTCAGCTTTTAATTATTACCAAAAAAATCCTTACTAATATTCTAGCAGCTCTATATAAACCTTTTGGCTTTTCATGCTTGCTTTCTTTTTTTGCTCTGTTTTTTTACCTTTATGCCTATTACCCGTCTGAAGCCGGAAAAGGTTGGAAAGCAGCAATCCATACATGGTTTACTGCATTCAAAGTATCCTCTTTTTTTAGAAAGTTATTCTTGCTTGTTTTTGTCACCTCAATGATCCTGTTCCGGACGCTATTGAATCGGGACTTGTGGATGAATCCTTTGTCCGATGTAATGGGCGGCTGGGGCATCTGGGAAACGGTGAACGGAGAAAGACAGCTGACGACCGAGTGCATCGAGAATGTGATCCTGATGATGCCGTTCACCGGGATGGTGATGTGGACGTTTGATGTTGAGAAGGGTGTAGTATGGAAAAGCACAAAGCTTGGCCTGATCTTCTCCGTGAGCATCGAGATGCTGCAGTTGCTGCTTCGACTGGGGACATTCCAAGTGTCAGACATCGTGTACAACACGCTTGGCGGTATGCTTGGTGGACTGTGTTACATAGTGGGAAAGAAAGTACACGAAAGGCTGTCAAAATAGAGAATAATATGATATACTGGGGTAAACGAGACTGACTGTGTCTCAGGTGGGACCCTGACTCTGGGGCCACGGGAGACCGTGGCTCTTGCTGCTCTAATAATCACACACCTCTACGCGGTGAGCAGCAGGCAACAATCTAAGGATTGGCTGAGATGTGAAGAACTACAGAAAAAATATGTGAGAGGGATATGAATGACAAAAAAATCAGACGAGGATTCCATTCATCCTTCGGAAACTGCCTATGATAAAGCCATAAAAAGAATGGAAGAACGAGAGGCACATATTTTTAATACTCCGGCTATGCAAATTGCCGCAGATGCTGCAGAACAAATAAGAATTCAACAGGCACCATTGATTCAAGCTTTACAGCCCCTGCAAGATGCTTTGCAACCATATCATAATTTAATAGATCAAAATAGCTTGGGGCTTGTTGCGGCATCTCTATCTTCTGTGGCCCAGACAATAGTTCCCGATAATGCAGTGGGCTCAATGACAAAATCTTTGAATGTTGTAGCAACAGCAATACAGCCGTACCAACAAGATATGAATTTATTCAACTCAAATGTTCTAGCCGCTTTTGAAGCTGCAGCAATTACGCCAGAACTACGGGATTTTCGTACACAGTTTGAAGTTAATGTCCAAGAAATGGGAGATGGTATGTCTGCTATTTCTGATTATGTAAATGGATTGACTTCACAGTGGGACAATGCGCTTGGAGTGGCTAATGTATTAGAGCGTAGTATTGCAGCACAAAATCTCGCTATGGTAAGAATGCTGCCCTGCTACAGTGATTTAGAGCTGCCGCGTGGAAGTAAAAAGGTATTAAGGTCTTTGACAAAAACGACTGCTAAGAAATTGATGCAGTCCGATGAGATTCAGTTTGATCCAAAGGAAAAAGACTTTTATCACAAAGATTCACCAGAAAGTAAGCTATCGGCAGATCAAATCACGGTGGTAGAGAGTTCGCTGGAGCTGTTTGCGGAGTTTACACTTGATGAGTTGCTTTCATTTGAAAGTAAATTGGAACAGAATTTTGCTTTTGCTGTTCGGCATCCAGTTGGCGTTAGAATATATGAAATTCTTCAAAATTGGAAGAACTTTGTAAGCTTTGAGAATATTACATATTATCATGCAAGAACGTTAGGTGAAAATCAACGACCTTTTCATGACTCTGAGATGATGAAAGCACCTACCAATGTTTCAGCACACGGCCGTTATAATGAAGTTGGAAGAAGCTGCTATTACATAGCTGAAACCAAGGACGGCGCATTAAAAGAAATTTACAAGCACAGTGGCAAAACCAAACCTCGTGTGCAAGTAATTGGGCTGAAAGCCATAAAATCGGCTAAATTACTTGATTTGTCTGGAGATGTAAAAGAAACTAATCGTTTCGTAGAGCACCTGAGATTTACAGTAGAAAACGATGAGGGAAGAACGGTGCAAGAATATTTACTGCCTAATTTTGTAGCTTCGTGCTGTAAAGAACTGGGAATTGACGGCATCAGATATAAAAGCACTGGATATAAATGCTGTGTTCTTTGGAAAGACGATTATTTTGAGAATGTCGAGGGCAGCAGAGAGATAATACCATATTAAAAATCCAAGGAAAAATGTGAAGAAGATGCATAAAGTGCGGGGGTGATAAAATGGTTGACTTATATAAAAAATATTATCTTGATAGCGAGACGATCAAAGAGATTCTACAGAATGGAATTGTTGTGTTCGATACTTCTGCATTGCTGGATTTATATTACTATTCTTCAGAAACCAGAAATGAGATTTTTAATAAGGCATTCAATTATCTCAAAGGTCGGCTATGGATACCTGCACAGGTATACTTTGAATATTTAAAGAACAAAAGCAAGGTTTCAGAAAAACCAATCCTTTCGTATGAGCGACTATTAACGAAACAAAGCAAAGATGGTGGATATGTTAATTCAATCGTAGACAAGACAAAGATGCTCCAAGGGCAAAGTTTAGGCGAGATAAAAAATCAATTGAAGACACTGAAGGAACAAACATTAGGAACGGATAAGCACCCATATTTGTCTCCAGATGTGTATGCAGAATATGAAAGTGTATTGTCTGTTGTTGAAAATCAATTGACTGATTTTTCAACTAAGACAGCAGACTTCCAGACAAGAATACAGAAAGAAATTGAAAAGAAAATCGCAGAGTTGCAGAGTGATCTGCTACCTGATAATGTGAATAACGCCATAGAAAGCAGTTTTCAAATTGGAAAAGAGTATTCTTTTTCAAAAATGATGGAAATTGCTAGAGAGGGAAGTTTTAGATATAGCGAAGAAATTCCTCCTGGATACGAAGACGGTAAAGAAAAGACTGGCCTCCAAAAATATGGAGACTTGTTTGTATGGAATCAAATCCTTGATTGTGCAAAATCAAAGCAAAAAGATTTTATCTTTGTAACAAATGATGTAAAGATAGATTGGTACGAGGAAGATAAAAGAACTCCTCGATTTGAGTTGCTAAAAGAATTTCGTGAACAAGCAAATAAGCGAATATGGCTTCTTTCAATGAAGAATTTTATTTATCACGTCAATTTATTGCTGGATGATCAAATTCACGAAAATGTATTGCAAGATATAGATTCCGTGCAGGATGAAAAAGAAAATGACAAGATCCGAAAAGAACTATCTGCAGATGACATTCAAAAGATTTTTAATAATTTGATAGTTAAACCCATTTATGTGATCGATAAAATTCCAAAGAATGAGTCAATTAGGCTGTTTGATAACCCGGATATTTATGAAGCGGAAGATGAAAATGGTCGAAAATTTAGAATAATAACTACCATTGTTGGAGGAGGAAATTACGCCAGGGTTTTGCATGGAATGACAAATGCGTTCGAGCTGAAGAAATTGTATGAAACCGGTAATGAGCATTATTGGTACTACAATTTTATAATAGCAAAAAATGAGGCACTCGTAGAGAAAATCATGGAGCATATGGGAAAAACCAAAGTTAGAAAGCTATTTGCGGATCATTCAATACAGACAGCAGTATGCTATCTTAATGAGGATCAAAATATAAATATTGCAAAAGCAAATTTTGATATTTGATGAAATTATCATTGCTTTTTGTAATTGAAATAGTACACAAAATGTAAGAGGTAACAAAAATGCCCAGAACCAAAGGAAGCAAGAATCGCGCCAAGACCGACTTCGATGCACAGATCGCAAAGCTGCAGAAGGACAAAGCTCTCTTAGAAGAGGGCCTAGCCAAGACGGTTGCTCAGATCGAGGAGTTAAAGACAGACATCAAGTCTATGCGTGAATCGCTGAAGCCGCAGAGAGCTGAGATCAAGCAGGTCGAAAAGGAAATCGCCAAGCTCGAAGCCAAGAAAGCCAAAGCAGATGCTAAAGCCGCTGAAGAAGCTAAGAAGACCGAAGCGGAGGCTGTGCTGAAGAAGCTGCTGGCAAGCGGGATGAGTGCAGACGAGATTCTGGAAAAGCTGAAATAAACAAGAACCCAAGAAAAAAATAAATGCTGTGTGGACAAACTGAACTCCAGGAGTTCACACAGTATTTTTGAAAGTTGTCGTATAGTTTGTAACGAAAATAAAATGAGAATAAAAATGGAGTGTGAGAAAAAATGAATTTATCAAAAATACATCATATTGCAATCATCGTATC
>ERZ773227.1734-NODE-1734-length-13931-cov-5.656097_pt1 | contig 13931 bp, 9 predicted proteins | sample MGYA00580525_ERZ773227 | MGnify/ENA primary metagenome ERZ773227 (study PRJEB29015, sample SAMEA2737782) | human gut metagenome | biome: human gut; feature: human-associated habitat; material: faeces | place: China | collected 2012 ... | reverse complement strand
TCGTCCGAGACTCTTATGACGATGCAATTACCAACAAGCCGCCGTATCAATTCTATATTCCTCTTATAATCCGGTTTATCATAAAAGCCCATCATATTCGGATATTTCCGGATGATCGGGATATTGGGATAACTAACCCCCATAAACACGACCGGGATCGATTTAGCGAGGGGATGCCTGCTACTTATCAAAGCGTTCAAGGCTTGATCGTCATTGACCAGAATAATATCCGGGTTCCATGTCGATAACTCATTCAGTTTCTTGAATAATTTCTGTCGCTGTTGCTTCTCCGAATATTGCTCACAATCCAAATAAAAAGAATAGACACTCGCATGTATCCCCTTCTTCCGCAAATCACTCGACATGATTTCCTTCATCTTCTCATAGGCGGGAAAATGTTTTTCGTAAGATTGAATCACGAGTATACGCTTCTCCTCCGATAAGTCTGTAGAGGATTTACATGATATACAGGTAACAAAGAGAAATATGATGGATATTATTCCAAATAAGCGCTTAGCTGGCATATCGTTCCTTTAAGGTGTTTTCTATGACTTTACAAAACTAAAGATTTATTTCGTACATTTGAGCATATTTTTCACGAAATACAATCAAAACATCAAATATATGAAACAAGAAATCCAACTGAACGAACACAACAAGCAAGAGTATCCTCCTATGCACACGGCGGAACATATCTTAAACCAGACAATGGTACGGATGTTCGGATGTCCCAGATCCAAGAACGCACACATAGAGAGGAAGAAGTCTAAATGCGATTATCTATTGGCGGAAGAGCCCAGTGCGGAGGTCATGGCCGAGGTTGAGAAGAAGATAAACGAGGTGATCGACCGGCACCTGCCCGTAACCATCGAGTTCATGCCGAAAGAAGAGGCCGGAGATATCGTGGATTTAAGTAAATTGCCCGACGATGCCAGCGATACATTACGTATCGTACGCATAGGCGATTACGATGCCTGCGCATGTATCGGATCGCACGTGGCGAATACATCCGAGATCGGACATTTCAAGCTGTTGAATTACGACTATGCCGACGGGAGATTACGGCTACGTTTCAAATTGGTATAAAATTTAAAGCAAGCGCAAACGGTCAAATAAAAATATTTTATGTAAGTTTGCAAGCGATTAAAGGAACATTTTAATACAGACATTAAATACAATAGTTATGCAAACAATTGACAATTTCAATTTTGCCGGCAAAAAGGCATTTGTAAGAGTTGACTTTAACGTTCCATTGGACGAAAACTTCAACATCACCGACGACACTCGTATGCGTGCCGCTCTTCCTACATTAAAGAAGATCTTAGCGGATGGTGGTAGCGTAATTATCGGTTCTCACCTAGGTCGTCCGAAAGGCGCTACTGATAAGTTCTCCTTAAAGCACATATTGAAGCACCTTTCTGAGTTGTTAGGCGTAGATGTTCAGTTTGCAAACGACTGTATTGGCGAAGAAGCCGGCGCTAAGGCTGCCGCTTTGCAACCGGGCGAAGCTTTGTTGCTTGAGAACCTTCGTTTCTACGCTGAGGAAGAAGGCAAACCAAGAGGTTTGGCTGAAGACGCTTCTGACGAGGAGAAGAAGGCTGCCAAGAAAGCCGTTAAAGAAAGCCAGAAAGAGTTCACGAAGAGATTGGCCTCTTACGCTGACTGCTATGTAAACGACGCGTTCGGTACCGCTCACCGTGCTCACGCTTCTACGGCTTTGATCGCTGACTACTTCGATACGGACAACAAGATGTTCGGTTATTTGATGGAAAAAGAAGTGAAGGCTGTCGATAAGGTTATGAACGACATCCAACGTCCGTTCACCGCTATCATGGGTGGTTCTAAGGTTTCCTCCAAGATCGAGATCATCGAGAACTTGTTGAACAAGGTAGACAACTTGATCATCACGGGTGGTATGACTTATACTTTCACGAAAGCGCAAGGCGGTAAGATCGGTAAGTCTATCTGCGAGGACGATAAGCTGGATCTTGCTCTTGATTTGATCAAGAAAGCGAAAGAAAAAGGCGTAAACTTGGTATTGGCTGTTGACGCTAAGATCGCTGACGATTTCAGCAACGACGCTAAGACTGATTTCGCTCCGGTAGATCAGATTCCTGATGGTTGGGAAGGTCTTGACATAGGTCCGAAGACCGAGGCTATCTACGCTGACGTTATCAAGAACTCTAAGACGATCCTTTGGAACGGTCCTACGGGTGTATTTGAGTTCGAGAACTTCACGCACGGATCTCGTACGGTTGGTGAGGCTATCGTTGAGGCTACGAAGAACGGCGCTTTCTCTTTAGTAGGTGGTGGCGACTCTGTTGCTTGCGTTAACAAATTCGGTTTGGCTAACGGCGTATCTTACGTTTCTACAGGTGGTGGCGCTCTTCTTGAGGCTATCGAAGGTAAGGTCCTTCCGGGTATCGCAGCTGTAAAAGGCGAGGCTTACAAATAATCAGATAAGTAAGTGATTTAATAAAAAATCCCCCGGGACGCTCGAGATATTCGAGATGTCCCGGGGGATTTTCTTTGATTTAGTTCCGTATTAATCTTGTTTCAAGATCAAGGCGGAAGAGGCGCTTACGGTAGTTTTACCCTGTACGGAACCTTTACCGTCCAGATAAATCCGACCGTCTTTACAAACCGGAATCCATGTTCCTTCCGGCAGAGAAACCGTTACCGCCTTCCGGTTCCCGTTAAAGATAACCATAATCTTCTTCCAACTATCCCCGTTCGCATGTTCCCCTAAGGTATACGCTACGACACCGGGCTGGTTCACTTCTTGGAATTGAAGGGCCTCCCTCACTCCCTCGGCCGTGGCGATACGGAAAGCCGGGTGCGACTTACGAAGGGCGATCAAATCCTTGTAATAGTTGAAAACATCCTTGTTTTTTGCCTTTAAAGACCAGTCGATCTCATTGATTGAATCGGGCGATTGATAGCTGTTATGTACGCCTTTCTTATCGTGCAGCAACTCCTCTCCTGCCCGCATGAAGGGTACTCCTTGCGAGGTGAAGATGATGGTCTGGGCCAACTTGCCGAATCGTATCAACTCATCCGGGGTAGCGTCTTTCGGGGCCGAGAGCTTCAACTTATCCATCAAACAAAGATCATCGTGGCAAGAGACATAGTTGATCACTTGCGTAGGCTTGTTCGCATAAGGCGCTTTGCAATATAATATTTGGTTATAGTCGATTTGCGGATGGCGGATAGCGCCTACAATACCGAACTTAATAGACTCCTCGTTACCTTCCGGCTTTCCGGAGGCGAAACCGGCCTGTGTAGTCTCGAATACGCTTCCTTTTAAAGCATCCCGCAGGTCATCGCTAAATACGGCCACATCATTCAGTTTCGGGGCGTTTACCTTGATCGCCCTCTGATCCTCCGGTAGCGGGGAATCGCTGGCGGTCCAGCCCTCGCCGTATACGAAGATGGAAGGATCTAGTTTGGTTAACTCGGCTTTTACCTCGTTCATGGTCTCTACGTCATGGATGCCCATCAAGTCGAAACGGAAACCATCCACATGGTATTCCTCGGCCCAATATTTCACGGACTCCACGATATAGCGGCGTACCATCGCCCGCTCCGAAGCGGTCTCATTACCACAGCCGGAGGCATCCGAATAGCTTCCGTCCGGTTTATGACGGTAGAAGTAACCGGGAACGGTCAAACTGAAATTCGACCCATCCCCCACGAAGGTATGATTGTAAACCACGTCCATGATCACACGGATACCATTCCGGTGCAACCCCTGCACCATCTCCTTGAACTCACGGATACGAGCCTCGGGATTGTAAGGATCGGTGGAATAGCTCCCCTCGGGGGCGTTATAGTTCTTGGGATCATACCCCCAATTGTACACATTATCTTGCAAGCGGGTCTCGTCCACCGAGCCATAATCATAGGAAGGAAGGATATGGACATGGGTAACGCCCAACTCCTTCAGATGATCCACGCCGGTAGCCACGCCGCCCGGACCTTTCGTGCCGTTCTCCGCCAAGGCGAGAAACTTACCTTTATGCGTCACGCCGGAGTTCGCGGCGATCGAGAAATCCCGATGATGCATCTCGTAGATGATAATATCGGAGAAGCTTTTCAACTCGGGAGATTTATCCGCCTCCCAGCCCTCCGGATCGGTAGCCGCCCAATCGATCACGGCCGCACGGTTTCCATTCACCCCGACGGCTTTCGCCCAGATACCGGGAGTCTCATCCAGCCATTTATCGCCGATACGGATCTGGAAGGTATAGAAGGAACCTTTCAGATCCTCGCTCACGGAGATACGCCACGTACCCTTGTCCGAGGATTTCATCGGCAACTGGCGGATAGGCTCCCCTCCCTCACCGGAGGCGTAAAGATTCAAGCGGACTTCTTCCGCCGTCGGGGCCCAAAGGGTGAACACGGATTTCGTGGGGGAATAGAACAACTCCAGATCGTCTCCCTCATAGGAAGGGTATTCATCAAAGGATTTGTATTCTTTCGGCGAGTTGCAGCTAAGCAACAGCGACAGGTATATAGATACCGGAACTAAGTGTCTCGTCATGGCTGATTCAGTAATTTGTTTTCAATCACAAAGATAGAAGTTTCGAATCGGATTCGCCAACGAAACAGAAAAGAAGAGGCGAAAAATCTACCGCAAACGTTTTCGCCTCTTTCGCTCATTCATGCTATATTAGAACGGAACCTCGTTACTGCTACCTTGACTCAAGAAGTCAGCTCCCGCCGATGGGATCGGGGGCATCGGGTCTCCACCGTTCATGGTCGAGGAGAATTCCCTTACCGCTATATCTTCCTCTACGTTCATAAACTTGGCGAACTCGCTCTTAAAGCGCAGCCGGACATCCCCCACGGCACCGTTACGATGCTTGGCGATAATGATCTCGGCGAGGCCGATCAGGGAATTTCCCCGTTCGTCTTCCGTAATCTTATAATATTCGGGACGGTGGATGAAACATACCATATCGGCATCCTGCTCGATAGCTCCGGACTCACGCAAATCGGCTAGCTGCGGACGCTTACCTTCCACGCCTTGACGAGCTTCCACACCACGGTTCAACTGCGACAAGGCGATAATCGGGATATTCAACTCCTTCGCCAATCCCTTCAACGAGCGGGAGATCGTACTCACCTCCTGCTCACGGCTACCGAAGTTCATACCGCTAGCGTTCATCAACTGAAGGTAGTCGATAATGATACATTTAATGCCATGCTCACGCACCAGACGACGGGCTTTCGTTCGCAGCTCGAAGACGGACAAGCTCGGGGTATCGTCCACGAAGATCGGGGCATCGTAAAGCTCCTTGATCTTAAAGTCCAGCTGTTCCCACTCGTAGCTCTCCAAGCGTCCGCTCTTGATCTTCTCGCCCGGTATCTCGCAGACATTCACGATCAGACGGTTTACCAACTGCACGTTACTCATCTCGAGCGAGAACAGGGCGACAGGCGTATTGAAATTCACCGCCATATTCTTCGCCATGGAAAGGACGAAAGCCGTCTTACCCATGGCCGGACGGGCGGCGATAATGATAAGGTCTGAATTCTGCCAACCGGAAGTCATCTTATCCAACCCCTCGAAGCCCGTACGCAATCCGCTCAGACCTTCCTTCTGGAGAGCCGCCTTTTGCAACATCTCCATAGCGTCCTTGATGACGGGGTTGATCTGGGTGACATCCTTCTTTACGTTACGTTGAGAGATCTCGAACAACTTACCCTCCGCCTCTTGCATCAGGTCCTCTACATCGAGCGTCTCATCAAATGCCTTTCCTTGGATCATCGCCGTGAAAGAGATCAACTCCCTCGCCAGATATTTCTGGGCAATGATCCGGGCGTGATACTCGATATGGGCGCTACTGGCCACCTTGCTGGTAAGTTGAGAGATATAAAACGGTCCGCCTACATCCTCCAATTCTCCCCGTTTCTTCAATTGCTCCGTTACGGTAAGCATATCCACGGGACGCTGGCTCAACGCCAAGTCTACGATAGCGGCATAAATCTTCTCATGCGCTTTCTCATAGAAACACTCCGGCTTCAAGATCTCGCTGACGATCGAGTACGCATCTTTCTCCAGCATCAACGCACCCAACACAGCCTCCTCTAACTCACGGGCCTGTGGCTGAAGACGCCCCATATCGGGGAGCATCTCCACAGGCTTTTTCCTTCCTCTTCCTGTATTTCTTGTTCCTTCTGCCATCATTCTTTCTATTTGGGGAGTCAAAGGTAATATCTTTTACCCATTTCTGAAAAAGATTCTTTATATTTAGGAATTAAAACCTGTCGAATCATGAAAGCGTATTTTATCGGATTAGTTATCATGGGAGGTTGCCTATTATACGGCTGCCATACCAAACAAAAGAAAGGGGAAAACAGTAGCGACTACTCAGCCGACTCCCAATCCATAGCACGGCAAGATTCCCTACCGTTACCGACTGATACCCATGCCGCATCTTCAGTTTCCACGGAAGGATGGACCGCCAAGCAGATACGGGACAGCATAGAATTGTTCTTCGGCAAGGAATACGATACCCTTCCCCCGCATCTACGGAAGATCCGCGGCAACCTGACCTCCCTCTGGAACACGGACGACTCCGTCTTCCTACAGCTTATCATAGTGGAAGCTCCGTATGTAAAAGCATTTAAGACGTACGTATTCGACTCGCCCCTCATCCGGATCGGCGGAGGCCCTTACGACCGGTCGCCCGAGGAATCTCTTTGCGAGGACACCACCCACTTCTCCATGCGAGTAAGCCCGAATGTCTACCCAACCAACATCGAACGGATCGAGATCGCCATCACCAACCATACCGACCTAGAAGGGATGGGAGGCGAAAGTTATTTCATCGAGCATTTCGACGGGAAGGCATGGAAAGGGGTCCCGCAACCCAACTTTTTTGTAGATATCGGCTATCCGATCTTTCCAAACGAGACAAGAGACGATTTCTCGGCCACCTTGATGCCTGAGCTCAAGGAAAATCCACCGGGATTGTACCGGGTGCATAAGACCGTCATCACCGGACAGGGCGCCGGCATCGTCCATTATCCTTTGGCCGCCACGTTCTACCTATCCGATAACCCGGAAGATTATGAGGAATACACACGCTTCGCCAGCCGGCTCCACGAGCCTCGCCCCATGGCCGAGTTCAAGGGAGGAAGAGAAGCCATGATCCGTTTCTTCGAACAGAACCTGCGTTATCCCGAATCTTACAAAGGTACGGGCACGAAGGTACGACTCTTCTACTCCTTCACGATCGATTCCTTAGGAATGTTACAGAATCCCGTAAGCCTACCCGAGAATATACTGTATCCTCGCGATACGGGGAAAACCTATGATGAGTTCCGCGATGAAGCCTTACGGGTACTCCGGTTGATGCCCGCATGGGAACCCGCCGTAAGCCGTATCCATGGTCCGGTCAGCATAGATACCGGGCTCTTCTTCTACTTCAACGAAGAGGGGAAATGCGGGATTGAATAGATGGCCAGTACTGCCTAAGAAGTATTGGAGTACTTCTTAGGCAGTACTCGGGTACTTCCATGAAAGTACTCCAGTACTATTACCAGAAGTATCGCAATACTCTCAGAGAAGTAAGCCTATGCTAACGTAAACTGGCAACAATATTGCTGTCAGCATACAGCGACATAACTTTACTTACGTAAAAAAGTATTATCTTTGCACCCGTAAAAAGTAATTTTCAAATTATGGACGACAGTATCCCGCTAGAAACAGAACAGAGTATGAACTAACGAGGCGGAGGGTTTCATTGATCCTCTGCTCGGATTAAACACGAAAGGAGGCAATAATGAGACAATTTCTTTATTGTGAGGCCGGTTATGTGGAGAAGAACCAATGGCTTCCTAACAGTTGGGTAAACGTAGAGTGCCCGACTCCCGAAGATCTTCAATTCTTGATGGATCGATTTAACGTACCCGAATCATTCTTGAGCGATATAGCCGATACGGACGAACGTCCCCGTATCGAGTACGAGGGGAATTGGTTGCTTACCATCTTACGTATCCCGTTGCAGAACCAAGATCATGACATCCCGTTCAATACGGTGCCGATCGGTATCATCACGAACAATGAGATCATCGTAAGCGTATGTTACCATAAGACGGACTTGATCCCCGATTTCATCCGTTATACCCAACGGAAGGAACTCCAGATTAAAAACAAGTATGAGTTGATCCTCCGGCTGATCCACTCATCGGCCGTATGGTTCCTTAAATACCTGAAACAAATCAATTACGCCGTCACCGAGGCGGAAAAGGCGTTGGAGAAAAGCATCCGCAACGAGGATCTGCTAGCGTTGATGAAGCTGGAGAAGAGCATGGTATTCTTCAACACCTCCATCCGCGGGAATGAGGTGATGCTGGCCAAGCTCCAGAATATTTTCCAAGAGCCGCAATATATCGACAAGGATTTAGTGGAGGACGTGGAGATCGAGTTGAAACAGGCCCATAACACGGTAAATATCTATAGCGATATTCTTACGGGTACGATGGACGCTTTCGCCTCTATCATCTCCAACAACGTAAACACGATCATGAAACGTATGACATCACTTTCCATTATCTTAATGGTTCCGACATTAATCGCTAGCTTCTACGGGATGAACGTCCCGATCTACATGGAGGATATGCCGCATGGTTTCGTGGTTATCATCTTGCTCTCGATCTTGCTATCCGCTACGGCCTTTTTTATATTCAGGAAGATCAAATGGTTTTAGGATATCAAAAAATAAACCGGACGCAGATCACCCGTGCTTGTCGGTGTCATCTGCGTCCGGTAAATATCAAATTCGGTATATCTTTATCTTGGCTTACTTATGCGTATCCTCGAGGATATAACGCAAGGTTCCGGCATTTACCAAGTCCTCTTGCGAGATGGTGTAGCCCTTTAGCTTTTTATCGCCGGCGAAAACGTCCTTGATGTAGATCGCTTCCGGATTACTATGCTTAGACTCGATTACCAATTCGCCTTTAGGATAGAATTTCTTGTCGAGCTGGATCGTAACCTTATCGAAAGTCGGGGAAGTCAATACATAGTTCACGTCGCCCGGACAAGCCGGATAGAAGCCCATCATGGAGAAAATAGCCCAAGCGGACATCGTGCCTGTATCCTCGTTACCCGGGACACCGTTCGGGGCATTATGATAGCAATCCTTCAACAACTGACGGACCAACTTCTGAGTACGCCAAGCCTCTCCCTTGAAATAGCTAAACAAATAAGGATAAGCGATATCCGGCTCGTTGGCGGGATCATAATTGCCGTCATCGAATACCTTCTGCAAATGATCGACAAATTTCTTATCGCCTCCCATCAATTTGGCCAGTCCCTTGATATCGTGAGGAACATAAAACGTATAATTCCATGCGTTGCCCTCATGGAAACCGGGACTAGGCTCGAAGTTCTCGCCTTGTTTCGGATCGAACGGAGAGTAGAAAGTGCCGTCCGGCAAGATAGGACGCAGTGTTCCAAACTCCTTGCTATAATAATGTTTGTAACCTAAAGAACGATCACGGAATAACTTGGCATCCTCTTTCTTACCCAAGGCTTGAGCGAAATTAGCCAAGTTCCAGTCGGCGATATAATATTCCAGCGCATGAGATACGGAGTTATCGTATTGCTCACGCAAAGGAACATAGCCCTTGCTGAAATAATCGTTCGCGTCCGGACGAAGCAGGTTGAACTCTCCCGGGGTAGTAGCGCCTTTACGCATCGCCTCATAAGCGGTTTGCTCATCAAAGTCACGCAAGCCGCGCATCCATGCGTCTACGATATACGGGATCGAGGGATCGCCCTCCATCGTAAAGGTCTCACGTCCGTAAAGCTCCCATTTCGGTAACCAACCGTTTTCCCGGTACATATCCAGCATCGTACGGATAATATCTAATTGACGCTCCGGATAGAGCAAGGTCATCAGGGTACTTACGTTGCGGTACGTATCCCACAGGGAGAAGACCGTATAACGGTTTCCGGTGGTATGGCCTACTTTCAGGCTCTCCATCATCGGGTACTCGCCGTTCACGTCTTGCAGGATATTCGGATGGATCAGCAAATGATACATACCGGTATAGAATATCGTTTTCTCGTCTTTCGTACCTCCTTCCACTTGTACCTTGGAAAGATCCTTGTTCCACATCGTGCTAGCCGCCGTACGGACCTTGTCGAAATCGAAGCCGGGCTGCTCCGTATTCATGTTCAGGCGGGCGTTCTCGATGCTCACGTACGAGATACCCATCTTCACCTCGATAGCCTCACCCTCGTCCGTATCATAATCGAACCATACGCCGATGTCGTCTCCGCTCATCTCACGGGTATAACTGGTATATAACTTATACTTGCCGGAGTAGATATCCCATTCGGCCTCTACCCCCTTCATCTCACGTTGTTTCTTCCAATAACCCATCTTCTTCGGGGCCTTGTTTACCTTCATCACGAAGTAAACCGGGAATACGGCCTGTGGATTATAACAGAAGGTACCCATCAACTTGCTACCCTCGATCTCCGTATCATTCACGATACGTACCGTAGCGCCGGTCTCGTTCGTCAAGCCCTCGCCTAGGTTCAAGAGGATATGGCTCTCCCCTTTCGGGAAGGTAAAACGGCTCAAGCCCGTACGCATGCTGGCAGTAGCCTCCGCCTTGATATTATACTTGGTCAAGGTATTGCTATAATAACCGGGGTGAGCCACCTCGTCCTTGTACTCACTGCCGTAAGCCTTATAGTCCACGTTCAACTCGCCCGTCGTCGGCATCAATAGCAAACCTCCCAGCTCCGGGCATCCCACGCCGCTCAAGCTGCCGTGAGCGAATCCCGTAAAGAATTTATTGTCTGCCGAGTAAGGAGTAGACCACCATTGACTATCCTTGTCAAAACGGTTCTTCTCCGACCCCATGACGTTGAAAGGAACCACGCTCATCATACCCTGCGGACAAACCGCACCGGGATTCGTCGTACCGTAATTGCTCGTACCGATGAAGGGGTTCACATAATCTACCGGTTGCTGCGCCGTAGCGAACAGACTGCCACACAACAGGAAGGTCATTAACTGTTTCTTCATTTGATAAATGTATTTTAGTTGATAATTAATTGATTCATACTTACCAGATCACGATCTCATCCGTGAAGATGAAACCCTTATTTGCCTCTTTTGCCTTGATACGGATATAACGGGCTTTCCAATCGCCGTTAAACGTATATTCCTGAAAAGACAGGTCTTTATCCGTATTGGATATCGTAGTAGGGATAACTCCCTGCGAGATATAGCTCTCCCCGTCTTCCGATGTCAGCAACTCCACCTCTCCCGGTTGGTACACGCCCGGGCCGATCAATTGCATAAAGCGGGACGATACCTTATGGATATCCGTCACCTCGCCCATGTCCACCACGCAATCCAAGTCATTCAAATAACCCTGCCAACGACCGTCCAGATAAGTCAAGCCTCCCCTGTAGCCGTCCAGCAAGGCGTTCATGCCACCCGCCATATAACCGCTATACAGCTTACTATTATAATGTATAGGCTTATTGATACCCCGGTGATAATCCACCTTCTTCTCGGTAGGCGTTCCTTGAAGCTGCCCGTCACGGAAGATAGCGGCCTTGATATCAGCGGAGTCTTTCACCACGATCGGGCCGTTATAGACCCGGGAAGAGGCGGCGGGAATAGAGCCGTCTGTCGTGTAACGTATCTCCGCCGGATATTTCTCCGCATCCAACATGACCTTGATCTCTCGCCGCAAGGTATCTACCTCCATCGTGGTCTCGATCTCGTCCGAGAGCGTGAACGTATTGATACCCATCCGTTGCAGAACCGGGATATTCGCGTTCATACGAGGCTTAAAATCCTCCCAACTACGATCCTCTTGCGGAGTCCATCCGATCTCGGCGACCGCCAAGGCACGAGGGAACATCATATACTCCAAATGTTTCTCATCCTTGATATACTCCGTCCATGTATTCGCCTGTACCCCTAGGATATGCTTACTTTCCTCGGCAGTCAACGAATCCACAGGCACTGGATTATAACTGTACGCCCGCTTGATCGGCGTATAACCGCCGATGGCATACGGCTGTGTCTTCGGATCGGCTTGATAGAAATCGAAATACATATAACCACCCGGTGTCATGACCACGTCGTGTCCCATGCGGGCGGACTTGATTCCCCCTTCCTCGCCCCGCCAAGACATGACGGTAGCCTCCGGAGCCAAGCCCCCTTCCAGAATCTCATCCCAACCGATCAATTTGCGGCCTTTGGAAATCAGGAATTTCTCGGCACGATGAATCATATAGCTCTGCAACTCATCCACGTCCTTCATCCCATTCCGGCGCATCAAGCCTTGACATTTCGGGCAGGTCTTCCAAGCTCCCTTCCCGGCCTCGTCTCCCCCGATATGGATATATTCGGAAGGGAACAACTCGATCACCTCGGACAATACATCCTCCATGAACGTAAACGATTTCTCGTTGCCGATGCAGAAATCACCCGTCGTATAAGGTTTGCCGGCACAACTCAACTCCGGGTACGCCACGAACACCTCGTCCGAATGCCCCGGGAATTCGATTTCCGGTATTATATTAATATGCCGGGCCGTAGCGTAATCCACGATCTCACGGATATCTTCTTTCGTAAAATAACCGCCATATGCCCCCGGAGTTCCTTCCGGCAGATACTTGCGATCCTTTCCATCCCACCATTTCTGCCAATCGGATTCCGTACGGAAAGCCACGTCCGTAGTCAGTTTCGGGTATTTATCCATCTGGATACGCCAACCACCGGCATCCGTCAAATGCATATGAAGCGTATTCAATTTATAATAAGACATGACGTTCAATAACTTCATCACCTCCTCTTTCGGGAAGAAATGACGGGAGACATCCAGATGCAAGCCACGATACGGGAAACGGGGATTATCTTGGATCGATACGCAAGGAATCCCTTTCGACGTATACAGCTGGCGCAACGTTTGTTCCCCGTAAAACAATCCGGATTTAGAGGCGGCTCTCAACTCGATCCCCTTCTTGGTCACGTTCAACGCATATCCCTCCGGATTTCCGCCATTGAAAGACTCATCGACCACGTAACGGATCGTACCCGATTGATCATTCCCGAATACGAGATTACTATCTACTTTGAAATAACCGCCAGTCACCTCGATATGGGCCGGCTTAGGGATTAAATTCACCTGCGGAACCTCCTTGGGAGCACAGGAAAAAAGTAGCGAGGAACAAGCGAGAGCAAGTCCGGTTACTTTCATGCAAGACCGTTTTGGCAACGTCATAATACTTATTTTTTAGTTGTGTTATTCTTGGTGTGTAAATATACAACAATAATAGACAATATCAAAAAAGCGGAAAGACTATCGTCTCCCCGCTTCAGAGTTATTTTAAGATGTATATCTTCTAAAATTAACGTCTAGGAATTGCTTCTTTTACAACCATCTGACGACCTTCGTACTCAGCTTGGTTTAATTCCTCGATAGCTTTTTGAGCCTCGTCTACGTTAGGCATTTCAGCGAAAGCAAAACCCTTAGAACGTCTAGTATCACGATCAACAATTAACTTTACTGAATCAACAACACCATACTCTTCTAATACTTGTTGCAAATCAGACTCTCTTACTCGATAACTCAAGTTTCCAATGTAAATATTCATACGAAAAAAATTAAAAATAAATTAATAATAAAACAAGTGATGTTAGTGAAGATCGATTTCTAGAAGAATATATTATCATTACTGAGAATAGAAACTCGAAGATAAAGAGCAAGACAAACTATCTTTTGTTTGTTGGTACAAAGGAAAGCATTCTTTTTGGATTACCAACTATAAAACCTAATTTATTTTCAAAATAATTCACTTTATCCTCAGAAGACTACTTATATGGGCTCACCCGATAAACCTGGGGGATTAAGCATACAGCTTTGTAAGTCTGAAAAGA
>ERZ773227.1712-NODE-1712-length-14146-cov-6.031651_pt1 | contig 14146 bp, 11 predicted proteins | sample MGYA00580525_ERZ773227 | MGnify/ENA primary metagenome ERZ773227 (study PRJEB29015, sample SAMEA2737782) | human gut metagenome | biome: human gut; feature: human-associated habitat; material: faeces | place: China | collected 2012 ... | reverse complement strand
TCGCTGAGGATATGCTCTGCCTTGCAGGCGTCCTCGGCGGCGGTCTGCTCGTCCACGCCCAGCTGCACAAAGAAGTGGGTCAGCAGCTGGTGGCGGCTGTAAATGCGCTGAGCGATCTCCAGCCCGGGCTCCAGCAGGGTCAGGTTGCCTTCGCCGTCCACCGCGATATAGCCGTTCTCCCGCAGCTTTTTCATGGCGATGCTCACGCTGGCTTTGGTAAAGCCCAGCTCATTGACAACGTCAATGGAGCGCACTTTGCCCATACGCTGGCTCAGCATCAGGATCGTTTCAAGATAATCTTCTGCGGACTGGTGGATCTGCATGGTTTGTCCGGCCTCCTGCCTTATTCCCTCTGGGGGATTTTTCCGACAGGGGATGTGTACCCTCTGTCGTATGTTAAAGGATATCACACTTTTGCGGTTGATGCAAGTAATTCGCAGCAAGTTTTGTTAAACTAACCATATTTTTCTGCACAGAACTGCTGTTTTGCCGGTTTTGCGCCGCGCTTGTTTTGTGCAAAGGGTGCAATTTACAGCGCAGCCAGATAGGCCGCAGGGCCTGCCTCGTACAGATCGCCGCCGTGGGCGTCCAGCACAACGGTCAGGGGCATATCCTGCACGGTCAGGCGGCGCACCGCCTCACAGCCCAAGTCCGGCCATGCGATCACTTCCAGCGTCTGCACACTTTTTGCCATCAGCGCACCGGCGCCGCCCAGCGCAGCCAGATATACCGCGCCGTTGCGCACCACAGCTGCCTTGACGGCGGCATCCCGCTTGCCCTTGCCGATCATGATCTTGTTGCCAAGATCCAGCAGCCGGGGGCTCATGGCGTCCATGCGCCCGCTGGTGGTAGGCCCTGCCGAGCCGATGACCTCGCCCGGGCGCTCCGGGGTGGGGCCTACATAATAAATGGCGCTGCCTTCCAGATCAAAAGGCAGGGTCTCGCCCTTGTCCAGCGCCTCCATCATCCGCTTGTGTGCCTGATCCCGGGCGGTGTACACCACGCCGGAAAGCAGCACGGTATCCCCCGCCTTCAGCGGGGCCAGCTCCTGCGCGGTGCAGGGGGTAGTCAGTCTGTATTCCATTCTTCTCCCCTCCTTACAGCTCCGCGCTGGCGCGGCGGGTCACATGGCAGGAAACGTTCACAGCCACCGGCAGACCCGCCACATGGGTGGGCATCTGCTCAATGGCAAGGCCAAGACAGGTGGTCTTGCCGCCAAAGCCCTGCGGGCCGATGCCCAGTGCATTGATGGCGGTAAGCAGCTCCTGCTCCAGCTGGGCGTAGTAGGGGTCGGGGTTGGGGATATCCAGCGGACGCAGCAGCGCCTTTTTGGCAAGATACGCCACCTTGTCAAAGCTGCCGCCCACACCGATGCCCAGCACGATGGGCGGGCAGGGGTTGGAGCCGGCCAGACGCACGGTATCCACCACGAACTTTTTAAAGCCCTCCACGCCGTCGGCGGGCTTGAGCATCTGGATGCGGCTCATGTTCTCGCTGCCGAAGCCCTTGGGGGCGACGGTGATGGTGCAGCCGTCGCCGTCCACCAGATGCACCGTGATGGCGGCGGGGGTGTTGTCGCCGGTGTTGCCCCGGCGCAGCGGGTCGGCCACGATGCTCTTGCGCAGATAGCCGTCGGTGTAGCCCCGCCGTACGCCCTCATGGATCGCAGCCTCAAAGCTGCCGTCGATATGGACGTCCGTACCCAGCTCCACGAAGACGCAGGCCATGCCGGTATCCTGACAGATGGGCAGATCCTCTTCTTTCGCCGCCGCGAGGTTCGACCAGAGCAGGTCGAGGGTGTTCTTTGCCAGCGGCCAGGGCTCTTCGGCCCGGGCCTTGTCCAGTGCTTCCTGCACGTCCCGGGGCAGGCAGGTGTTGGCCTCGATGCAGAGGCGGGCCACGGTGTCCGTGATCTGCTGCGCGGAAATGGTTCTCATAGGAGCTTCCTCCGTTTACAGGCGGGCCACGCCGCTCTCGCGGGCAGCTTTTGCCACAGCGTTCGCCACAGCCTCGGCCACCCGGGGGTCGAAGGCACCGGGGATGATGTTCTCTTCGCTGCGGTCATCGTCGGTGATGAGGTCAGCGATGGCGTAGGCGGCGGCCAGCTTCATCTTGTCGTTGATGTCGCGGGCGCGGACGCTCAGAGCGCCCTTGAAGAGGCCCGGGAAGCAGAGGACATTGTTGACCTGATTCGGGAAGTCGCTGCGGCCGGTGGCCATGACGCGGACGCCGCCGGCCTTGGCCTCGTCGGGCATGATCTCGGGGGTGGGGTTGGCCATAGCAAAGACGATGGCGTCCTTGTTCATGGTCCTGCACAGCTCGGTGGTCAGGATGCCGGGCTTGGACACGCCGATGAAGACGTCTGCGCCCTCAAGCGCTTCTTTCAGGCCGCCCTTGATCTGGCGGGGGTTGGTCACTTCGCCCAGCCAGTTCTTGTGGGCCTCGGCGCTGTTGCAGCCCTTGTACAGGGTGCCGAACTGGTCCACGGCGATGATGTCCTTCGCGCCGGCGGTCATCAGCATCTTGATGATGGCCGTACCGGCAGCGCCGGGGCCGTTCAGGACGATGCGGACGCCCTCCATCTTCTTGCCCACCACGCGCAGGGCGTTGATGAGGGCGGCAGTCACGACGATGGCCGTGCCGTGCTGGTCATCGTGGAAGACGGGGATGTCCAGCTCACGCTCCAGGGTCTCTTCGATCTCAAAGCACTCGGGGCTCTTGATGTCTTCGAGGTTGATGCCGCCGAAGGTGGGGGCGATGGCCTTGCAGGCCGCGATGACGCTGGCCGCGTCGTGGGCGTCGATGCAGATGGGGAAGGCGTCCACGCCGCCGAACTCCTTGAACAGCACAGCCTTGCCCTCCATGACCGGCAGGCCCGCCTCGGGGCCGATGTCGCCCAGACCCAGCACGGCGGTGCCGTTGGAGACGACGGCCACCATATTGCTCTTGAAGGTGTACTTGTAGACGTCGTCGGGGTTTTCCCTGATCTTGCGGCAGGGTTCAGCGACACCGGGGGTGTAGGCGGTGGACAGGTCATCGCGGGTCTTGACCTCCACCTTGCTCACGATGCCCACTTTGCCGTGGTGCGTCTCGTGCATTTCCAGAGCTGCTTTGTTGAAATCCATGGGTTTATCCTCCTTTATCAACCTCTCAGTCTCGCTGTCGCTCGACAGCTCCCCTAGCGAGGGGAGCCTCTGGCGAAGAGATAAAGCTTTACGGAATGCCAAGGCCTCTCCTCGATAGGAGCAACAACGACGACCGCCGCCAGTGGCGGAAACAGGGAGTCGCTGTTGGGGCCGCGGCCAGCAAGACGCAAGCAAAGCGCTGCGGATGCTGGGTGCCGCAACCCGGGCAGTGGCACGCCGCAGGCGTGACGGAGAGGTTGAACACGTAGAGTATTGCTGAGTTTGTCATATATCATTGGTATTGTTTTAGAAAAAGTCTGGAGCTGATTACAAGAATGAAGTATGATTACAAGGCCGTGGAGGCCAAGTGGCAGAAGGTGTGGGAAGACGAAAAGACCTTCCACGCTGAGATCGACCACAAGAAGCCCAAGTTCTATGCACTGGTGGAGTTCCCGTATCCCTCGGGCGCGGGCCTGCACGTCGGCCATCCCCGCAGCTACACTGCGCTGGATGTCGTGAGCCGCAAGCGCCGCCAGAACGGTTATAATGTGCTCTACCCGATGGGCTGGGACGCTTTCGGTCTGCCCACCGAGAACTTCGCCATGAAGAACCACATTCATCCGGCCATCGTCACCAAGAAGAATGTTGACCACTTCCGGGAGCAGCTCAAGGCACTGGGCTTCTCCTTCGACTGGGACCGTGAGATCAACACCACCGACCCCGAGTATTATAAGTGGACCCAGTGGATCTTCCTGCAGCTGTACAAGAAGGGCCTCGCCTACAAGAAGGAAATGAACGTCAACTGGTGTACCGGCTGCAAGTGCGTGCTGGCAAACGAGGAAGTCGTCAACGGCGTCTGCGAGCGCTGCGGCAGCGAGGTCGTCCACCGCGTCAAGAGCCAGTGGATGCTGAAGATCACCGCCTACGCGGACAAGCTCATCGACGGTCTGGACGGTCTGGATTACATCGAGCGCGTCGCCACCCAGCAGAAGAACTGGATCGGCCGCAGCCATGGCGCAGAGGTCAACTTCGGCACCACCGCCGGCGACACCCTGACCGTCTACACCACCCGCTGCGACACCCTGTTCGGCGCTACCTACATGGTCGTCTCTCCCGAGCACGCCATCCTCAAGGAGTGGCTGGAAAAGGGCATCATCAAGAATGCCGACGCCGTCAAGGCTTATCAGGCCGAGGCTGCCCGCAAGAGCGACTTCGAGCGCAGTGAGCTGAACAAGGAAAAGACCGGCGTCCAGCTGGAAGGCGTCAGGGGCATCAACCCTGTCAACGACAAAGAGATCCCCATCTTCATCTCCGACTACGTTCTGGCTACCTACGGCACCGGTGCCATCATGGCCGTGCCTGCCCACGATACCCGCGACTGGGAGTTCGCCAGGAAGTTTGGCCTGCCCATCATTGAGGTCGTCAAGGGCAGCACCCCCTCCAACCTCGACGAGGCTGCCTTCACCGACGTGGCCACCGGTACGCTGGTCAACTCCGGCTTCCTCGACGGTCTGTCTGTCACCGACGCCAAGAAAAAGATGATCGAGTGGCTGGAAGCCAACGGCAAGGGCCGGGATAAGGTCAACTACAAGCTCCGCGACTGGGTGTTCAGCCGTCAGCGCTACTGGGGCGAGCCCATCCCCATGGTCAAGTGCGAGAAGTGCGGCTGGCAGCCCCTGCCCGAGAGCAGCCTGCCTCTGACCCTGCCCGACATCACCGACTTTGAGCCGGGTCCCGACGGTGAGTCTCCGCTGGCCCGTCACACCGACTGGGTCAAGACCACCTGCCCCTGCTGCGGCGGCCCCGCGACCCGCGAGACCGACACCATGCCTCAGTGGGCCGGTTCTTCCTGGTACTTCCTGCGTTATGTGGACAGTCACAATGACAAAGAACTGGTTTCCAGAGAAAAAGCGGACGAGATGCTTCCGGTAGATATGTATATCGGTGGTGTAGAGCATGCGGTACTGCATCTTCTGTACTCTCGTTTCTATACAAAATTCCTGCATGACATCGGAGTTGTAGACTTTGATGAACCATTCCACAAGCTGTTCAACCAGGGAATGATCACAGGAAAGAACGGAATCAAGATGAGTAAGTCCAAAGGAAATGTCGTATCTCCGGATGATCTGGTACGCGACTACGGATGTGACTCTTTGAGAATGTATGAATTGTTCGTGGGACCGCCGGAGTTGGATGCAGAGTGGGATGACCGTGGAATCGACGGTGTCAACCGCTTCCTGAAACGTCTGTGGAATCTGCTGATGGACAGCAAAGAAAATGAAGTACAGGCAACAAAAGAGATGATCAAACAGCGTCACAGAATGGTAGCAGATATCACCATGCGTCTGGAGAGCTTCAGTCTGAATACCGTTATCTCCGGATTTATGGAGTACAACAACAAGTTTATCGAGATCGCAAAGAAAGAAGGCGGAATCGATAAAGAAACGCTGGAGACGATCGCAGTCCTGCTTTCTCCATTTGCACCTCATTTTGCAGAGGAGATATGGGAGCAGCTCGGACATACAGAGACAATCTTCAAAGCAGGCTGGCCGACATACGATGAGGCACAGATGAAAGACGATGAGATCGAAGTTCCGGTACAGATTAACGGAAAGACAAAAGCCGTGATCAGTATCGCAGCAGATATCTCCAAAGAAGAAGCGATTGCAGCAGGAAAAGAAGCGATTGCAGATAAACTGACAGGAAATGTGATTAAGGAAATCTATGTTCCGAAGAAGATTATTAATATTGTGCAGAAATAATTGAGAAGAAATTCTCACAACAGAATAAAGTGCTTGGAAATATTGAAAAGTTCGCTTGAAATCAAGGTTTGCGGACATTTTTCCTCAAAGAAAAGGTATCATAGAATACCGCAAAATATCGTAACAGATTTTTAAAATGGAGTAAATTTGGAGTAAAAGTTGAAAGAAAATGGAGTAAATATTTCAAAGATGTAATGAGAAATGGCGTAGGTAGTGGGAACATTATCTACGCCATTTTTAAAAATTAAAAAATTTGTGTAACGAAAAATATATGTAAAGTACATATAGGTAAAGGAGGGTAGAGTATGGAAGAAATGGTAGAAATCTATCGAAAATATATGCCACAAGTATATAAATTTTTATTTAGCCTTTGCCATGATGCACATTTAAGCGAAGAACTCACACAAGAAACTTTTTTTCAAGCCCTAAAATCTATTGATAGTTTTCGTGGTGACTGTAAGATATATGTATGGTTATGTTCGATTGCAAAGCATTTATGGTATAAAGAATTAAAGAAGAAAGATAGAGAAGTAGTGGCAGAATATGTAGAAGAAACTACTTGTCAGAAAATCACAGAAAATTCGGCAATACAGAAAATGGAAGTAATAGAGTTGTATAAAAAGCTTCATTTGTTGGAAGAGCCGGTGCGAGAAGTTATGTATTTGAGATTAAATGCCGATTTTACATTTAAAGAAATTGGAGAAATTATGGGTAAAGATGAAAATTGGGCAAGAGTGACTTTTTATCGTGGAAAGCAAAGAATAAGAAAGGAGAGTAACCATGAAATGTGAAATGATTAGAGATTTGTTACCTCTATATATTGATGGATTGACAAGCAAAGAAAGTAATCAAGAAATTGAAAAACACTTGAAAAATTGTGAAGAATGTCAAAAGTACTATCAGGAAATGACAGGGGGGATCGACAATTTTTCAGTGATAACAAATGAAGAAATTGAAGATGTAAATTTGATTAAGAAAATCAAGAAAAAAAATAGAAGAAAAGCATTAGGAATATTCGTTGGAGCGTTTATTTTGTCGGGAGTTCTTATGGGAGTTGGTTTCCACTTGACACATGGTGTAGCAATGTATGAAAATGTTATTTTAAATTATGGGGTGCAAGGGGATACGGCTTATCTTACACTGCAAGGGAAACCAGGATATGAGTTGAATTTTTCGGGGGCAACGGATGAGAATAAATCTAGTTTGAAAGTTATGTATGCTCGAAATATATGGGGGAATGATAAAAATATGGTTCGCTTAGAAGGAGAGAGTAATAGAAGTGGAGAACCACATCAGTGGATATTAGAATTTAAAGACAGAATAATTGTGATTGAAAATGGAGAATTGGTAGATGAGAAAATAAAATAAGGTGTGTAGTGAGGTCAAGGATCAAGGCGAAGCCGATACGCCGTAGGGCAGTCCTTGACGGAACGGACACAGCCAACAGCACCATGATACAGCAGAGGACTTGAAAGGTCAGAAACCTTGCAAGTCCTCTTGTCTGTTACTGGGCGTTATGCTTTAAGTAAAGTGCTTCTTTTACCAGTTCTTTTTCAAATGCTTTTATGTGACCGCTCTGTATTCCATTGTCGATATAAAAGCAGTCGTCAGCTTGTGAGTAGGACAGCGTGGTAACTTTCGGTTCATAAGTCTTTGTATCAATTCCATAATAATAGACGGTGGCAGTTGAAAGTTCCACATTGATACTGTCAAAATCTCTTGTAAAAACGCTGTGCCTGTCTGCATGGAAAAAATCAGACGGACATTCGTAGAACTCGGAACTATCTTCTCTTAAAAATAAAGGCAGTATGTGTACTTCATTTTCGCTTCGGTTGACAAGGACATAAAAGCGTGGAATGAGGGCGGAATACTGTGTTTTCATTGCGATATACATATCATCTAAATCATCAAGAAGATACTCGGAGCAGGAGTTGTTGTAAAAGACGTATTGCAAGGCAGTATCATCTTTTTGAGTATTTTCCATAGGCACATTTTCCCCGTAAAGCCAACGTAAGTCTACATCTAAAGAGTCGGCAATCAGTTCCATTTTATCGGCTTTCGGATTGTACTGTCCTGAAAGATAGGAACTGAACGCTCCTTTGCTGATACCAGTATCTTTGACTATATCTACCTGTTTTTTATTTTTTGCTTTCATGGCAAATTTAATCCGTTCTGCGATTGTATTCATCTGAAAAAACCTCTCTTTCCATATCTCGTTATAACTGCTCATATCTTATCATCTAAGGACACTATACCACAAGTTCAGAAAAAAGAAAACAAAAAGTTTATAAAAAACTAAACTTTCTATTGCAAAATGAATGTGCCTGTGCTAATATACAATTAAGTTCAGAAATAACTGAACGACAAACGGCGTCGTAATAGGAAATGAAAATATGAGAAACTGACCTATCGGTTCAACGGGGAGAAAGGAACGTGTATGCAGATTACATTGACAAAAGAACAGGTAAAAGAAGCCTTTGGAGAACTTCGTTTCATGGGTGCGGATAACTGTTACCGCTATGATAAAGACAGTAAGAAGAAAACAGAGGAAGTGGAAGCCTTAAAACTTCATCTTGGAAGCATGAAACTTGGGAACAGCGTGGATATTCGCTTGGAAGCAACGGAACTTCCGAAGATTGAGCCTTATGCTGTGGTGGAACTGGAAGAACCAGTATATGCCCCTTATGTGCAGAGAGGAAACTTCCCTGTATTAGTGGAGAAGATTACCTGTAAGGGTATCCGCCCTGTTCCAAATAAAAATATGTAGGCAGTCAAAGTTCCTGTCCTCGTTCTGACGTACCAAACGGCAGGTTGAGGGCAGGGCAATGGCAACGCTGTTGCAGATAAGGAGGTTTGATAAATTTGGAAGAAAGAAGCGGAAGTTTTCTTCCAGAACTCCCCTACACTAACAGGGGAGTAATACGACAGAAAGAAGAATTAAGTGCCTTGATAGATTGGTGTCAGATAACCATTAAGGAAGTTCCGTTAGAAGCAGTTATAGAAGATGTGCTGAGAATACCTTTGGAACTTATGACGGTAACAGGCTATGAAAAAGGGATTGCAGGGCATGAGGTTGTGGCAATCTTCGATAATATCAAGGTGCTAAAGCCGACAGGAAATGCACAGTATCAAGGCTTTCAGATTTTAATGAGTGGGAAAGGCTGTCGCAACTATGAGAATTTTTTACAACTCAATGAGGAAACATGGTTTGATTTCTTAAACAGAGTTTGTCAGTATCACATCAATTTTCCTCGGATTGATTTGGCGATAGACGACAGAAAACCGTATTTGAGTATTCCTGATTTGATTATACGGACAAAAGAGGGATTGCTTTCTTCAAAGTTACGGGAGATAGATTTTCACGACTCGGGAGAACTGAAAGAGGAAGTGTTTCAGAGTAAAGGTGGAAGTCTTTATCTCGGCAGTTCAGCCAGTAATTTGAGATTGGTATTTTATGAAAAGGGATATGAACAGAATAAAAAATATGGAGTAGAATTAGACGAAAATTGGAATAGATATGAGTTGAGATTTCGGCAGGAAATGGCAGTAAGTGTAGTACAGGAATTATTGAGATATAGAGATGTGGCAGGACTGGCAATGGAAGTATTAAACAGCAAAATACGATTTTTAGAAAAGCCGACAGACAGCATGACAACACGAAAAAGGCTTTATCCAACCTATCAAGCATGGGCGGAACTGATGAAAGATATAGGCAAGGTGAAACTTACCATACAGCCACAGAAGAAAAGTTTGCAAAAGGTGTGGGAGTGGTTAGAAAAGTATGTTGCCCCGTCTTTGAAACTGTTTGCAGAGGTTGGGAAGATAGAGCAGAGAGATTATATCGGTAATCTTGTAAAAAATGGAGAAATGAATATCACACAGAAGCAGTTGTATGATGATTACATAAAAGCAAGAAAATTAGGCGAAAGGGGGTAATCGTATCGAGAAAGCATTACTAAATATAAATGAATTTTGTGAGTATATGGGGATTGGGAAAACAAAGGCAAGAGAACTGTTGAACAATCCGAAAAATAGATTTACAGTACGCATTGGTAATCGGCTGTATGCAAATAAGAAATTACTTGATGAATGGCTAGAATATCAATGCAAAAGGGCTTGAAAAGAAAATGGGGTGTCGATATAATGAAAATTGAAATATTTACTTTACCATATTTCTTTCAGTAGAAGAAAGGAAAGTTGGTATGGGTAAAGATTTAAAGGGCAAAGAACTCGGTAAGGGAATTTCACAGAGAGCAGACGGACGCTATATTGCAAGATTTACAAGTAAAACAGGAAAACGTAAAACGCTTTATGATTTTAAACTGAATGAATTAAAAAGGAAGTTGCGAGAAGCGGTTTATGAAGATGAACATGGTTTGAATGGCAATGGCGAAAGTATCACTTTAAACGCATGGTATGTAACGTGGACGGAGTTGTATAAGAAGAAAACAGTTAAAATGACTACGATATATAAAAACCACAGTTACTACAATTCAAGAGTGAAGAACTCTATCGGAAAGATGTATTTGCAGGACATTAAAACATATCACGTTCAGAAGTTTTTAAATGACTTGATAGACAGCGGTCTTGCACATGGAACAGTATCGAATATCAGATTTATGTTAAGTGATATGTTTGATAAAGCAGTATTGAGTGAATACATCAGAAAAAATCCCTGTATCGGTGTGGAAATGCCAAAAGAAGTGAAAAAGGAAAGGCGTGTATTAACAAGAGAGGAACAGGAAAAATTCTTTACATTTGCTTCTTCCTACATACACATCAATGTTTTGAAATTTGCTGTGACAACAGGTTGTCGGATTGGAGAAGTGCTTGGGCTGAAATGGGAAGATTGTGACTTTGAAAAAAGAGAAATTACAATCAATAAGACAATTCATTATTCAAAGGCTTCTAGTCCCGTAGAGGGTTCAAAGTTTTTCTATACGACTGCAAAAACCATATCCAGTAATCGTGTCATTCCTATGACAGATGAAGTGTATGAGATTTTGCAAAATCAGAAGATAAAGCAGACAGAACAGAAGATGTGGAAACGCTCAATATGGAAACAGCACAAAGAATTTCAAAACTTGGTATTTACCTGTTCGGACGGTTCGCCAGTTTATTATTATAACGTCAATAGTGCAATCAAAGACTATGTGGCAAAAATCAATGTAATAGAGATTGAACTAGCAAAGGAAGAAAAGAGAGAGCCGAAGATATTTGAACTGTTTACCTGTCATACTTTGCGACATACATACGCTACAAGGTGTTATGAAAATGGAGTAGACCAACAGGTAGTGCAGAAACTTTTAGGTCATTCCACATTGGCAATGACAACTGATTTATACACGCACGTTTCAGAAGAAAAGAAAAAAGAAGAAGTAGCCGAACTGAAAATATTGGCTTAAAATTGGAGTAAAAATGGAGTAAATCAGAAGATAGATAGCGAAAAACAGCGTAAAATCAACATTTTCGAGTAGATATAAATATTGTGCTAAAGTATTGAATCAGAATGATGAATTGGTTTATGAAGAAGATTTACATGGCATGTGGTCAATTAATAGATATGTCAATTTGTTGATGGGAGAAATTCCTAGGCTTTCAGATGATGAGAACGGTTATGGTCCGAATGGAAAGAATTATATTGCGCATGTGGATATTCCCGAAAATGTGAAAATAGCTTTTGAAGAATTGAAGATGGTTTTTGGAAGTGAAACAAGAGAAGCGAATCCATTGTATGCATCAAAAGTAATTAAAAAATAGTTAACTGCATTATTTGAAAAATGAGTAAAGAAACTAAGAATTCGTTTAGGCGAATTCTTTTTTTCTGCGTTTAGCACACAGGTGTTGACACTGCTAAAAAGGTGTTGTATAGTATTAGCAGGCAAAATATTAGAGTGCTAATGAAGGAGTGGTATTATGGCTAAGAAAAAACAGTTTAAAGCGGAGTCAAAACGTTTATTGGATTTGATGATCAATTCCATTTATACACACAAGGAAATCTTCTTACGTGAGCTTGTATCGAATGCGAGTGATGCGATTGATAAATATTATTATGAAAGTCAAGGTCATGCAGATGCAAGTCAATTTGAGATTCGTATTGAACCAAACAAGGAAGCTCGTACTTTAACAATTTCGGATACTGGTATTGGTATGTCGAAGGAAGAGTTAGAGGAAAACTTGGGTACAATTGCGAAGAGTGGTTCTTTGGCTTTTAAAGAGGAAATGAAGAAAAAAGAAGAAAACAACGATGAAGATGTTGATATCATTGGTCAATTTGGTGTTGGATTCTATTCTGCATTTATGGTCGCAAAAGATGTTCGTGTTATTACGAAAAAAGCAGGTAGTGATGAGGCTTATGAATGGGTGAGTGCTGGTGAAGATGGTTATGAAATCACACCTTGTACAAAGGAAACAAATGGTACAACAATTATTTTAACTTTAAAAGAAGATACAGATGAAGAAAAATATTCTAAATATTTGGAAACTTATGAATTAAAAGAATTAATTAAAAAATATTCAGATTATATTCGTTATCCAATCAAGATGAATGTAGAAACTCAAAAGATGAAAGAGGGTACGGAGGAAAGTGAAAAGCCTGAATATGAAACAGTGGTTGAAGATCAGACTTTAAACTCAATGGTTCCTTTATGGAAACGTCAAAAATCGAAGATTACAGATGAAGAATACAATCAATTCTACAAGGATCACTTCTATGACTACCAAGATCCTCAAAAAGTGATTCATTTTAGTGTAGAGGGAAATACAAGCTTTACAGCCTTACTTTATATTCCATCACACTTACCTCAAGGATTCTATTCTCAAGATTACAAGAAGGGTCTTCAACTATATTGTAGAGGCGTATTCATTATGGATCATGCCGAAGAATTGTTGCCAGACTCATTGCGTTTTGTGAAAGGTCTAGTGGATTCTCAAGATTTATCTTTAAATATTTCTCGTGAAATGCTTCAACATGATCACCAATTAAAATTGATTGCGGGTCGTATTGAAAAGAAAGTATTGAATGAACTTGGTAACATGCTTGCCAAAGATCGTGAAGCGTATGAAAAATTCTTTGAAGAATTTGGTGTAAACTTGAAGTTTGGTGTCTACAACAACTATGGTATGGATAAAGAAAAATTCCAAGATTTATTGTTGTTCTACTCTTCAAGAGAAAAGAAATATGTTACTTTAAGTGAATATGTTTCTCGTATGAAAGAGGATCAAAAAGACATTTACTTTGTATCTGGTAAAGATGTTGAATTGATTGATAAGATGCCAGTTGTTCAAACATTGAAGAATAAAGAATTTGAAGTTCTTTATTTAACAGATGAAGTGGATGAATTTGTGATGCAGACATTGATGAACTACAAAGAAAAGACGTTCAGAAATGCGGCTCAAGGAGATTTAGATTTAGATTCTGAGGAAGAAAAGGAAGCTTTAAATAAATCAAAAGAAGAAAATAAAGATTTATTGACTTTTATGAAAGAAGCTTTAGGCGATGAGGTTGCTGAAGTTAAATTGTCAAATAAATTGACAGATGATCCAGTATGCTTAACAGCTGGTGAAGGTATTTCTTTTGAGATGGAAAAGGTTTTCGCAAATATGCCTAACCAAAATCCAATGCCTATGAAGGCAACGCGTATTTTGGAAATCAATCCAAATCATCCAATCTTTGAAACTTTGAAATCTTTATATGCTTCTGATAAAGATAAAGTTAAAGAAGTGGCTGAAGTATTATATGATCAGGCTTGTTTAATTGAAGGTTTCGCAATTAAAGATCCAATCGCATATTCAAAGAAAATCTGTGAATTATTAGTGAAATAATTCTAGGCACAAACTTTCAAGTTTGTGCTTTTTTTCATTCGTGATACATTTAACCTAGGTGAAGATTATGAAGTATCAAGAATTAGTGAAAGAAGTAGAGGGTGTTGGAAAACTAAAGTTAAGTGAGCAGGAAAATTTTTATCGTGATGTATTAAATGAAAGTTCAAATGATTTAGAAGTTGGGGTTGTGGCCACTTTACAAATTTGAAAAAAAGATAAAAAGATTCCAATACTTGCGATGAGTGCCAATGCGTATATGCAAGATATACAAAAATGTTACGAGGCTGGTATGAATGGGCATATCAGTAAACCTTTATATTTAGAGGATCTAAAAGATCGAATTTTTCAAATTATATAAAAAGCCAGGCTTTTTCCTGGCTTCAGATTGTTGACAAAAGCCTATACCTTTTCGTAAGGACATAGGCTTTTTATTGT
>ERZ773227.1709-NODE-1709-length-14170-cov-97.890046_pt1 | contig 14170 bp, 9 predicted proteins | sample MGYA00580525_ERZ773227 | MGnify/ENA primary metagenome ERZ773227 (study PRJEB29015, sample SAMEA2737782) | human gut metagenome | biome: human gut; feature: human-associated habitat; material: faeces | place: China | collected 2012 ... | reverse complement strand
CTTTCGGCAGGAGCAACCACTGTGGTAGCACAGGATGCGTCTAACTGTAACTCGAACAGTAGTATCTCGCATGAAGCTGTGCGTGCTGGTAATTTTAAAGATGCGTATACTCCTTGGAAAGCTGTGTTGGAAAACTGTCCGACGCTTCGTTTCTATACCTTTACTGACGGATATAAGATTCTGAAAGGCTTGATGGGACAAATCAAGGATCGGAATAATGCAGATTATCAGAAATATTTTAATGAACTGATGAATACGCATGACTTGCGTATTAAATACACAGATGAGTTCTTGGCTAAAGGTACAAAAGTGTCTTCTGCCGACGAAGCTCTGGGTATCAAAGCAGTAGATTATATCGCTTTTGCTCCGAAGATTGATGTGAACCAGGCTTATCAATGGTTGAGTCAGTCTGTAAATGCAGTGAAAGGCGAATCGGCAGGTGCGACTATCTTCTATTTCCTGCAAATGTCTTTGGATAAACTGAAAACGGATCCGAATCATAAAGAACAGTTCATTCAGGACTATCTGGCTGCTTCTGAATATGTAGACGCTGCTATTGCTGCTGAAGCCAGCGAAGCAAAGAAGAAACCTTTACTGGGTATCAAGGATAACTTAGTGGCTTTGTTTGTAAACAGTGGAACAGCTGATTGCGAATCACTGCAAAACATCTATGGACCGAAAGTAGAAGCTAACCAGACTGACTTGGCTTACTTGAAGAAAGTTATCGACATCATGAAAATGATGAAATGTACTGAAAGCGAAGCTTATTTGCAAGCATCTTACTATGCTTACAAGATGGAACCGACAGCAGAAGCTGCTACCGGATGTGCTTATCAGGCATTTAAGAAAGGTGATATTGACGGTGCTGTGAAATTCTTTGACGAAGCAGTGAACCTGGAAACAGACAATGTGAAGAAAGCTGAAAAAGCATACGCTGCCGCAGCAGTATTGGCTTCTGCCAAAAAGCTGTCTCAAGCAAGAGCATATTGCCAGAAAGCAATTGGTTTTAACGAAAACTACGGTGCTCCATACATCCTGATTGCTAATCTTTATGCAATGAGTCCCAACTGGAGCGACGAACCTGCTTTGAACAAATGTACTTACTTTGCAGTGATTGACAAACTGCAACGTGCAAAACAAGTAGATCCGAGCGTAGCTGAAGAAGCTAACAAATTGATCGGTAGATATTCTGGTCATACTCCGCAAGCTAAAGACCTATTTATGTTAGGTTACAAGCAAGGCGACCGCATCACTATCGGCGGTTGGATAGGAGAGACTACAACGATTAGATAAATGTATGTTGCGAAAACGAAGAAACCGTTTATTGCATAAAAGCATGAGCATAACAATCACCTTCGGGGTGATTGTTATGCTTCTTTTATTATCTTCCTGTGGCGGAAAGAAGAAAGCTATGGGTGAGGCTATCACGGAACGTGATTCCCTTCCGATGATGACAACATTGGGAGTCACCACCCTTATCTCCGATTCCGGAGTGACACGCTACAGAGTGAATACGGAAGAATGGTCGGTGTACGACCGTAAGAAACCATCCTATTGGGCCTTTGAGAAGGGTGTATATCTGGAACAGTTCGACTCTATCTTTCATATAGAAGCCAGTATCAAAGCGGATACTGCCTACTATTATGACAAAGAAAGGCTTTGGAAGCTGATAGGGAACGTAGATATACAGAACCGGAAAGGAGAGCGTTTTAATACGGAACTGCTGTACTGGAACGAAGCTACCCAAAAGGTATATTCCGACAAGTTTATACGTATTCAACAACCGGACAGAATTATTACAGGGCATGGATTCGACTCGAACCAGCAAATGACCATATATACCATCCATAATATCGAAGGTATTTTCTATGTGGATGAGGAAGCAGGTGGTCCGCCCCAACCGGAAACAAAAGCGCTGCCGGATTCAGTGCGAAAAGATTCTGTGAAATAAACTATGAATATTTATATCTCTCTAATTATCACCATGGTCTTCTCCGCCTTCTTTTCAGGAATGGAGATTGCCTTTGTGTCGGTAGACAAACTGCGTTTTGAGATGGAACGCAAGGGGGGAATTACATCCCGCATTCTTTCCATCTTCTTCAAGAACCCGAATGAATTTATCTCTACCATGTTGGTGGGGAATAATATCGCCCTGGTCATCTATGGTATCCTGATGGCACAGATTATCGGCGACAATCTGCTGGCGGGATTCATTGATAATCATTTTCTGATGGTGTTGGCGCAGACCGTTATTTCTACCCTTATTATTCTGGTGACCGGAGAGTTTCTGCCGAAAACAATCTTCAAAATCAATCCCAATCTGGTCTTGAATGTTTTTGCCATTCCACTGATTATTTGTTATGTCATTCTATATCCTATTTCCAAACTGGCTTCAGGTTTGTCTTGTTTATTCCTTCGTGTCTTTGGAATGAAGATTAACAAGGATGCATCCGACAGAGCGTTTGGAAAAGTCGACTTGGACTACTTCGTGCAAAGCAGTATTGATAATGCCGAGAATGAGGAGGAACTGGATACGGAAGTGAAAATCTTTCAGAATGCTTTGGATTTTTCGAACATAAAAATCCGCGACTGTATCGTTCCGCGTACCGAAGTGGTGGCTGTTGATCTGACAACTTCACTGGACGAGTTGAAAAGCCGCTTCATCGAATCCGGAATTTCCAAGATCATTGTGTACGATGGAAATATCGACAATGTGGTGGGTTATATCCATTCGTCGGAAATGTTTCGTGCTCCGAAAAACTGGCATGAGAATGTGAAGCAGGTACCGATTGTGCCCGAAACCATGTCCGCCAATAAACTGATGAAGCTCTTTATGCAGCAAAAGAAAACGATTGCCGTCGTGGTGGATGAGTTTGGCGGTACGTCCGGTATTGTATCTCTGGAAGATCTGGTAGAAGAAATATTTGGAGATATAGAAGATGAGCACGATAATACTTCCTATATCAGCAAGCAGATTGATGAACGCGAGTATGTGTTGTCCGCCCGCTTGGAGATAGAAAAAGTCAATGAGACGTTCGGACTCGATTTGCCCGAATCGGACGATTATCTGACGGTAGGAGGACTGATTCTGAACCAATATCAGAGTTTTCCGAAGCTGCATGAAGTGGTGCGGGTGGGACGTTATCAATTCAAGATAATTAAGGTCACAGCGACAAAAATAGAACTCGTGCGATTAAAAGTCTTGGAATAATGACGATAATCAAGAAATTTTTAGCCAATAAATAGATGCATATTAGCATTTTTTGTATCTTCGTGCGCTAAAACGACAAAAGAAAGAAATAATAATAAACATAAATCGTATTAATCAAAATGGCAACGTTACAAAACATTAGGTCGAAAGGACCTCTATTGGTGATTGTTATCGGCTTGGCGCTGTTTGCTTTCATTGCGGGTGACGCATGGAAGGTGATGCAGCCGCATCAGGCACATGACGTAGGTGAGGTGAACGGAGACGCTCTTTCCGCTCAAGAGTATCAGAATTTGGTAGAAGAATATACCGAAGTGGTGAAACTCATGCGTGGGGTGACCGCCTTGAATGACGAACAAACCAATCAGGTGCGCGATGAAGTATGGCGTTCCTACGTAAACAATAAACTGATCGAAAAAGAAGCAAAAGCACTGGGATTGACTGTTTCTGCTGCTGAAATTCAGGACATCCTGAAAGCTGGCGTTCATCCTTTGTTGAGACAAACTCCTTTCCAGAATCCGCAAACAGGTAACTTCGACAAGGATATGTTGAACAAGTTCCTCGTGGAATATGCCAAGATGAGCGAATCACAAATGCCGGCACAGTATGCTGAACAATACAATAACATGTATAAATACTGGTCTTTCATTCAGAAAACTCTGATCGAGAGCCGTCTGGCAGAAAAGTATCAGGCATTGGTGTCTAAATCTCTTCTTTCTAATCCGGTGGAAGCACAGGACGCTTTCGACGCAAGAGTGAACCAGTACAACGTGTTGATGGCTGGTATTCCTTACTCTTCTGTAGTGGACTCTACAATCGTAGTGAAAGAATCGGAACTGAAAGACTTGTATAACAAGAAGAAAGAACAATTCAAGCAATATCAGGAAACTCGTGACATCAAGTACATTGATGTACAAGTGACTGCAAGTGCTGAAGACAGAGCTGCTATCCAGAAAGAAGTAGACGAAGCTACTGCACAGTTGGCTACTACTACGGATGATTATACTTCTTTTATCCGTTCGGTTGGCTCGGAAGCTCCTTATGTGGACTTGTTCTATAACAAGACAGCTTTCCCGTCAGACGTAGTTGCACGTTTGGACTCTGCTTCTGTTGGTGCTATTTATGGTCCTTACTATAACGGAGCCGACAATACAATCAACTCTTTCAAAATTGTAGCTAAAGTTGCTGCTGCCGATTCTGTCGAATTCCGTCAGATTCAGGTATACGCGGAAGATGCTTTGAAGACAAAGACCTTGGCTGACAGTATCTACAACGCGATCAAAGGTGGCGCTAACTTTGCTGATCTGGCAAAGAAATATGGTCAGACTGGTGATGCAAACTGGCTAACTTCTGCACAGTACGAAGGTGCACAGATAGACGGCGATAACCTGAAATTCATCTCTGCTATCAACAATACAGGTGTGAACGAATTGGTAAACTTGCCGATGGGACAAGCAAACGTAATTCTTCAGGTAACGAACAAGAAATCTGTAAAAGACAAATATAAAGTAGCTGTTATCAAGCGTGAAGTAGAGTTCAGCAAAGAAACTTACAACCGTGCTTATAATGATTTCAGTCAGTTTATCGCAGCTAATCCTAGTGTAGAAAAGATGGTAGCTAACGCTGAAGAAGCCGGTTACAGACTGCTCGACAGAATGGACTTGAGTAGCTCTGAACATAACATCGGTGGTGTGAGAGGTACAAAAGAGGCTTTGAGATGGACATTTGATAAAGCAAAACCGGGTGATGTTTCCGGCTTGTACGAATGTGGCGAAAGCGATCACATGATGGTAGTAGGTCTGGTAGGCATTAAGCCGGAAGGATATCGTCCGTTGAAAGCAGTACAGGATCAGTTGAGAGCTGAAATCGTAAAAGATAAGAAAGCTGAAAAGATTATGGCTGACATGAAAGCTGCCAATGCAACTTCATTCAACCAGTACAAAGAGATGACTAATGCAGTCAGCGACTCTTTGAAGATGGTTACTTTTGCAGCTCCTGCTTATGTATCAGCATTGCGTAGCAGCGAACCGTTGGTAGGTGCTTATGCTTCTGTTGCTCCAGAAAATCAGTTGAGTGCTCCTATCAAAGGTAATGCCGGAGTATTTGTATTGCAGGTATACGGTAAGGACAAACTGAACGAAACATTCGACGCAAAAGCAGAAGAAGCTACGCTGACTAACATGCACGCACGTTTTGCCAGCCGTCTGATGAATGATTTGTATCTGAAAGCAAACGTAAAAGATACACGCTTCTTGTTCTTCTAAACAAGTAGCAAGTAATAGATATTAGGCACGGATTACACGGATTTACGCGGTTTAAACTTATGAGGGAACCGCGAAACCCGTGTAATCCGTGCCTTTTTTGTGGTCGTTTTTTTGTTTATGGTCTTTGTTATCTGATTAAATTTCCATATCTTGCCAATCTTTATCAATTGGCTTTGCGAAATACTTCATTAACTAATACGAATCTATATTATGACTAAACAACTAGCCCAGTATTCAGTTCCCGCTGAAAATTCACGTGTTATCCGTGTATTCCTTTCGTCAACGTTCAGAGACATGGAGATGGAACGTTCTGCATTAGTCAAACTCTTTAAGGGTTTGCAAGTGAAGGCTGCCAGCCGTGGTGCCACCATTTCATTGGTTGATTTGCGTTGGGGAATCACAGAAGAAGATGCAAAAAGCGGCAAGGTTGTTGAAATATGCCTGAAAGAGATCGTTAACTCCCGGCCTTTCTTCATTGGTATGGTAGGCGACCGCTATGGATGGTGTCCCAGTTATGAAGATTTATCTCAAACTCTCAATGACAGCTTGGAATATCGTTGGATAGAAGATGACTTGAATCACCATTTGAGTGTGACGGAAATTGAAATGCAGTTTGGTGTACTGCGCAATCCCAATCCGTTACATGCCTATTTTTATATAAAACAGTCGGCAGATGATGAACTGTCTTGCCCTGAAGAGGAGTCTCTTAAACTGAAACGTCTGAAAGAGAGTGTTTTGCAACAGGATCGTTATCCTGTGCAAGAGTATGATTCGCCCGATCAGTTGTGTAACCTTGTGGAAGCTGCTTTCACGGAATTGCTTGAACGGGAGTTTCCGGATGTACTGACCGTTGAAGATAATCAAGCATTGCAAGAACAACTGACGCGCAATGAACTCTTATTCAACTATCACCCAATACCTGAAGCAGATCAGGCGTTTGCTGATTTTTTGGCGGCGGATGAACAGCGGTGTCTGGTGGTAACGGGCGGTTGCGGTCTTGGCAAGAGCGCTTTGTTGGCTCATTGGAGCGATTTGGTGAACAATGATATGCCGATGATTCCTATCTATCATCGCTTGGATAGTACTACATTGTCTTCTTATCCGGAAACGTTGGCGAGAATGTTAGCTTCCAAATGCCAGAACGCACTCAAGCATCAATCTTTGGGTGAAGAAAATTTGTTCGCGGCGGAAGTTTCAAAAGAACTGGACTCGACCCAAAGCACTGCCAAATCCATCATGGACGCCGTGAAAAACTCGGTTTTGATGGGAGATGCTGGCTTGAACACTTTTTCAGGGAACACACTTCGAAACCTCAAGGAGATTGAAGAAGATTTGAATTCTATCCAAAAGTTCAGTCAGTTGTGGAGTGCGTTGGGTGCATCAAGATATCCTATCATTTTGCTGATTGATGACATCAGTTATCTGAATCCGACTGAAGCATCCCTGTTTTCTTTATTTGCATCTATTCCCCCGAACGTGAAAGTCGTGTTGAGCTTTTCTGCGTCATCCACTGCCTACCTGCCCTTTGTTCAGAATGGCTACGCCCATTTCCAGCTGAATGGCTTTTCACAGGCGGATGCCAAGTCGTTCTCAAAGCAATATTTGTCTACTTACTCCAAGGCTTTGTCTGCACAACAGGAAGATATTCTTGCTTCGTGGGTGCTGGCTAAACAACCGCGCTGTTTAAGTGTATTGCTCAACGAGCTGGTTTCGTTCGGTCAGTACGATGCTCTCAATGAATATATGCGTGGATATTGCCGGCTCAATGAGGTTGGGCAATTCTATGACAGTGTGCTACGGCGTTTGTCGGCTGATTATGGTTCCGAAGAGATTGGAAGAACGCTTCTGATGCTTTCACTTACTTTAGAAGGATTTACCGAAGATGAAGTGAAGAGCATGGCAGACATTAATCAGATACTTTGGTCGCAGTTGAGAGTGGAAATGAGCAGCTGGCTCACCAACAAAGGAGGACGATATTGCATTGGTGACACACAAATGGTAGAGGCGATCGAACGCTATTTCGCTCAAGATGACGAATGTATAGATGATAGTCGCCATGAAATTATTTCCGCTCTGCTGGATGAGGAAGAAATCCTTTCCCATCCGTTGACTTTTGCCGATTATAACTATCGCATGAAACAGTTCTGCTACCATGATTCGTATCGCTATAAAGTGGAGATTACCTATCAATGCTATAAGATGCAAGAATGGGATATATTGAAGGATTGGATTTGTGATGTGGAGATTTTCGAGATTCTGTATCGCACGAATCGTTCTTTGTTGGAAGATAGCTGGAAAGCGATCATGAACGACAATCCTGAAGTTACGCCTGAAGTCTATGCCGAATTGGACTTTGATGAGATCGATTCTTTTTTAATTCCTGTTATTGCTAATGATATGGCTACTTTCTTGAGCAGTTCTTTCCATCTGACGAAGGCGGCAGCTGCTGTGAGTGAGAAGAGTATGGAAGGTGCTGCTATGCCACTCATTGCCAAGTCGGTATTGAAGATGAATGAGGGATGCCGATATGCCCGTAATGAAGAATACGAAACGGCATGCGACTGTTTCCTGAAAGCATTGGTGATGCAGGAAAACATTGTACCGACTCCGGAACTGGAGATTGCCAACACCTGCCGAAATCTAGCTCTGGCATATTACTACAATGAGCAATACAATGAAGCAGTGATCTATCTGAATAGGGCGCTTGATTATCATGCGGCTTCTGCTGACGAGAAGAGTCAGGCAGAAGTCATTGAACTTTCCGAATATCTGGCTTATTGTGATTACTATAAGGATGAGGAAGAGAGTGCTGCCGAGAAATTCCGGAAAGTTGCTGAAATGCACGAGTCATTGAATGGCAGACTGTCCGGTGGAGTGGCTAAATGTTTGCGTATGCAGGGTAAATGTCTTTATTATATCAAACGATACGATGAAGCATGGATGCTGATGAATCAGGCGTTGGACATTGCTATACAGATAGATAATAAAAAACAGATCGTCGCTTGTCATAAACAGTTGTATTATCTATGCAGGGAATTCAAACGGATGATGAATGAACGTGGCGATGAGCAGGCGTCTACTTTATTCTTCCGTGAGTCTCTTCTGCATGAAATGTATTTCAGCGAAAAACCGCGTCTGGCGGAACTGACTGTCCGATATGAGGCATTGAGATGTGATATTATGCAGCAGTATTACATGAATAAAGACTATGATAACGTGATTCGTATTGCGACGTCTTTGGATATTCACGATGATGCTGACCCTAATGCTTCCTGTCTGGTATATTATTACAAAGCACAGGCTTATGTGAAGTTGGAGAATTATCCAATGGCGAAAGAGGCTTTCTTCAGAGAGCTTGAACTGCGAAAGAAATATCTGGGATGGGAGGATGAAGATACGATTCTGGCTTGTCAGAACTTAGGGGTTTTGCACAGCTTTTGTAATGAACGGGAAGAGGCGCTGGCTTGTTTCCGTGAGGCGTACGGTTATGAAGTGAAAAAGAATGGCGAGGATTCTGAAATGGCGCAAAAGCTACTTCAATATATCAGCGTGGTTGAATCATAACGGAGGCATACTTCCTTTTTTGTTAACTTTTACATTCCTGCTATACGGAAATCGACTTTATTTCCTTACATTTGCAGATATAAACTATCAACAGAAAGAAGAATGTCTAAATATCCCCTTTTAGGAATGACTCTTGTAGAGCTTCAATCATTGACAAAAAGACTGGGTATGCCCGGCTTTGCTGCCAAGCAGATTGCATCCTGGCTTTACGAAAAGAAGGTAGCCTCGATTGATGATATGACTAATTTGTCATTGAAACACCGGGAGTTGCTCAAGCAGAACTATGAGGTGGGAGCGGAAGCTCCGGTAGATGAAATGCGCTCTGTAGATGGTACGGTGAAGTATCTTTATAAAGTGGGTGAGAACCATTTTGTAGAGTCGGTTTATATACCGGATGATGACCGGGCAACGTTGTGCGTGTCGTCACAAGTAGGTTGCAAGATGAACTGTAAGTTCTGTATGACCGGTAAACAGGGGTATACCGCTAACCTGACCGCCAGCCAGATCATGAACCAGATTCATTCGCTGCCGGAACGGGACAAACTGACTAATGTCGTAATGATGGGAATGGGCGAGCCGCTCGATAACCTGGATGAGGTATTGAAAGCATTGGAACTACTGACCGCTACCTACGGTTACGCATGGAGTCCGAAGCGTATCACGCTTTCTACTGTCGGGCTACGGAAAGGATTGCAGCGTTTTATCGAAGAAAATGACTGCCACCTTGCCATCAGCCTTCACTCTCCGCTGACCGTTCAGCGTGCTGAATTAATGCCGGCGGAAAAGGCGTTTTCAATCACCGAAATGGTGGAACTGTTAAAAAACTATGATTTTAGTAAACAACGTCGACTTTCGTTTGAATATATTGTTTTTAAAGGGCTCAATGATTCGCAGGTCTATGCCAAAGAGTTGCTGAAACTTCTTCGCGGGCTGGATTGCAGGGTGAATCTGATTCGTTTTCATGCCATACCGGGGGTAGACCTCGAGGGAGCGGACATGGATACGATGACCCGTTTTCGTGATTATCTGACGTCACACGGACTTTTCACCACTATCCGTTCATCCAGAGGCGAAGATATTTTTGCCGCTTGCGGTATGCTGTCGACAGCGAAACAGGAGAAAAATAATGAAAGTTAATATATAAAACCGAACATCATGAAAAAGTACTCTTTTATTTTATGCATCGCTTTGGTAGCCTTTGTCGTTGCATCTTGTGGTCTGAAAGGAAATCACACCTCTAGTGGTCGTGCTTACGAGCTTTTGGTTGTAGTAGATCACGGTGTTTGGGATCGTGCTGCCGGAAGGGCTTTACATGATGCGCTCGATGCTGATATGCCCGGTTTGCCGCAGTCGGAACCTTCTTTCCGGATTATGTATACTTCGCCGAAAGATTATGATTCTACGCTGAAGTTGATACGTAACATTATTATTGTAGATATACAGGATATATATACGAAAGCCTCGTTCAAATATGCGAAGGACGTGTATGCCAATCCGCAGATGATATTGACTATTCAGGCTCCGAACGAAGAAGAGTTTGAGAAGTTTGTGGAAGAGAACAAAAAGACGATTGTCGACTTCTTTACCCGTGCGGAGATGAATCGTCAGATTACGTTCCTGGAAGGGAAACACAGTAATTTCATTTCGCAGAAAGTGGACAGTTTGTTCGGATGCAACATCTGGGTGGATGCCGAACTGGCTAATTCAAAGACCGGGGATGATTTCTTCTGGGCTTCTACCAACACAGGTACTGCCGACCGTAACTTTGTGATGTACTCTTATCCGTACACTGACAAGGATACGTTTACCAAAGAATATTTTGTGCACAAACGTGACTCCGTGATGAAAGCTAATATCCCCGGATTCAAGGAAGGCGTTTATATGTCGACCGATAGTTTGCTGACCGATGTCCGTCCGATCAATGTACAAAACAGCTACACAATGGAAGCACGTGGCCTATGGCGTATGAAGGGCGACTTTATGGGTGGTCCGTATGTCTCTCACACTCGTCTGGACGAGAAAAACCAACGAATTATTACAGCAGAAATATTTGTTTATTCACCTGATAAAATGAAACGCAACCTGGTACGCCAGATGGAAGCATCTCTGTATACACTGAAACTTCCGAATGAAGTTCAGCAGAAGCAGATTCCATTGGGAGAAGCATCTAAGGAAGCGGAACAAACTAATAAATAAAAACATGGAAGATAACAAGATAAGGATAGGTATCACCCAAGGAGATATTAACGGGGTGGGCTATGAGGTGATTCTTAAGACTTTTTCCGACCCTACGATGTTGGAACTATGTACTCCGATCATTTATGGCTCACCGAAAGTAGCGGCTTATCATCGCAAAGCGCTGGATATACAGACCAATTTCAGCATTGTCAACTCTGCTACCGAAGCGGGGTACAACCGTTTGAGCGTTGTGAACTGTACGGATGATGAGGTGAAAGTGGAATTTTCCAAACCCGATCCCGAAGCCGGTAAAGCTGCGTTGGGGGCTTTGGAACGTGCCATCGAAGAATATCGCGAAGGATTGATAGACGTTATCGTAACAGCTCCGATCAACAAACATACGATTCAGTCGGAAGAGTTCTCCTTCCCCGGACATACGGAATATATCGAAGAACGTCTGGGCAATGGTGATAAGTCATTGATGATTTTGATGAAGAATGACTTCCGGGTGGCTTTGGTGACGACACATATCCCTGTCAGAGAGATTGCGACTACGATTACCAAAGAACTGATTCAGGAGAAACTGATGATATTCCATCGTTGTCTGAAACAGGATTTCGGTATCGGCGCTCCGCGTATTGCGGTGCTCTCTCTCAATCCTCATGCCGGAGACGGTGGTTTGTTGGGAATGGAAGAGCAGGAAGTGATTATCCCTGCCATGAAAGAAATGGAAGAGAAAGGAATCCTTTGCTACGGTCCTTATGCGGCCGACGGCTTTATGGGTTCGGGCAATTATACTCATTTTGACGGTATCTTGGCGATGTATCACGATCAGGGGCTGGCTCCGTTCAAGGCCTTGGCTATGGAAGACGGGGTGAACTATACGGCAGGACTGCCGGTGGTACGTACTTCTCCGGCTCATGGAACGGCATACGATATTGCAGGCAAGGGAGTGGCTTGTGAAGATTCTTTCCGTCAGGCAATCTATGTTGCCATCGACGTGTTCCGTAATCGTCAGCGGGAAAAAGTGGCTCGTGCCAATCCGTTGCGTAAACAGTATTACGAGAAACGTGACGATAGTGATAAACTGAAGCTGGATACAGTAGACGAAGATTAAAAACGAGTGATGACGAAAGCAGAGATACAACAAGTGAAACAGCGTTTCGGTATTATTGGAAATACTGAAGCATTGTCGCGCGCCATAGATGTTGCCATTCAGGTAGCTCCTACCGATTTGTCTGTGCTGATTACCGGAGAAAGTGGAGTCGGAAAAGAAAGTTTTCCGCAGATTATTCATCAATATAGCCGGAGGAAGCACGGGCAGTATATTGCTGTCAACTGTGGCGCTATTCCGGAAGGTACGATTGATTCCGAACTGTTCGGACATGAGAAAGGTGCGTTTACCGGTGCGATTGGCGAACGGAAAGGGTACTTTGGCGAAGCTGACGGTGGTACTATTTTTCTTGATGAAGTAGGGGAGTTGCCGATGTCTACCCAGGCACGTTTGCTTCGTGTACTGGAGAGTGGCGAGTTTATGAAAGTAGGTTCGTCCAAAGTACAAAAAACGGATGTGCGTGTGGTGGCAGCTACCAACGTCAATCTTACACAAGCGATTGCAGAAGGACGTTTCCGTGAAGATTTATATTACCGGTTGAATACGGTGCCTATCCAAATACCGCCTTTGCGTGAACGTGGTGACGATGTACTTTTGTTGTTCCGTAAGTTTTCCGCAGACTTTGCAGAGAAATACCGGATGCCTGCTATTCAGTTGACGGAGGATGCGAAGAAAGAGTTATTGGCTTACCCGTGGCCCGGAAACGTGCGTCAGTTGAAGAACATCACCGAGCAAATATCTATCATTGAAACCAATAGGGAGATCTCTGCTGCTATCTTGCAGAATTATCTTCCCGCACAAAATACGCAACGTCTTCCCGCGTTGATGGGAACGCGTGAGAGTAAAGGCTTTGAGAGCGAACGGGAGATTCTTTATTCTGTTCTGTTCGATATGCGCCAGGAAGTGGCGGAGCTGAAGAAGATGGTGCACAACCTGATGGCGGAACGTGCCGGACAGGTGGGGCAGGTAGGACAAATGGGAACGGTGGTTACTACTCCGGTAGTGACGGCGCATCAACCTTCGGTACCTGCTATTATTCACACCAAGCAGCCTACGGTTTGCAAGGATGATGATGACATACAAGACACGGAAGAATATGTAGAAGAATCTCCTTTGTCACTGGACGAAGTGGAGAAAGAAATGATACGCAAAGCACTTGAGAGGCATCATGGAAAGCGGAAGAGTGCGGCCAAGGACTTGAATATTTCCGAGCGTACACTCTATAGAAAAATAAAAGAATATGAATTGGATTAAGAAAATAATACGCCCTTTGTTACTGTTCGGCTTGCCGTTGGTAGTCATTGCGTGCACTGTTTCCTATAAGTTTAACGGATCGTCTATCAATTATGATAAGGTAAAGACCATTTCGATAGCCGACTTCCCGATCAAGTCGGAGTATGTATATGCTCCGTTGGCAACCAAGTTTAATGAGGACCTGAAAGATATCTTCATCCGGCAGACCCGTCTGCAACTGCTCAAGCCGAGTCAAAATGCCGACTTGCAGATTGACGGAGAAATCACAGGTTACAATCAGTACAATCAGGCAGTATCTGCCGACGGTTATTCTTCGGAGACGAAGTTGACTATCACCGTCAATGTACGTTTTGTCAACAATACCAATCATGCCGAAGACTTTGAACAACAGTTTTCTGCGTTCCGTACCTACGACTCTACCCAGTTGCTGACTGCCGTACAGGACGGATTGATTGCTGAAATGTCTAAAGAGATCACCGACCAAATTTTTAATGCAACTGTAGCAAACTGGTAATATAAATGACTTCTGTTAACTTTCAACAATGGATTCAGCATCCCGAGACGCTGAATAGGGATACTTTGTACGAA
>ERZ773227.1706-NODE-1706-length-14174-cov-81.418868_pt1 | contig 14174 bp, 9 predicted proteins | sample MGYA00580525_ERZ773227 | MGnify/ENA primary metagenome ERZ773227 (study PRJEB29015, sample SAMEA2737782) | human gut metagenome | biome: human gut; feature: human-associated habitat; material: faeces | place: China | collected 2012 ... | reverse complement strand
TCTTGGTTGATTATAGGATAAAATGTTCTTTAACCCTATTGAAATCTCCGTTCATCGACGTTGAACCGCGGTTCAGCGTCTATGAATGGCGGTTCATCGACGTTGAACGGACATTCAACGTCGATGAACGGAGATTTTATCTAAGTATAAATGTTTCTTTTCTCAGTTGAAAGAACTGTTTTAGTAGGTTAAAATCCTTGTTTTACCCCTCTTCTTGCTCTCATTCATTCGTTTTCTTGCTCTCATTCACCCTCAATAAGCGATGGAAGCGCCTTTACCACGTCAGTACTAGCATAATAACCTCTCTGTGCCGTCTTGACTCCTTTTTGGGAGTATCCAGACAAAACGAAGGGCTGGACTTTCTCACGAAAATCCAACCCTTCTTTGTAAAACTGCTCACTGCTATCCCGTTTAGAAATCATCGGGTTAAATAGGCTAGGATACCATATGAGTGCAAAGGTACAAAATCAAATCGAATACCCAATTTCTAGAGCATAAAATATTGGATATTAATAACTTATATAATAATCGTCCAGACTAAACGAGACACTAGTGCAGATTTGAGTGAAGCTAAGAAACAAGAAATCCACAGCTGGCTTGAGTGCCTGCTGTGGATTTCTCTTGTTTATATTAAAGTGTAGGATTCGATAATACTGTCTTACTGATTAATCGTAATGGCATCGCCTTGTAGCGGCCGGTGTTATTTCCATTACTACCACTCACGAAACGTACGTTTGATATACCCTTCTTCGAGTTGTATATATCGAAATAGTTATACCAGAAACCATATTCCGGACTTTTTACACTGAATCCTTGTGTTCCAGAGACTAGTGTTTTGGTCCAAAAGACCACGTGCATTGGATATTTATGGCTTTCACCTTCCAGATATCCTCCGTATGGCAGATAGATGGTTTTCAACTCAGAGCTTGTTGTATTCATAAATGTACAATAATACGATTCTCCAAGAGCTGTTTTACGCGTTTCTGTTTTAAGTGTACCGGCATTAACCAAGTCCTCAAAGACAGATTTATCTGGTATTTCAAAGCCTTCAGGAGATAGAGTAGAGGATAGATTCCCCTGCTTGACATCTGATTCATTCTTATCCTCTGAAATCTTGAAGTATCCACCGATGGCACCTTTGTTTTTTTGGAACTCATTGATGTCTGGTACATAAGGACTATTGTCGGTAGCACCCAGATTACGGTCAAGCATGATGTAGGTATGAGTTTGTCCCTGCACCTTCACTACACCATAATAGAACATACCTTTTATCTTAAGATTGTCATCACCACCCTCTGCTAATTCATATTTGTTTGCCATATTTTCTGTTATCTCATGGAAGATACCAGTATGATAAACAGTGTAGGTGATGTTGATACCAGCTGCGTTTTTTATCGTAAAGGTGCCTTTCCAAAGATTATAATTATTATCGTGCTTATCTGCCAACGTCACTTTCCAGTAACGTCCGTCATCGCTAACAGTGAAATGGCTATCGTTATCTGTAAGTTTATCCCCTGTCAGCTTAGGAATCTTATAACTGTAGGCATTCTTTCCTACAGTAAAATGAAGACCATCATTTCTTTTTACGTTTTGCATTTGATCTGGTCTGATTCCTTTAACCTCCTTATCCAACCAGGCAAAATAGTCTGATTTATACTCACTGTCATTTTCAAACATGATGACTTTACGCTTAGGGTCGTCTCTCATAAAATTGAAACCAGCCTGGGTTATCTTCACATCAAGTTTGAGATCACCAGATGATATCGTAACCGTTCCTGTTCTTGGGGTTTCATGAGTGTTTGGAACCAGCGTAAACTTCAAAAGATATTTTTTGCCAGAAGATGACAGGCTACCACTTTCAGGAGTTGTAATTCCTTCACCCTCCTGAGTATAGCTTTTGATCCAGCTATCCCTGCTATCATTGATATTTACACCATATGTTGCAGATTTGAGCGTAGTGACCAAAGTGATTTTTGCTTCAGTAGCTGTTGCCTTGAGGGACAAATTATCGCTAACACCCAGTTCGTAATCCTTGCAAGCTATCATGTTGGTGATGGCAGGATTGTCATCTACAACATCTGCCACCAATCTGTTTTCCGGTTCAGCCTTGATAGCTTCAGACAAAGATTTGAAACCATAGTCATTCACCTTGGTTACGGTGATGATATAGTTATGGTTTCTCAAGAGGGCATACTGATTCTTCTTGGTTGTTGCATCCTTGTAGAGCCCCACTTTATAGTAACCTTCTACATTGTTGTATTTTGCCTTGATGATAGCGAAAGCTTTACCTGCAGATGTTTCTGTTACCATTACTTCACGGCTTGTTCCATCGCCGAAATCTGTGCTACTAAACTCTGTTGTCTCTGCTAAGGCATCGGTTGGTTCTGTATAACCAGCAGGGGCGATAGCACTCTTTGCAGCTGCATGATTGATGATAAGACCAGCATCTTCTTCATGGAAATCAGTCTTTACCGCATCAGCTACTTTCAAGGTAACCTTGGCATATTGTCTATACAAACTGACATTTGCCGTACCATCCAAGAGCTCCGTTAAAGATACGCTACCCCAACATACTGGGCTGCTTGTATCTATTGTTCTAGGTGTAGCTAACGCAATGTTTTGCAAATCTTCTGCTTCTGTCTCTTCGAGATTGCTTACGTTTGTTACCAGATGAACAGTAACTGTTCCAGATGGGACATTACTGATTTTTGCCTGATACGTTCCGTCTGTATTCTTGCTTACAATGTTGACATTCGCCATACCTTTGTAAGTATTGCTTTTGCCATAAAACACAGCAGTAATCTTACCTATGCTTTCTGTAGCCCCCGCTCTAGTATTAATTTTCTTTTCGGAGAAGTTGGGCAACTCAATGTTCAAGGTTACCCCCTCGGCAGGGATTTCATCCCCGCCGAGTCCGATAGTCTCCATTGCATCCTTGCAAGAAACAAGGCAAAGGAGCAATCCCATCCATATCATTAAATGCTTTATCTTCTTCATTTTTTTTCAATATTATTTATTCATTTACGCCATCAGGCGTACCTTGATGCCATTTGTCTCCTTGGTAATAACCAGTGTCGCCATACTTCTCGTAGCTATTGCCATCGAAGAGTGTAATAGTAGGAGATTTATCGTTGTCTTCCTTTTTCAGGAGGATGTTTTTTTCGTGTTCCCCTTTTACTGCTTTCAACTTGATGGTTGTTTTATACCAATCTTTTCCCACCTTCTCGCATTTCCAGCTTTTTTTGTCTTTAGTATCCCAAATGGTAAACTGGTTTTCTCCTGATGCGATACCATATACCTTATACCATCCAAAAAGCGCAAACTGGGTATATACCTTGAACTCTATGTTCTCAATTTCAGGCATATCATCATGTACACGCCATATAGGGTCGGATGTAGGATCATAGACGATCCATCCTTCACGATCTTCATAATCGAAGAGAGGAATACCCGGCTCTAGATGATGAGGACAACGGTGTAAACTATATCCTTGATCTAGATATGTATTATTACTGAACATAATCAATGTCTCACCTGGCGTAATAGTTCTTTTACCTTCTGATCCATTTGTATTTGATACAGACTGCGCATTTTGAGTGAAGTCTTTGTAATACCATCCGGTGTTAGTATCGTCGGCCACCATTTCTTCTCCAGGCCATCCATTTTTATCGGCCGGTCCTTTCGTAAAAATCCAACCTTTTCCTGTAACGGCATCTTCTGTTTCACCAATCTGGGTATATACATAGATGCGGTGGTTGTCTGGTTTGGCACTTTTATCATTTGCATCCTCATTCCATCCATCGCTCCAGTTGTTTGTATCTCCTTCAGGTAAGATTCCCTGGAAATTATCGGAATCGTTATCTCCTTTATATTTACTTCGGTCATTGATAGCTCTGAAATAGATACGATAGTCATCGATAGGAGGACGCACAATTACACGAACAGTTTTATATTTGACATCCGTAGTCTCATTTTGGGGTATTACATTAAATTCATGAATGGTGGTCGTTACAGGATCTGTTGTTGCTCTTACTGTGAAGACACCTGTGGCTGCATCCGATGAATTTAAATCCATTTCGATGGTGGATTTACCTTTTGTAAGTTTGGTCTTTTCCAACCTGATACCCCCAAGATTAGTATCCCATTCTATATTTCTACTATTCTGAGATATATCATTATTATAATAGATGACCAGTTCTTTTGTAACATCCAGATAAGGTGTAACATCATAATGTACATCTATATATTTATAGAGGTTATTTGCCTTGAGGTAAAACTTAGCGGTGCCACTTCGCCCAGATGTAGGATAGTCACTGACTGGGATTTCCGGATTCACACGAAATTCTATGCTGTCATTGCCATTGGTATCTTTGCCGCAATCATACTTAATGATGATGGGTTCTTCTTTACCATTGACTAAAATGGTTTTTTTGCAGCCAAATTCTACAATGGCTGCATTCGATTTATATGAAATATAATCGTTTGTCGTTGACGTAACACTAGCCTCCGTCTTGCTTACCCACAAAGTGGTATGGTTGAAGTCGGCATCTATTGGTACTGTCTCCCATGGCTTTACACTTACCTTGCAATCCAGCTCCATATTACCGAGGGTCTTGATAGCACCGGTAATCTCATAGAAGGTACCGCGAGGGAATACGGGTACTTCTGTGGTGCTGGTTTCATCCTTCTTATGACCCAGATTGATACGATAATTGTTGTCTACAGAACCTCCTACCTTACCATTGATGGTAAGATAACTGCGGTCGGATTCTGATGAGATATATCGCTCAGGAAGATAATACGTCTGCTGGAAAAGCCATTTCTCCGCAGCATTATCTGGAGCATTCTTCGCATCTCCGGTTCCTTTAATATCATCATTGTTATTTGTTGCTGACGCAGATCTGTTGTCTGTCCATTCGGTATAGTATACGGCTGGACCTTCAGATGTCTGATACGTATTGCTTGAAAAACCATCCTTGTAATCTTTATCTGCCCAAGAAGGAGCCTCGAATTTACCGCCCCAGTAAAGATGGGTAAAAGGAGAGAGTTTATCGGCTGAAATACTGTTGATGCTAAAGGCCTTGCCTCCGAAATTGGTTGCAACTTCTGTGTTACTTGGATCGAAGATAAGATTCAGCTTAACCTTTACGCATGTAAATTTCAGGTTAGCTGCTACCTCTGTATATTTATCACCCGCAGCTTTAATCTCGGTTACAGCGAGTTTGCCTACGGCATCCTTCTCTGGTTCGTAAATCATCGGGATATTGGTGCATACAGGCATACCTGTTCTACTTGTAGGTCTGTAATCGAGTACTATATTTTTGAGAGAATCTTCAGTTTGGATAGTTTGACCGCTCAACACCTTGTTCATATTGGCAACCACATAGATATGATACTTTCCCGGAGTAATATTCAACTGATAGGTTGCTATTCCCTCATCTGCCATCATCGTAGCCAGTGGGGCAGGGAGCGTCTCTACCAGGAGCTTGCCTTCATTTCCTGTAGGGAAAGCATAGAGGGTCAGGTCGTTGATCTGGCATTCATCTACCGTAGCATTATAGGTAGGAAGGCCGGAAGCATCGTCGGTACGGGTGCCGTTCGCACTGAGCACGGTTGGTACCAGCACGTGCAGGTTGCTTGACGAGTTGGGGGTATATCCGTTACCCTCCAACTCGTCGGTACAACTAACTGCAAATAAACTAGTCAACAACCAAACTATGAAACCTATATAGATATGAAATCTTCTCATGATAACTTTATCTTTTACTTATTCCATCTCGATGCTTCCATCTCGATGAATGATTTACGATTATAAGTCGGCACGCTGTATGCGCTTGCTCCAGTCGAGGATGGAGATGCCGAGTTGCATGTACTGCCACTGGTCGCCTTTGAGGAAGAAGTCGAGCTTGTAGTCGTATTCTCTATCCAGGAACTCCTGTGCCGAATAGTTCATGTTCTCGAAGGCTCCTCTGCCTTGGGCGAGACAATCGGCTAGGTTGATGCGGACCACCTCCTCGCCCGTCTTCTTGTTCCAGATGCTCAGTATCGCATTCTTGTCGTTCTCGGTTACGGGATGCAACACGAGGCGGGAGAACATCAGGGCGGCGTGAGCGGTACGCTCCTGTACGATACCCTCCGGAGTGGTGAACTCGGTGGTCCAGGTCTTGTATGGGGTGTATGTCAACTCCTCGTCTGGGAGGAGAGAATTGTCGTAATTGATGTAGCCGTTGGCATCGGTTATCTGATAACTGAAGTCGTCGGCATTGATGTTGGTAGGCTCGTTGAGCTGGTGCAGTCGGACGGTGAGCTGCTTGGTATCTCTGACGAGGCTGATGGTATGTTTTGTTACCTGTAAGTCTTTTACTTCTACGAGATGGTCGCTGAGTCCCTGCCAGAGTGTGTCGAGTGGGTGAGATTGATTCTCTACGACAGCTGGATTATCCTCCGGGTCGTTGCCGTCATGGCTTTGGGCATTCTGGCGATTCGGACTGGTGCGGTCGAGCCTTACATTCAATTCCTTGATGTCGCTGCCTACCTGGGGAATGACGATTTGGAATTTGGCTCCATTATGCGTACGGGTTTCTTCGTATTTCTTCTGGAAGGCGAAGGTGGCGAAGCGATATTTGCCCGGTTCCAGATTCAGGCGCATGGTATAGTTATGGTCTTTCAGCGGCTGCGATGTTGCACTGTTGTAGGCATCTTGGCGAGTGATGAATTTACCCTGCTGATCATATACGAACACGCTAACTCCGCCTACATGATCATTGAACATGTCGGCACGTTGCACGTTGTAGTCGTACTTGAACTGCAAGTCAACTCCCATATCGCAAGAGGGCAGGTCATCGTGCATCAAGTCGTTGCAGCTGCTGAGCATGCTGCCGAGAGCGACGATGCTGCTGATGGCAGTCAATCGGCTGATTGCTGCCAAGCTGTCGAATCCCCATTCCATGCGTATATTCTTGATCCAACTATGTAACTTATTGTTTGCCATGATGCTTTTTGGTTATTATCAATATAATGTTTCAGAATATCAGGTTGTGTTTCTAGCTTCCACTATGGTGAAGCTGAAAACACAACTCGTATGTTTTAACGAAGGCGGGAGCCTAAGCTCCGCCTTTCGTTGTTATTACGCTATTACAAAACAACGCTCTGTGAACGCTTAGCCCAGTCGAGGATCTTCACGCTAACGGAGATGTACTTATAGTTCTCATCGTCTGGGTCTGTAGGCTTGATAGTAGGTACATCTGGAGTGCCAGGACCACTAACGCTTTGTACAGTCAACTCATACCAGTTGTTACGGAGTACACCATAACGACCAAGATACTTTTTGTTATTATCTTCGTTGTTTTTTCCATAAGTATCATTTCCCTCTTTCCAAGATGTCAGATCGTCACCAAAGTGTTTAATACGGGCGATGTAATAAGAGACGCCTGAAGCATAAGTTGCAATACCGACGATAGGGTCTGTAGCTGTTGCTGCTTTCAAACCAAGCTTTTCATTGATAGCATTAATCTCGGTTGGTGATACGTTAGCACTATTATGCTGTACGTTTTCTACTGTCAAAATCTTGGTGCCAGCGGTTTCCTCGATATTGTTTTTAGCTGCATTAAGGGTAACTGTTACATTAGCTGCATTTGTTTCTTTCAGAACTTCTTGAGCTTTTGCCTTAATCTGCGCCTCCAAATCTGCCTTTTTCCAAAGATCTGTATTATTACCTATCTTATAGAATGTATCGCCGGGATTGAAGCCATTAGGAGTATATGTGGCCTTGAATACAACACGAGTGGTCTGGCCCTGCTTCATATGGTCGATGTCGAATGTATTCTCAAGACAGTACTGTGGTGTTGTAGCATTACCGGTGATATTCGCATTTGCTGCCAATACATTGAATGCGCCTTGACATGCTTCAACAGTTGCATAGTCTGTGCTATAGTTAGGGTCAACACCCCAATACACACGCTTAAAGGCTTTGTTTGATCCATCAACGAAACGACCTGTTGAAGGAGCTGGATCTGTTGAAGCACTCCAAATTGTGGTGAAGTTTGTAGTTAAGCCTGTGAGAGTGTGAATAGGGAATGTACTCTTATTCGTAACATCCAAATTCCATGCAGTGATATCAACCTTATCGCTTTTATATTTTGTACCAGTTGGAGACTGTTTTGTTGGGAGAGCTGCAACCGTTACCTTTGCCAAACCACGCTCTACATGTATGGTTGTAGCTTTATTTGTTTCTGCAGCCTGCTTGGTTGCATATACTTTATCAATCTTTACAAGTGTGGTAGGTGTACCTGTTGTAAATTGAGGCGCATTTGCCATATAGAATCCATTGGTGTTATCTGCGAATTTTGTATCAGCAGATGTAGTGGCATTCCACTTACTGTATGTCTGGTCTTTGGATGGCATCTTGACCTTAAGGTTATTAGTCTTGTCCTTATTGTTCAGAATGGCCAATGCATAATATTTGCCATTAAGATTAACAGAACTCAATTTCGCGGTGATAGTAGCAGCTGTAGTGATACCATTGTTGTCATCATCCTTAACCCAAGGAGCCATAGTACCCAAATCTGCTGTCTCAACGAATGTGTAGTCGTTTTCAGATTTGCCAGCCTCCTGGAAAATGAGCAAGGTTACATCCTTGACATCATACTCGTTAGCATCTCCTGGCTTAAATTCAGGATCACCTGCTGCACGTGTACCACTTGTTGTTGGCAAGTTGATGCTTAATGTAGCATAACCTACACCAGTCTCATTCTCACCAGAGCCATTACCCCCATTTACCAAATCGTTGTTGCTAGAGCAACTAGCAGTCATAGCAGCCAAAACTGCCAATCCAAAGAAATGTTTAATTCTCATAATCTATGTGATTTTATTGTTAGTTATATCTTTTATTGTTCCGCCTTCATTTCCCCGTAGATCTTTCTGATGCGTTCAGCTTCCTTCGAGTTTCCTGCCTTGGCAAGATGCTTCTCGGCAGTTACGAGGTCGCCCTTCTGCAAATCTGTGCAGGCGGCATTGAGATTGGCTGTCTCATCATCAGGGAAGAGACGGACGGCAATATCAAATACCTCGTTGAACTCTGGAGAACCAGGCTCATAGGTCTGTGCCACCAGATACATCTCCTGTAATGACAACTGCTGAGGCTTAGTCTTCAGGATTACCTTTGCCTCCTCAATGTCGAAAGGACGAACGGTATAGGTTACCGTATAGTCGCTGTGGCGCAAACGAGGATAAATCTCACTCATGATGTAGCGATAGCTAGCCGGATAAAGCTTCTTGATTTTCTGGTCCTTTGCATCGGGTGCCAAGGATGAGTTGGCAACGGCAAGAATGGCTGACTTATCGGCTAAGTGGCTTGCTTCCACCTTCTTCTTGAATCCTTCCCAGTCTTCCGGGGTGGCGTGATAGGTGAAGAGCTTTTTATCGATGGTGTAGAGATTGCATACATAATTGCGCAGGGCAGCCGCACGATTGTTGGCGAGTCGCACATTGTTGTCGTAAGGACCATCCGGCGACGCATAGCCATGAATATCGATATTGGTGATGCTCACATCCTTGTCGTTCTTTACGAGGTCGATGGTGGATGTAATCTTTCTCAGCTCTGTGGCATTCTCACGGAAGTCGGCAAGGATATCGCTCTTGTTGAGCTTGAAGCTCAGGTAAGCTTCACCCTTTTCGGCTCTCACCTTGATGGCTTCAGCCTTTGGCTTCACGTAATGGTCGCGACCAATCTTGGGTATTGGGTTGATGACCGCCATCTGGGTGGTATCCTGATCCATCAGGTTGCCGCATCCGCAGAGGTCTTCCGTCATGGAGAGGTTGAAAGCCTTCATCCACTTCCTGTAGGGAAGGGTCTGTGAGAAGAGCACCTGCTGCTCGGTATCATTCCTGCGTCTCACTACCACTGCCTGGCTGTTTTTCAGTTTGCTGCTTTTGCGCAGGTATCTGATGTTCTGGTTTTTGCCATTGATGATAATGGGATTCAGGGCGATGGTATCTTCTCCGGCAATAAGTGGAGTGAAAACCAGCTGTTGCTCTGATTTGAGCTGCAGACTATCGAGATGGAGACGGAAAGCAACCTTCAGACTGTCGCTCTTCTTCTGTGTCAAGACGCTGTCTATCAGAATCTTGCCTCCAGCCAACCGTAGCTGCGAATCATCTATCTTCTGGGCTTGGACAGTCAATGCGCTCTGTGCAAACAGAATGCAAAGGGGCGAAATGACCGCATAAAGCTTCATTTTCTTCATATTCTTCATCTTGTAAAAGAGGGTTTGATTTTGTTTTTCGCTATCTCGGTGATATCGTTCCTAGAATGCGTATATCAGGGAAAGGGCGGCTTTAGTTGGACCTACATAGTTGCGGTGATCCTTGTTAAGACATTTGTCACATCTTCCGTAAAGCTTGTATGGGCTGTAGATGTATCCTAATCCGATGGATCCTTCGAGATTGAGGTGCTCAGACAGCAGCCATTGGTATCCGTAGGTGAGGCCACCACCCACATACCAGCCTTCGTAATGTCTTCCTTTCTCTGTCTTTGGCAAGATGCCGAAAGGCAGGTCCACATTTTTGATGTTGTATTCACCCCCTAGGGCATGGATGCCGAAGAAGTGGCCTCCAAATTTCTGGCAGGTGTACCAGCGGTATTCTGGCATTACGTTCCAGTAGCGCAATTTCTTGTCGCCAGAGAACTTCCAGGGATTCAGGGCACCGAAAAGCTGAAAAGTGCTCTTCCTGCCCGTGCCTATTTCTAGACCAGCATTGAGCGAGGTGGTTGCCAAACCAAGCAGGTTGGTCTTCAGTGCTACCTCTTGCGCTCGGGTTATTACTGTTGAGAGAATCAGCAGTAACAACATCGGTGTTCGTTTGAACATACTCTGCGTCATCATCATATTTTTACTCTGTTGTTTTCTTTCTTAAGGATACTGTTAGCTGTCCTATTTTGTTATTGTCATTTACTTATAATCACAGGCTTACCCTTGTAACAAGATGGATGTCACCGGGTTTCCTTTTCGGTTGCAAAGATAGAATGATTTTCTCAAAGGTGCCTCAAAAAAGTGATGAAAATCACGTAATACAAAATGCAAACGTTTGCATTGTTGTGCAAGTTGTGTGGGAGCACAAAATTCGCGAATATGGTATAAGTGGCTGATATATAGTAAATAAAAGCGAGGGTGTAAATTGCACACCCTCGCTTATTTCAGAACTTCCATCGCCTTCTTCAGACCTCTATCCACAGCCGAAGGATCGTTCTGGTAGAGCTTCTCCTTTTCCTCTTGGGTCATCTCGTCGAGCAGATAATCGGGGGTGATTCCCACACTTTCCAGCAGGTTGCCCTGTGCATCCTTGGTAAGCGAGAACGGCATGTAGAAGTAGAGGTAGCCCGTTACATTTCCTATCCAACCGCCATTGCTGGCTTCGTTGTCGGAAGTGAGCATTGCCTGCGCTCCGTAACTGTTTCTGCCTATCGTCTTCACGTGGTCACCCTGACTCTTCAGAATGAGGGTTGTCACCTCCGACATACTCGCACTGTAGTTGTCGAGCAGGATGGCGGTAGGGATGTTTCTGCCCAGGCTCTTCGACGTTACCGTAATCTTCTGCGGAATCCAAGGGGTATAGCTGTATGGATTATTGTCCTCTTTCTTGCGCACGTAGGCATAGACGGCAGATTGGGTGATGAGATAGTCGGTAAGCAGACGGGTATCTATCACGCTTCCGCCTCCGTTGCCACGGAAGTCGAGAATCAGTTTCTTGATCTCGCCCTTAGCCAGAGGCTCCAGGAACAGGCGGCGGTAACCTTCTACGCAGAGATGATTGTAGGTAAACTTCAGGTCGCTCCAGTAAGCGTAGAGTTCCCGCTCATGCCAGAGGTAATCGGCAAGTGCCTGACAATACCAGTTGGCAAAACCGGAGGCTGAAAGCATCTGCTGGTAACGGGCTTCGCCCTGCAGCTTCTGTCGGATCTGCTCGCCCATGCCGCTTGCATCAGCAGTAATAGGCAACAGCTTGAGGAGATTCGGCGACTTCTCGTATGCCTCGCTGGCGAGAGCATAGAGACCGGAATAATCGCCCTGGTTGCTGTAAGCTGCCATCTTCCCGCAGGCTTTGGCTGCATCATCCGAAGCCAGATAGCTATCCATATCGGCAAGCAACTGCGCTGCCTGATGCTCAGCCTTCTCTCGCTTTCCTGCATCTGTAATCAGTTCCTTCGCCTTGGCTGATATCGTGGAAGCATCCAGATGATAGGTGCTGGTGGCATTGCCAGGGAGATAGGTCTTCTGATATTCGTGGAAACAGTTTTCGTAGAGGGCAAACTTGTTGAAGCCGAGATAATAGGTGCCTGGCTGCTCCTTCAGGTAACCGCCCATGATGCAGAAACCATCCGAGGTAATCTCGCCGAAGGCAGTACCATCCAGGTTGAGCTGGTCGCGGGTATGGTTCCAGTGAGCATTCAGTGGGAAATACTCGGTCTTGTTGCGGAGCGTGCTGTTGAATCTCACCGTTTCCGTAGAAGAGTGGGAGACGGGCAGGGTAATCTTGACATAGAAATGCTGGTCGATGATCTTGTCGATGATTTCCTGGAAATACTGCTTCGCCTTGGCGTTATCTTCCTGAATCTCCTGCTGGGTGAAAGCGGAGGTATGCTGGAAGGTCTTCAGGGCATCAAACTTGGGTTTGTATTCCTTGTACACCTGGTCCCAGGTCTGCGAAGATACGGCAGACTGCTCATTGAGGGTGCAGTAGCGCTGGTTCATCACGCTCCAGAAGACCTGGAACAGGTCGCCATACGACTTGACATCGGTATCGGAATAATCGGAAATCGATTTCTCGTTGGCATCATTGTCTGCCACACAACTGGTAAGCGACATTCCTGTGGTGGTTGCCGCCAGGAGGAAGGCGAAGAGGCATCGCATTCCACCTTTTATATATAAAGGGGTTCTCATAAATTATATGTTTTAAAAGCTTTTGCCCTTACAGGGCGTATTGCTGTCTGCTATTATACCCAGGGTGTTGCCCTGGGCTAGGAGCTTCTGCCCTTTCAGGGCGTATTGCTGTCTGCTATTATATCCAGGGTGTTGCCCTGGGCTAGGAGCTTCTGCCCTTTACCTTTCCCTTCGGCCGGTGACCGTTGGTTCAGGGCGTATGGGGCTAGAACTTATAGGCAGCCGAGGCTGTGATGAGGCTGGAGTTGCGGCGGGCTGTCTTGCTGGTGCTGGCTTTATCCTGGTAGATATGCGAGAAGCCGTATTGGAAGTTATACCCAATAGAGCCATCTAATCTTCCGAAGGAATAACCCACCTTGATGCCGGCTTCTCCGCCAAAGAGACTACGGCGGAGATGGTTCTCATTCTTCCTGAAATCGTAGGTGGTGTTATAGCGGATGTAGGTGCCATCGCCCTTGTACCCCTCCATGATGTTCATCGGATACATACCCTTGGTATGCATGGAGGTGAAGTTCTCGTAATAGATGCCTACCTGCGGCTTGATCCACAATCCCTTTTCGTGGTAAGGATTATGGAGGAGATAGTAGCCCACATGGAGTGGGATGCTGATGAAGTTGTTGTTGTATCGGGTGTTCCAGGAGTCGCCGCCGAGGTTCTGGTACAGGTAGTCGCGCTGAACGAAGCGGATGCCCGCTCCTACCGCCAGCTGATTTACGATATTGTATTCAGCACCGATGGCAGCCGTGAAGCCCGGTCGCACCTTATAATAAGTCTCCGACAAGCCCGATACATCCGTATCGAGCACACTGCAACTGACACCAGCTTCTGCCTCCACCTTCCAGCGGTAGGAGCTCTGCTGTGCCAGAATGCCTTGGCAGCAGAAGCCAAGGGCTATGGATAAATATACCTTTCTCATAAAAATGGGGTAGTTTGGGGTGAAAAAAGTCTTAATAGAGAAGAAGCAATCCGGCAAACGCAGAATAGAGAATCATGCGGATAGGATTAATCTTCATCACCTTCACGCCGATAAAGGTGGCAAAGAAGAGGGCGATGGAGATATAGAATCTCCATGGATTTTCGGGAGTAGAGAAGTTCTCGCCATTCATCAGGAGCAGGGCTGCGGCTCCTACCAATCCGACAATGGCTGGGCGGAGACCGATGAAAATGCTCTGGACGGCTGAGGTGTTCATATACTTGTACAGCATCTTGCTGATAAGAATCATCAAAACCAAGGAT
>ERZ773227.1700-NODE-1700-length-14207-cov-2.474421_pt1 | contig 14207 bp, 8 predicted proteins | sample MGYA00580525_ERZ773227 | MGnify/ENA primary metagenome ERZ773227 (study PRJEB29015, sample SAMEA2737782) | human gut metagenome | biome: human gut; feature: human-associated habitat; material: faeces | place: China | collected 2012 ... | reverse complement strand
TCGCAGCGGTAGCCGCTGCGCGCGCAGGCGCCCGTACCGCGTTGGTAGAGCGCTATGGGTTTGTGGGCGGTATGGCTACGGCGGCCCTTGTAGTGCCGATTAGCGTATTCACCTACAACGGACAGCTGGTATGCGGGGGGATTCCCTGGGAATTCGTACAGCGTATGGTGGAAGCCGACGGAGCGGAGGTAGAGCACCCGTTGGGGAATATTTCCCATGATCCGGAATGCTATAAATTGATCGCGCAGCGGATGCTGCTGGAGAGCGGCGTTGATTTGCATTTTCACGCAGTGCTCACAGGCTGCGTGCGGGAGGACAGCAGGATAACGCATGTGATTTTGGACACCAAAAGCGGTCCCAGGGCGCTGGAGGCAAAATATGTGATCGACAGCACCGGAGACGGCGATCTCTGCGCTATGGCGGGTGTGCCGATGCAGGAAAATACAATGCCGCTTCAGCCGCCTTCCCTGTGCTTTTGTATCGGCGGCGTGGATACGGACGCTCTGGAGCTGATCCATCATGAAAAGCAGGGGCTCAATTATCACAATCTGCGCGTCCAGACAAAGCTGCGTGAATTGGCTGAGACGGAGGATGTTCCAGTATTCGGCGGCCCTTGGTTTTGCAGTATTCACCGCGACGGCAGAGTAATGGTGAACATGACCAGGACGCCCGCGGATATGCTGGACCCTGCCCAGGCGACCCGTGCCGAATGCAGGCTGAGGGAGGACGTACACGCTTTTGTAGCGTTGCTGAAGAAATATTTTCCGGAATTCAAAAACGCAGAACTGCTGTTTACCGCCGCGCAAACGGGCGTGCGCGAGACCCGGCATATAAAAGGCGAACATGTTCTCACCGGAGAAGAATATTTGAATGCCGTACATTTTGAAGACGCCGTAAGCCGGGGAGCGCATCCCATTGACATCCATACCGCCGGTGACACGACGCAGAAGTGCCAGTTTCTAAAGAACGCGGCCTATATCCCTTATCGTTCTCTGATCGTCCCGGGCTTCGACAATCTGCTGGTGGCGGGGCGTTGTTTTTCAGCCGACCAGGTGGCTTCAGCCTCGGTGCGGGTGCAGGCCTCGGTGATGGGGCTGGGCCAGGCGGCGGGCTGTGCCGTCGCCCAGTGTGCCTGTGCGGGCACGAGCGTGCACAAAGCCGATGTGCCCACGCTGCAGGCCATGCTGCGCAAATGGGGCGCTCTGATTTAAAGGAACGTCAGGGCTTTCAAAAAGCAAAGCAGGCGAATAGATCGCATGGGCATAGGAAATGAGGGAAGAGGATGACGACAGTCGACTACGAAAAAAACGTACCGGTGCTGGGCTCTTATGAGGTCGTGGTAGCAGGGGCAGGCCCGGCGGGGATATGTGCGGCGGTGGCAGCGGCCCGCAGCGGGGCGCGCGTGGCGCTGGTGGAACGTTACGGAGTATTGGGAGGAAATCTGACGGCCGGTTATGTCGGGCCGATATTGGGTATGGTCGGCAGTGGGACCATGCGGGATGAGCTGATGGCCTTGCTGGGGGTACCGGAGAATGATATGATCGGAGAGGTGGGCGTCGCCCACGATATGGAACAGGCCAAACGGGTTCTGGCCGAATTTGTTTCATGTGAGAATCTTGATGTATTTCTGCAGACGCCCGTCGTGGACGCGCTTATGGCTGGCGCCTCTCTGAAAGGGCTGCTGGTGGCAACCAAGGAAGGGCTGCGCGCCATGGAGGGGAAAATCGTGATAGACGCCACCGGGGATGGCGACGTGGCCTGGTTTGCGGGCGCTCCTGTGGAAAAGGGGCGCGCCGATGGACTGATGCAGCCGGTGACGCTGGAATTTACACTGGATGGTGTGGACGAGAGCCGGGCTGTGGCATGTATTGGCGACGTAGACGATGTGGAGCTGAACGGTGAGCGGTTTCTTGATTACTGTGCGCGCTGCGCGCGGCAGGGGCTGCTGCCGGAGCAGCTGGCGGCTGTGCGGCTGCACCGTACCACGCATCCCGGACAGCGGCAGGTGAACACGACACAGCGCAACGGCATAGACGCTACTTGCGTGCGTGCGCTTTATTCCTCGGAGCTGGAGCTGCGCCGCCAAATCGACATACTGGTGCATTTCTTTCGGGAGAATCTGCCCGGGTATGAAAAATGCAGGTGCATTGCCAGCGGCGCTACGCTGGGCGTGCGGGAAACACGCCGTGTGATGGGGGAGTATACTGTTACTGCGGAAGAATTGGCGGCGGGAAAGCGCTTTTCTGATGTGGCGGTACACAAGGCCGAGTTCATCGTGGATATCCATAATCCGGAAGGAGCGGGCCAGGCGGAGGAAAGGATACAGTATGTAATGCCCTACGACTTGCCTTACCGCTGTTTTGTGCCGCTCAAGGTGGAGAATCTGCTCACTGCAGGACGGTGCATTTCGGGCACACACCGGGCGCATGCATCTTACCGGGTGATGTCAATTTGCATGGCGATGGGCGAGGCTGTGGGGATGGCGGCGGCACTGTGTGTTCGGGAAGGCTGTACGCCCCGCACTCTGGATGTGAAAAAACTTCAGGCGGCGCTGGAATCAAAAGGAGTAGATTTGTACAGCAAATAATGACGGTATGAAAAAACGGGCGGTAGCATTTTCAGCTGCCGCCCGCTTTCTTTAATGAATAATGCAAAAGCCTCCCGCCGGGAGGCTTTTGCGTGTGACCAAGCTATTGCCCCAGATAAGCTCCCTGCTGCAGCAGAAGGCTGCGCAGTGCCTGAGCGTCGACACGGGACGGATCGCAGGCGCCGGATGCGGCCATAGCTGCGGCGGTTCCCGCCGCCTGGCCGAACACAAGACAGCAGGGAATCATACGGATGGCAGAGCCGGCCATTGCGTCGGCGGAAATGGAACGTCCCGCCACCAGAAGATTGGAGATTCCGCGCGGGATAAGGCAGCGGTAAGGAACACCAAAAAACGGACCGTTTTCCAGCGTATAGTAGGTGCCGCCGGGATCGTTTTTATTGTGGGTATCCATATTGGTCGCCATGACGGCGATGGAATCATCCGGTACACGGCAGGCCCGCACGTCGTCAACGGTGAGCCGGTATAATCCGTCGACATGCCGCGTTTCGCGGATGCCGATGGTAGCTGCAGTGTCAAGGAAACGCGCGTTTTCAAAGCCGGGCGCGTATTTTTTCAGAAATCCGAATACCTGGTGCGCCTGGCGCAGTCCCTCCAGTTCGGCGCGGGTCAGATCCTCCGCGTTTGTACCGTCCACATCCAGGATTCGGGTAACGTTCAAACGGTATTCCCCGGCTGCGGGGCTTTCAAACAGACACACCTCGCCTCGGGGCACGTCGCCCCATTCTGCGGCTTTCTCCCGGATCAGCCAGCTGAAAGGCCCGTAAAACGGGCGTATTTCATCCCGGTGTTCCCGAATGTGCGCTTTGAGGCGGGGCGTATCCACATTGCCGACACGGAAAAACAACGTGGCTGGCTGCATATTGCCGTCCTCCACGCGCCCAAGTTCAAATTTTACGCCCGAGCGTGCAGCAACGTCTGCGTCGCCGCTGCAGTCGATCACAACTTTGGCACGAAACAGAAACAGGCCGGATTTATTGGCGGCTACGACACCGGTGATGCGGCCGTTTTCTTGCAGTACATCTATAAACTGGGTGTGCAGCAGCAGCTTTGCACCGCTTTCAGCAAGCATCTGTGTACATACCAGTTTAAAGCACTCATGGTCAAAGGGGCCAACATGGGCGTGGCCGATTTTATAAAAGCCGGAAAACGGTTCTTCCGCCTCTACATCGGCCGGATCAACGGCGCCGCCCAGAGTTTTCATACGGGCCACAACCTCCTCAAAGATACCCCGGATGACCATTTTCTTGTTTTGTGCATCATAGCAGGTCATAAACGGACCGACGAGGCCGGTTGTGGCCTGGCCGCCTACACATCCGTTCTGATCAAACACAAGGGTCCGGGCCCCATTGCGGGCCGCACAGACAGCGGCACCGATACCGGCGGGGCCGGCGCCGACTACCAGAACGTCTACATTTTCAGCAACGGATAGTTGCCTGGTAAAGGATACGGTCTCCATTGTTTACCTCCGCTCTTTTGTTCTGCCTGAGGTGCGGGGTCAATAGCGGCCCCGCCTGGTCTGCCCCGGGCGCGAATATTTTGTGGAAACTCCGAAAGAATCCAGGATCAGGGCTTGTTTGACATCCTGATGATCCTTGTCATACCATAAATTGTGCTGTTCCTGCGGATCGTTTTCCATGTCGTACAACTCTCCGAATTGGATGCCGTGATAAACGCTGAGTTTGAACCGTCCGTCGTAATACATGGTTGCGTAGCAGCTTTCGGCCGGTTTGCCGGCCGCCTGAATTTCTCCAGGGGCGCGAAGTCCGTCGTAGTTCATATCCACCTCCAGCGTATCGTAGAACTCAGCGCGCACGAATTTGCGCGGCGCCGGCGCGTTCTGCCCTGTGAGGACGGGAACGAGGGAGCGCCCATGGGTGTCGGCTGGTGGGATGCCGCACAGGTCGGCGATGGTGGGGGCCAGATCGGTTTGTTCCACTAGGCCGCCGTACACGGCGTTTTGCCGGAAGGTACCGGGCAGGGAAATAATAAGCGGGACGTGTGTAATACCCTCGTAAAAGCGGCAGCCTTTATGGGTAAGCCCATGGTCGCCGAGCATTTCACCGTGATCGGAATTGAAAATAACGATGGTGTTTTCCCGCAGCCCCATTTCGTCCAGTGCGTCAATGATGCGTCCGTAGTGTCTGTCGATCAATTCTATCATCCCGTAATAGGACGCCTTGTTCCTCCGCATCGCATCGTCTGTGGGATGGGCCGTACTTTGAAAGAAAAAATCTTTAAGGTTATTGTTCAGAGCGAGGTCGGCATCGCTGTAAATGGGGTCGGGCAGATTGCGGGCAAGATATTTCTCCACCAGGTCCGCCGGCGCGTCATAAGGCGGGTGAGGGTCGTAGCAGTTGACCGATAACAGCCATGGCTGCTCGCAGGCGGACCGTTCCCGTATAAAGGAGACGGCTTTTTCCGCCAGCCATGCGGTTTGCCGCAGCTCCGCAGGAGCGTCGGAGCGGTACCAGTGATAATCGTGCTTTTCATCGGAGGTAAAAATATCATGCCAGTCCACACCTTTTTGGTTCAGCCATTCCACATAGGGGTTGCCGGGGCTGTTCAGGTGATGCCCGGACGCGAGATTGTAACAGAAATAAGAATAGCCGTCATCCATGCGTGGCTCGTAATCGTTCCAGGCCGAGGTGATATGCAGTTTCCCGACGAGCCCGCAATAATATCCGGCGTCGGCAAGGCGTTTTGTGATCAGCGTGCAGTGCTCCGGCAGGTTGCACGCCCCATTGATATTGGCGTTGATCGAAGACGGATAACGCCCTGTCAGGAAACTGGCGCGGCTGGGTGTGCAGATGGGGTTTTGGCAGTATGTGTTGGTGAAAGCGACACCCTGGCGGCACAGGCGGTCCAGGTTGGGCGTATCAATGAATGAATTGCCCAAAGCATGGATCGTGTCCCACCGCTGTTGGTCTGTGCAAAGCCAAAGGATATTGGGCCTTTTGTCCATAGCAATTCCTCCGTTCTTATCTGCAACCTTCCACAAAAAAGGGGCCTGAGGCCCCTTTTGGTGCGGTTGGAATATGGTCAGCCATAAAAACTGTCGTACCAGGCCTGCAGCTCAGCCTGAACTGCATCGCCGCCGGCATTTTTCCAGTCCGCCTGGAAAGTGGGAAGATCGTCCAGCGTTTTGCTCCCGGCCAGAATTTGCAGGATATAATCGTTCATGCTGCTGAACAGTGCTGTATTGTATTTGGCATAGTTTTCGGTGGCAGGCTTAAAGGCGAAATCATTGTTTACAAAAATTTCAGGCGTATTTTCGTTGGCATACAAAGTAACAGCTTCGAAACCTGCCCACTGGGCGTCGGATTTGCGGACGCGGGACGGCCATTCGGTTGCGAACTCTTCCTCGTTGGTAGAGTCGATATACCAGTAGGAATTGCCGCGCTCCTCGGCAAAAATGGGGTTGATGGGGGCGATGCCGCCGTCTTCATCATAGTTAAAGTGAGTTCCTTCCACACCGATGTTGATATAAAGCTGGTTTTGCTGCTTCAGGTTGATCCAGTTCACGGCATCGGCGGCGTTTTCCGAGCCGCGCAGAATGACAGTGACAAAGTTGATGGCTTCCGTGCGCATGTATTTGCAGGTACCGTCAGAGCCTTTCAGTGCGCCGATGTATCCGAGGTCATCGTAAGTGAGGCCCAGAGTCTCAAGCATGGTGGGAGTGGTCTCGCCCAGGCCGTTGCGGTTGATCTGAGCGATGATCGCCTTGCCGCCTGCAAGCTTTTCCTGCACGGTGGACGAGGTGTTTACGGCCCAGTCGGGGTCAAGCAGACCCTCCTGCTGGCACTTAGACAGAAATTCGATCATCTTTCCGAAGTTTTCATGCTCCGTCATATAATATACATTGCCGTCCTCATCTACCATCCAGTCGTTGTAGATGCCGAACGCCGCGGCAATGGCCTGCGGGAAGATCCAGGTGCCGTTGCCTTCCGAGGCGGAACGGTACGGGCCAGAGAAGATGATGTATTGATCTCCGAAATGTTCTTTTAATTTTACGAGACAGTCATAAAATTCGTCGATCGTGGTTGGGATGGCCTCGATGCCTGCCTCCTGCATCAGATCCCAGCGGCATACCATAAAGCCCTGCACCTCCTGGGCATAGGGATATTTATAAGGAATGCCGTAAATGTTGCCGTCCTCGCCGGAGACAGCACGCCAGGAATCCTCGGATACACCGTTCAGGATATCCTGGCCATAGACGTCCAGCAGATCGTTCAGGGGCATAAGGGCACCCTGGCTCATCAGTGTCTGGAACTGGTCGGGCGAGCACTGGATGATATCATAGGAGGCGCCGCCGGCAACCTCCATCACAAGCTTTTCGTCGGCATTCTCGGCCGGCAGAGCATAATATTCCACATCATAACCCGTGGTCTCTTTGAGAACGTCCACCATGATATCGGTGGTGGGGTCCCATGCAACGTTATACCCCAGACGCTTTAATGTTACGTTGCCCGGGCCCTTCAATGCGGGGACGTTTGCGCCCGCCGTGCTTTGGCTGGTGCCGGATGTGTCCGTGCCGGACGGCGAAGCGCTTCCGGCGCCTCCGCAGCCTGCAAGGCATGTGAGCAGAAGCGCTGCGGTCAGCAGAATAGACAATGCTTTTTTCATCTTGTTACCTCCTGTTTTGATCGATTCGACTATCTCCTACCGGTGCATCCCGGAATGGATCCAAAAAGGTTATCCCTTGACGGAGCCGATTGTGATGCCCTGTACCATAAACCGGGCCACAAAGGGATAAAGGGCGACAATGGGAATGATGGACAGCGTGACGGCGGCCGCGACCATGCCTTCGGAAGTGATATTGGCCATGTAGTTGTTGCTGGCGAGATTTTGAATAAAATCCTGGCTGTTGTTGATGATATTGTACAGGTATACCTGAAGGGTGTTCATATCCGGGGACCGGGTATACATCATCGCATGGAAATAATTGTTCCAGTAATTGATCGCATACAGCAGGCCGACGGTGGCGATCACCGGTTTGGACATGGGGCACACGATGGACACCAGCGTGCGCAGATCTCCGGCGCCGTCGATCCGGGCGGATTCCTCTACACTTTCAGGCAGGCTTTCAAAATAATTTTTCACAATGAACATATTGAACTGCACGATGGCGAAAGGCAGGATGCAGGCGGCATAGGTATCCAGCAGCCCCAGGCTTCGTACGACCATATAAGCGGGGATCATACCGCCGAAAAACACCATGCTGATGACATACAGCAGTGAAACGACCCTGCGCCCCTTGAAGCCGGGCTTGGAAAGGGGATAGGCTGTCGTAATCGTCGTAAACAGGCTGAGCAGTGTACCTGCTCCCGTAACGATGAGAGAATTTTTCAGCGCCGTAAAAAATGAAGTCTGGGTCAGCACATACTTGACGGTCTCAAGCTGGAACCCAACGGGCCAGAAGTAAACGTTGCCGGCTGTGACGTCCGGCCCATTGCTGACAGCCTTGCTGATGACGTGCAGACAGGGCAGGATGGCGATAAGACTCAGCAATGCCATGGCTATGTAGGCAAAGCCGGACAGGAATTTTTCACTGCCGGACAGGGGAATGCCTTTTTCACGGTATAGCGGTTTCTTTTTGGTATTTAACATTTTATTGCATCCCCTTTCTTACCAGATGCTGCGTCCCAGCAGCTTGCGGCTTATCGCATTGGCGCTTACGATCAGAACAAACGCCACCACGGAGTTGAACAGTCCCAAAGCGGTGGACAGAGGGAAATCCATCTGCCCCATACCCAGACGGTATACATAAGTCTGGATTATATCTGCAACTTCATATACGGCAGGATTGTAAAATACCAGCACCTGCTCAAATCCCGTTTCCAAAATATAGCCCACCTTGAGAATGAGCATTAGGACGATGGTGGGCAGCAGGCCGGGCATGGTGATGTTCCAAATCTGGCGCCATTTGCTGGCGCCGTCCACGCGGGCCGCCTCATACAGCGTTATATCGATCCCCGTGATGGCCGCCAGATAAATGACCGTATTGTAGCCGACTTCTTTCCAGCCTTCGGTAAACACCAGCACGCTGCGGAATACACTGTTATCGGTAAAGAATCCGATGCGCGTGCCGCCCATCGCGGTGATAGCGGTATTGATGATGCCGTAAGAACCAAACAGCGAATAAAAAATACCGAAGATGACGACCCATGAAAAGAAATAGGGCATATAGATAGCGGTCTGGGCAAATTTGCGGTAGGTAGCGCGGCGGATCTCGTTGAGAAGTATCGCGCAGATGATAGGGATGGGAAACAGCCAGAGGATCTTCAATCCGTTGATGATCAGCGTGTTGGCCAGCACTTTCGTAAATTGGGAACTGGCGAACAGGCGCCGGAAGTGTTCAAGCCCCACCCAGTCGCTCAAGCCGATGGCGTCGATGGGGTTGCTGCCCAGAAAAATATTGTAGTCCTTGAAAGCGATCAGAATACCATACAGCGGCGCGAGTTTATAAATAAAAAGGAAAAACAAGCCCGGTATCAGCATCAGATACAGCATGGGATGATGCTTTACATACACAAAAAAACTGTGGAGTTTATGCCGCAATCCGGTTTTGGCTCTCAGTCCGCCGGACGGTACAGCCGTTGTGTCAAGTGCCATCTTCATTGTAAAACCCTTTCTTTCCATTCAGCTGCCGGAGCGTTCCGGGCTGTTTGTTCTCTGATATCAATTGTAGTACGGGCCAGCGTTGTGGTAAATATCACAAAATTTCGTTTTCTAGTCCGTTCTTTATGTAATTGTTGCTCAATTCAAAGACGTTGTAGACTTCTTACAAAAATACGCCCATGCCTTTCGGCATGGGCGCAGAAGAAATGAAACAGAATCAAAAAAATGAAACAGAGCCGCCTTCGCGGCTCTGCGGACGACCTCGTACAGGAGCGTTCAATCGCTGTCATGGGGCTGCACCGGAAGTTCAATCATCACACAGGTGCCGATGCCTTCGCGGGCGGAGATATAAAACTTGCATTTCCCCTGGCCGAAGATATCGAGCCGCTTATGTACATTGGCTACGCCGTAACTTTTGCTGGTGCGGATATCCAGCTCGGTCAGCTTCTGTGCCGTTTCGGGCGCCATCCCGTTGCCGTTATCCTCGATCTCTACACCGAAAGCGCGGGAGGAACGCCATGCGCGGATGACCAGACGCTTTTCCGTTTTGTCACAGTACAAAATGCCGTGGAGCAATGCGTTTTCCACCAGCGGCTGGAGCGAAAGTTTGGGGATCAGGCATTCCATTGCAGCCTGATCCAAATCATACTCCACCTCAAACTGATGGGAGAAGCGTTTTTGCATGATACCGAGGTAGGTGCGGGTAAGATCCAGCTCGTCGGACAGCGGTACGATGGCTTCGCCTTTATTGATGCTCATGCGCAGATAGCGGGAGAGCGCGTTCACCATCCATACGCTGTCATCCGGATTTTTGTCCAGGATCATCCACTTGATGACATCCAGCGTGTTGTAAAGAAAATGCGGCTTGATCTGAGCCTGCAGCGACTCCATTTGATATTCGGAAATAGCCAGCCTGTCGCGGTAACGGGCGTCCACAACAGCGGCGATGGAGCGTACGATCTGCTCGGTATCGCGTTCCAGCGTGATGAGGCCTCCTTTGCGGCGTCCCGCGCAGGAAGCGGTATTTCCGGTCCCGTTTTCGGCATCCAGCGTATGGATGGCTGCGTTGAGGCGGCTAACGGTACGGTTGAGATTGAGACTGTAGGCTGCCGTGACGGCGATGATAAACAAAATCAGACACGCGACTACCCACATGGATACAATGGTGTTTACCGCGCCGGAATCCATGGTGTAGACCTGTGCCCGCGGCATGGAGGAGATAACATACCATTCCGTCGTTTCAAGCCGGCTGAATGCAAGGATGACGTCCGGTTCAAGCAGATAACCGGAGCCCAGGCTGCACACCTGCTCCATCAGCGACGGAGGCAGGGCCGTTTCACCCAGATGCGCGTCGTCTGTGTGCGCCAGAATACGGCCCTGCGCATCCGCAAGGAACATTTCGTCATGGTTGGTGCTGCCTGCGGCAAATATCTCATGAAATTGAGAAACGCTCACATCGGCAAAAAGCACACCGCACAGCTTGTCGTAATCCGCCTGGCTTTTCAGCGCCACAGCACAGGAAACAACGGCGGTGGGCTCGGATATGCCCAGGCTGACAAGGTGTGTTCCGTGCCAAAATACGCCGCCTTTTTGATAAACGGACCCGTTTTCTCCAAGGCTGGACAGAGGGTCCAAGGAGTAAAGCGTTGTTTTCTGGCCGGAATAAATTTTTTCGTCGGGCACATACAGCCGCAGGCGCGTGATCATATGCTTGTCCAGCTGTTCAGACAGCGCGCGGCGTATCTTGGCGTATTCTTCCAGTTGCACGGCTGTGTCCGCGTCTGAATTGAGATAGGGATACAATGTGCCGATCAATGCCGATGCGCTCTCTTTGACCTGTTCAAAACGGTAATCGATGTTGTTGCGGGTCTGCCCGGCGGATACCAGCATTTTTTGACACAGCTCCGCTTCCATGGCTTGGGCGGTGTTGCGGGTGTAGTAGAATACGGCCAGCGTCAGAAGCACCAGCGCAGCCAGCAAAAGCACGAACATCAGCAGGCGGGCGGCGCTGCGGGCACGGCCGAGCCGGACGCCGCCGTTTGCGGGACGCCTGAAGCGGGCGGTCGCCTGTTTCAAAGCTGCTCCGCCTCCTTTTCGGCCGCGGGGCGGGCGTTCAGCATGATGTTTTCGCGGTATTCGCCCGGCGTTTGGCCCGTGTACTTTTTGAACAGGCGCGAAAAATAACTGGGGGAAAGGTATCCCACCTTATAGCATACGTCATACAGATGAATGTTTGTCTGCGCTAAAAATTCTTTGGCTTTGTTCAGCCGCTCCTGCGTGATGTATTCGTTGATGGTCTTTCCTGTGGCCTGCTTGAACAGCACACACAGATAGGTGGGCGTAAGATATACGGCTTCTGCGAGGCTTGTTACTGAAAGCTGCTCCATATACTGCGCGGCGATGATCTCCCGCACGCGCTTGATGACCGTATTTGTGTGAGGCGTGCTCATTTTTTGCAGGTGCAGGGTCAAATCTTCATATACGGAAGCAAGCATCGCCTCCTGCTCTCCCAGGCTGTTGCATTGCAGAAAGCTGGCCGTCAATTTAAGGTGTGAGGCATAGGGGCCCATATTTTCCGTGCGCATATTGGTCATCAGGCGCGTGGGCAGCAAAAGAAGGAAAAGCATGAAATTCTGCTGCTCGTCCTCGCCGGGCAGGGCGCGGATGCCGGCAACGGCGCGCTCCAGCGCCAGATGCACCGCCGCCGTATCTCCATTGAGGATGCTGTCACAGATCTCTTTTTCCGCTTGTTCGCGAAGAGTGCGTCCGCTGCCGTCGTCCTCATATTTTTTGATGGAGATCGGGATATCCTTGCCGATCAGGTAACAGCGGCTGATTGCCTCGCAGGCATTGGCGTAAGCGGAGCGTACGCTGCGCAGCCCGCGGAACGGCTCGCTGATGCCGATCATGGTATCCAGTTTCATTTCGCTGCGTATGCGCGCCTGCAGATGCTCGGCCACGCTCAACAGGTCTTCTTCGTATTCGTCATGTTCTACGTCCAAAATGGCGATGTATTCGGAAAGCCGCCCTTTGAACACGACATTGACGCCGTATTCCGCCAATACGCGGGCAAACAATTCTTCCAGCGCCATACTGAAGGTGATGCGGTCTTTTTCAGGCATGCTGCCCATGGTGAGCCATTTTGATTTTGGCTGAAGCCGCAGTACCAGCACGGCGTAATGTGTCTGGCTGTTCAAAGGAATACCCAGGAATTCGATGCTTTGCAGAATGTCCTCCTCACTTTCGTCATTGTTCTGCAAAAGATCGCACAAACGGCGCTGGCGCAGCAGCGGCATGCTTTGTTCCAGCTTTCGGGCCATGTCTTCCAGGGCCAGCTGCTGGGAAGACCTCTGGTCCAGCATGGCCACCACTTTGGTGATCACCGCGTCCAGTTCGTCAATGTCGATGGATTTGAGGATATAGTCTACGGCTTCCATCTTCAGAGCATCACGCAGATATCCCACATCTGCATAGCCGCTGATAAATATGATTTTGACGCCGGGATAGCTCTCCAGCACATTTTTGGCCAGTGTGATGCCGTCCATATGGGACATCCGCACGTCTGTGACGATGATGTCAACTTCATTCCGGCGGACAAAATCCAGCGCTGGGACGCCGTCGTCGAATACCCCGGCCACTTCCACACCGTGCTTGCCCCAGTTAAAGTGCGTTACAAGCCCACGGCGAACCGTTTCCTCATCGTCTGCGATAATGGCTTTGTACATCTTTACCGTTCCCTTCCGCGGTTTTGCCGCGCGCTCAAAGTGTTTGCAGGTATTCTTCGATCCACGGGATGGCCGAGCCCAGGGCGGCCGCTTCTTTTTTATAGGCACAGGCCTTGAGATAGCCGGCGTCCGGCTCGAAGGTGTTGCGGAAGGCCGCGCGGCGGCGCAGCCCGGCCAGTTCTGCATCCATGTACCGGCCTACATAGCCTCCAAGAATCACGTCGCAGTCCAGCATCATGCGCAGGTTGTTCACTACGACGGCTACGTTGTCCAGATAAGCGTCCCACACGCTGCGCAGCGCGGCGTCACCCGTGTGCAGCCGCAGGAAGAAATCTTTCAGGCTGCCGCCGGTGTGGCCGTGCAGCAGGCCGGCGCGGCAGTAGGCGTCCACACAGCCGCTTTTGCCGCAGTAGCACGGCCGTCCGCCGGGAACCAGCGTGGTGTGCCCCACCTCGCCGCTGCGCAGGTTGTGCCCCAGATACAGCCTGCGGCCGATGAGCACCGCGCTGCCCACGCTGTTGCTCAGGGAGAGATAAACCGCGTCCCGCAGAGAGACGTCGGCCCAGGCCTCGGCAAGGCAGCCGGCGTTTGCGTCGTTTATCATGCGGCAGGGCAGGCCGAGATATTGTTCGAATTCATCGGCCCGCAGTCCCTGAATGGAAAGCGCGTGGGAGCGCAGGACGAGGTCCTGCCCGCTGCCGATGATGCCGGGAATGGACAGGCCGACGCCCAAAACCGATTGCCGGGGCAGCTCCGCGCACAGCTCGCTGATGAACGCGGCGAGCGCCCGAAAATAGGCGGGCGTACGCGTAAAGGCCAGAGTGCGGGTTTGCGTGCGCGTCACCTGGCCGGAGAGATCCACAGCCACCAGGCTGACATGGCGCAGAGTGATGTCGGCCCCGACAACGTACCGCGCGCCGGGACAGGCGCTCCAGGCCCGGGGCTTGCGTCCGCCGGTGGAACTGAATTCCCCGCAGGGCTGCACCAGGCCGTGGCCCTCTAGGCGGCGCAGTAGAGTAATGGCCGTGGGCGTGCTCACCGCCAGAGCGTTCGCCATCTCCTGTGTGGAAAAACGTTCTTTTTCCATGGCCCATGCAGCCGCCTGCGCCGCCCGCCCGCGCTGTGCGCCGAAAAGATTTACTGTCTCCATCCTGAGTGCCTCCCGCCTGTTTGTGGTTTTACTGTAACACATTCAAAACACTTTGTAAAATCGTTTTAAAAACTTGACAAAAAGAAAGACTCATTCTTGGAGATTC
>ERZ773227.1696-NODE-1696-length-14219-cov-2.913019_pt1 | contig 14219 bp, 18 predicted proteins | sample MGYA00580525_ERZ773227 | MGnify/ENA primary metagenome ERZ773227 (study PRJEB29015, sample SAMEA2737782) | human gut metagenome | biome: human gut; feature: human-associated habitat; material: faeces | place: China | collected 2012 ... | reverse complement strand
AGTCATGATAAAACACCTCCCTTAAAATTCAACCGAGGTTAACAAGCGGGTAACTTCGGCGCTTACTTGATCCATGGTGATAAGTTTTGACCATGACGACCAACTGCCGCTTGTTTGATCGCGAAAATACATGCCCTCGCTACCGTTGTCGGGCAATACCAATTGAATTATGTGCCGTTTGTCCTCACTAGCGTTAACGATCACGTGGACCCAGGCGTTAGTTGGTGAGTTAGTCGGTTGTTGCACGTAGTAAAAACCGCTTGTCGTAAGGTTGTTCAGGTCGCCCGTTACGGTTTTACTGGTTAGTAACTGTTGAATTAAAGTTAAATCTAATGCTGGCATAGCCATTTTTTTATCCTCCTTACTAAAAAGTGCCGCCGCTAACATAAAGTTAGTGTGGCGGCATTTGGTTCTAATATGCGTGTGGGGCTTCAACGTCAGTGCCGTCGGGGTTGATCAGCTTGGCGTGCAAGTTACCGTTCTCGGCAACGTATGGCTTGTAAATCTTACCCGGTTCACCTTGTGGACCGCGTTCCCCGGTATCGCCCTTGACACCTTGGGGACCTTGAGCACCGGTATCACCCTTGACACCTTGTGGACCGCGTTCCCCGGTATCGCCCTTGACACCTTGGGGACCTTGGGCACCGGTATCACCTTTGATACCCTGGGGACCTTGTGGACCTTGAATACCTTGCGCACCGGAAAGGTCCGAGATTTTTTTCATTGTGTCGCCTTGCTTCGTGTAAAGCGTGGCGTTGTCAGGATCTTCGGGCGTGGAAGCAATCATGACAAAATCACCGTCGGCCAGCGAAGCAATATCGGCATTCATCGCGGAAACGCTGGCGTAAGTCTTGGCAATGGAAAAACCCTTGCCAGGAACACCTTGAACGCCTTGCGGGCCGCGTTCCCCCTGGGGACCTTGGGCCTTAACACCTAAATCAATATCAACTAATAACGACATAAATAAAACCTCCTTATTTGATTACCTCTATTATATCACTTACCGGCTTCGGTGTGGGTGTTATCGGTAGTAACGTCGGTTACCGTCCCGTCGGGGTTAATTTGTACGAGCTTAACATGCCAATTACCGTCGCTGGCCATAAACGGCATAAATACCCGATTGTTGGTCGTCTGGGCCGTCTTAATCAGCGCGTCAACCTCGGCCTTGTTGTAGTAGTCGGCTTTCAGGTCGGAAGCGTTGACCTTGCTATCGATTTCGCCTTGCAACAGTTCGTGAAGGTCGTTCAATGCGCCCTGGCCAACCTTCCCCGCCAGCATGGCGTCAATGTCGGCCTTGGTATAATGATTTTGCGTCAAGTAGTGGGTCGTAACGTAATCACCCAGCTGTTCGATCGTGGCAAAGCCCGCCTTGTCATGCTCGTAGTCCGTTTTACTTACTTTTAACGAGTTGATATCTTCAACCCGCTTTTTAAGTTCGTTGAACAAAACGACGTTAACCTTGTCGTTGAGCGAATGTTGCAGATCCTCGTGAATCGGGTCGGCCCAATCTTTGAGCTGTTTAACTACCTTCGTGGTAGCCGCGTCGGTTTCCGCGTGGGTCGTACGGTCGTTGATTTGCTCTTGCAAATGGGCGACGTCGGCGGCATGCGCGGCCTTATCCTCTTTTTTGTCCAATTCCGCGGCCATTGCGGTCTTGTCGGCCTTGGTTTCAACCGTGGCTAAAATCTTTTCTTTAAAGGTGTTAAAATCAACGGCCTTAATGTAGAGCTTGAATTGATCATCGACGTAGACCTTTTCCGCCTTGGTGTCGATTTCGCCTTGCAAATGCTCAACGTCGGCGGCATGGGCGGCCTTATCCTCTTTTTTATCCAGGGCGGCCTGGTTGGTCAGGTTGAAGCGGTCAAATTCTTCTTTATCGAGCTTCTTGTTGTCAAAGTCGGTAAACTTTTGCGCGATCTGTTGTTGATCTTGCTGGTAGGCGGCGACGTGAACGAGCTTCTTAAAATCGAGCTTCGTTTCGTTGCCATGCAAGTCAACAAAAATGATTGAATCGTCGGCCACCTGGTAATTCAGATCCTTTTGCTGAGTGGTCTTATTCTTATAATCAAACCGGATCTTCAGCTGACCGCTCTTTCCCGCCAGTTCTTCCGGTTCGATTGCCTGACCGTCGACCAGTTGCAAACGCAACTTATCATCAATGAATTGCATGGTCTGAATGTTGATGTCCTGGCCATTTTGATTATACATAAAATGTTTAACGACCTCTTGGTTAGCCAGGGCAATCACCCGTTGGGTAATCGCGGGGTTCAAGACTGTGTTATGGCTAACGCCGTCTTGGTCGGTGTAGTCGACCAACATGCGATACTCGCCATTTGCGTCTTTTTGGTATTCAACTTTATCAATCGTGCTGGCGTTCAAGTCAGGAATGTTGATTTCGGGAACGGCTTTAAACAGTTCGGTGATTGCCCCTTTATGAATAAAGTCTTGCCAGTTGGCCAGGTAGAATCGTTTATCATCAATACGCATAAAATAAAACCTCCTTATTTAGGTTGTTCCAGGGCGGCCAAGCGTTCTTCCAGGGCCGTCAACTTGCGGGCTTGATCGGTATACTGATTTTGCAAGGCCGTGATTGCTTCGCCTTGGTCGTGCACGACCTTGGTTAAGTCGGCGATAAGCTTATCCAGCCGATCAATTTGCGGCTTGATCACGTCTTGGTAATGCTTATCCAGCTGATCGTCGATGAATGGGTTAAAAACGTGGTCGCTAACCGCATGGTCGGCGGTCATGGTCGTTACCGTGGTCTTATAAGTGTGAGAACCGTACTTTGACGCGGTGGCGTCATGGGCAACGTATTGGGTAAACTTGCCGTCGCTAACGTCGGAAAGCGTCATGGTTGGGACTTGCCGCAAGAGTTTATGCAGATAACGAAAGTGAACGACGTCGGTATCGTTAGAACCGTAAAAATCTTCGTCGGTGAAACCCGCGCGAGTAATTCGCATAATAATACCTCCTTAAAATTTAGCACTAAAAAAGGATAGGAAATATTTTCCCTATCCCTTATTATACAACATTTTGACGCAAATTATTTAAGCATAATAGCCCGGCTGTTCAGAGCTTGCACAAACATAAGCGCCGTTTTCTGGTTCAAGAAGATGTTCGTGTAACGCTTCTTGGGGTTGTTGATCGTGGAAAGGGTCAACGGCAAGGCGTCCCATAATTGTAGGGCGTCGCGGTCAAGCACAATGGCCCCAACCTTATCACCAACCAACGTTTGTTCCGCGTCCGTGGCGTTGGCCGTCGCAATCGAACCTTGCTTAATGACGGAGCCAACCGGGTGAGTGCGGCCGTCAACGTAACCCTTGTCGATATCATCGCTCGTAACCGTGTGGTCAGTCGTGTAGGTCCAAACGTCGGGGAAGGCGTCAACCTCGGTAAAGTGAACTTGGGTTGCCTTGAATAGTTCTGGGTTGAACGCGTTGGCTACAAAGTCAACGTCAATATCAATCGAGGTCTTTAATGGAACCAGAACCTCGATGTCAGAAACGTGGGTCGCCTGGTTGATTCCCATTGAGTTGTTGTCGCGGCTAAAGTATTGGAAGCGCCGAGCGTAATACAGAATTTGCTTTTGCAATTCCTTAACGTTGTCGACCGTGGTCTTGGCGATCATACCGTCGGCCAGCGACTTACTCAACGTTAGCTTGGTGTGGTAGAACTCGTCCAGAACGGCCCCGTTAACCAGTTGCGCGATCTTACCGTAAACAAAGTCGTGGAATTGTTGCAAGTTTTGGAAAAACATGGTGTCTTGTGTGTCGACAATTGTGTTAGAACTTTCAATGTCGAACCATTGGGTGTAGGTCTTGCCGACAACGCGACCAAAATTTTGCGCGAAGGGACTTTCGGAACCGCTAATCTTATCAGGGCGGTAAACCTTCGGCGAGATCGTATCAAAGACCACCGATTCAATCTTCCCGCCGTATGGAATTTGACCGCGCTTAAAATTGTAGAGCGGGTTTTGCGCCAATGACTGCTTGATGAAAACCAACCCGTACTTAACGGCAATCGTATTCAGGTAGTCGAAATAAGTTTCGGGGTTGTTCAAGAATGATTGACCATATGGCACAAAATTATCGCCAGCGTGGTAGCCTGGCAAGTTATTTTCTGGCCCCATGGAATCGAGGGCGTTCTTGAAAATCTGGTCGTCGGTAACCGGGTGGCCCAAGGCTTCCGTCGTGGCCTTAGCAAGTTTTGATTGTGGCATAGTGATAAAACCTCCTAATCTTCGTTAGACAATTCGATGTTGGCCAATTCGGCGTCGAACTTGTCGTTTTCGGCTTGTTGTTCGCGCTGAATGGCGTTGTCAGTTTTCAAGCCGCGTTGCGTGGCGTCGTACATGAGCTTAACATTGGCGTCTTTTTGGGCTTGTAACTGTTCCGCCTGTTCCTTGTAAGCGGCATAGAGATCCTTGGTTGCATTCAGCAAGGCCGTGGTTCGGTCCTGAACGTCATTCATTTGTTCCAGGTGATCAGCAAGCAAGGGCGTGGCGTCCTCGCCGAGATCATACAACGCGCCAATGGCTTGAACCAAGGTGTTATCGCCCAGGCTATCGAGTAATTCTTTATTGATTGCCATGGTATGTCCTCCTTTTAGTTCTGGTTGTCTTGGGCCAGAATGCCGGCGATCTTCGGATCGTCCCAATTTTGGCCTAGTTGTTTGTTCTCCCGGTTCTTGAACATAACCGGCTTTTCGGCGTCGGTGTATTCACGGGTATTGGCTTGACCCGAGAAGAGGGTGCGCCGATCACGAATGTTACCGACCGTTTGCGTAGTTGGTTGTACATTTTGTTGCATTGCAATGAACTCCTTTCCAGAAAAGAAAAAATTTAAGTTTCTTTTGTTATTATATCACAAAAAAGCGCCGGGTGGCGCTTCTTGATAGTTGTTAATTATTGATGATTCCGTCCTCGCGGCAAAAGACAAAACCCTTATGCTGTCGTTGCTGACCAGCTAGGCACCGGTAGATCGCGCGGCGGTCTAAATCGAGGGTGCGGGCGCATTCGCGAATCGTATCAAAGTGGTACTCTTGAATGGCGTTGGTATCATAGGCAACGATACGCGCGGTGGCGCCATGCTTGACCATGGTGGCCAGCCACTTGGTTGCCCGGTGGCCGTAAACGCAATTAGCTTGGTGGCTGATCAATTCAAGATTATCATAACTATTATTACATTTATTTTCGTCAATATGGTTGATGTCTAACTTTTGGTAGTTGGCGGGCAACTTATTGCACCAGGTCAAGAAAACCAGGCGGTGAAGCGTAACACACCGCTGTTTGTTCCCGTTGAGCCGCGGCAAATTAATTAATTGATAGCCCCGGTTGTTGGGGTACGAGTACAAAACATGTAACGCGTTGCGCCCGTAGTAATTTGTATTGATAGCTTGATACTCCCGGCCATGCTCGTCAACCTGGGCTTCTTTTGCAACGTAGATCGAATGGTAAGCGGCATATTCTGGAATGCGGTCAATACATTTAAATTCGATTCCATTGTAAATAACATTTTTAGCCATTTTAAGCCCCTCCTATCGTGTACTATTCAAATGTACCGTAGGCTTCGCCCGTCTTAGCGTCGCGAACGGCCAGATACCCGAATTGACCGTTGCCGCGCGGTTGACGAACATAGACAAACTGTTGGCCGCGCGACCAGGCGTCATATTTGACCGTGCTACCCGCGGGCAAAATGGCAATCGTTGAAGCCCAAGGGCGGGCACCCCAACGGAGATGTAACGTTGTCGTCGACGTGAACTTGCCGTTCTCGTAGGTCCAGTGATCGCCCATTTCATCGGTGAAACCGGCGGGCTGGGGTTTTGGTTTTGGCTGGGGTTGCGGTGCGGGTGTGGTAGCGCCATTCGTGTAGAAGCCGCTAAAATCGTACGACATATCGACCCGGTTCCCGGCGATGTTGTAACTACTTGTCCATTGCCAAGTCCCGACATTATCAACGCCCGGTTGCGATACCCCGTAATTGGCTACCCATTTATTTTTGGCAATCAGTTCCGCGGCATTCAGCCGCCCAGACCAGAACCATGACGCCATTGAGTAGATGTCGACGTTTGGATAACCCGCGTCCTTAACGGCTTGTAAGAACGCGTTGGCGTCGCTGGTAGCATACTTAGCGTTAACGCGATCTTCGATATCAAGCGCTAAGACCGATTCCGGTCCCAGCCCAAACTGTTTGGCGTGATCGACGAACCATTTGGCTTCGTTGCGCGCGTCCTGGTTGCCATTAAACCGGGCATAGTGATAACCGTGGACTAACATACCGACCGCCCGCGCATTATTGATCTGGGCTTGGGCTTTCGGGTTGACATAGGCGTCGCCGTCTGCTGATCCTTGAGTTAGTTTCACAATCACGGCCTTAACCCCCGCGTTTTTAGCGGCCTGGAAAAAACCGATTGAATCAGGTTGATGACTAGAAATATCCATGACAAGATTTGCCATTTGTTGATCGCTCCTTTCTTAATTTAATTATAACATAGTTTAACGATTGTTGACAATCTTACAATTACATTTTAGGCAATTGAAGCCACTTGCCACCGCGGCGAATACGATTGTGGCCTTGGTTTTCTTGTCGCTGGGTTGTGTACAACTCCTTTGATCGGTCTTGCCAATTGCCATGCCGAATGCTGATATGGCCGCCATGGTCGTTCAAGTTTAACCATTGACCGTTCTTCCGCGTACTCATTGGAATGTAAGCGGGCGGCGTTGGGTTATACAAGGTGATCCCCGCCGCAAAATGCGCGTCCGGGAAAATACCCGTCGGATAGTGAACGTCGAAATATAATTGCACAGTATCACTATAACTTTGCGGCGCGACCGTGATATGGCTGGTAATGCGGCCCGGGTTGGCGGGCACGTTGAAGCCGTCCCCGGTCCCACCAGAATAAGTAGCGACAACCTGATTACCGATTTTAATGGAATGCACGACGGGCACGTTCCCGACAAAGTAATCGGTCCGCCGACCACCGTATTGGCCGATGTCGACGGTAACGTCGCAATCGACGCTCCCGTCTGGGTTCTGGCGCTCGTTAGTCCAGGTCAGAGTTTCGTCAATAAAGCGACACCCGGCCCAGCCGCTTAAATTCTTGCCATATTGAATAAAAGCGTGGTTGCCAACTAACGACCAGTAGAAGGCTTCGTTAACGTCCGTGCCGGGTCCCCACCAGTTTGCTTTATTTTCAACGCCGTTCGTATACCAGGCCGGGACCTCGTTATATTGCACGGCCGAATAAACGCCCGACGAGCCGAAACGGCCTTTAATTAATAGTAAAGTCATAAAACGACCTCCTTAAATACCGGCGGTAATATCGTTTTCCGTCTGACCTGGGTTGGTACGGATCCAGGAATTGCCGTCTTGGGCACCACCAAACACGTTAATGTTACCACCCGCAATGGACTTGCCTGGCGCAAACTGGCCCTCGAAAATGGTGCCGCCGGTTTGGTTCCAAACCCCAATGTTTTTCAAGGCTTGTAAAATCTTTTGCAAGGCGTCGTTATTTTTCCCCAGGTTTTGCTGGATATTGGTAATCTGATCATTGATGTTACTGATATCTTTTTTAATTTGCGTGATTTCGTCGCCCAGCTGTTTGATCTCTTGCTTGATTTCCTTGATGTCGTTTTCGATCTTGGTAATGCGTTGCTCGTGATTTTGTAGCACCTTGTCGATCGCTTCGAGGTGCTTTTGAATCATTAAGAGTGCTTCGTAGACCATTTTCTTGAACTCGTTGTAGTCGTCGGTCAGTGCTTCCGCCCATTCATGGAACCACCATAACCATTCCTCGAACGTGGTATTGGGAATTGCAATAACGCCGCGCGCGCCCAGGTTCGTGAAGGCTGACAACCGGCGGAACCGTACCCGCCAGTTATTGTAAAACCAGGTTTTATGAAACTGGTCTAACTCGTCAATGGTCGGTGGCGTTTCCTGGTTTTTGTGGTAGTCCATATACCCGTTGATCTCGTTCATGATCTGTTCAAATTTTGCGACCTCGTTCGGATCAAGGTGCAAAATTTCGTTGATGTCCTCTGTCATAAATGATAACCTCCTTGTCTGATTATCTCTATTATATCACGGGCAACAAAAAAGCGGTCCCTGGGTAAAAACCCAGCAACCGCCAGCACCGATTAGAGAAAGGGCGGCGTTTCAAGCCTAACCGCGCGGCCGGTTTAACCCGTTGAAACCCGCTACGGAACTCACTTAGCTCTATTCGGTTGCTTCTATTATATCATAGTTTTAATCGTGGTGCTTGAACTCAACGTCGTAGGCGTCGGCCAAGTTTAGCAAGATTCGCACATGCGTTTCCGTATCGGTATCATGATCTTCTAGTTTGCGGGCCAGGAATTTAAGACAAATCGCCATGGCAATGCCAGCTTGTAAGGCGTCATGGTCGTAGATTGCCAAACAGATCTTATTAACCAATTGCTCTTCGCTGGCCGGATCGCACCCCGCCGCTAACAGTAACTCCGCAATTTCATTAATTTCATTCATGTTAATATACCCCCATGAACAGGCCCTCCGCCTTAATCTTATCGAATAAATCAAAGTAAATGCCGTTCGTATATCCCAACATACGATTCAGCAAGTCAGTGATGATCGCATTGCGGCCCTCGGTATGCGTCGTTGTGTTCGACGTGCCGTTCGCCGTATTCGTTGTTGAGCCGGTCGACTTGGCACCGTTAACGTCGCTGGCGTAGCGGAAATTATAATCGTCGGTCGGATCCCCGGTATTCATTTTAAAGTTCAACTCATTTTGGGGAGTGTCAGCATTCCCGGCAATAGAAGCCTGTTTGCTGTTCCCGTTGGCGTCGGACTTAGAAACCGTTAAGCTGGTGCCGTCGGCTACATTCGTGATCCATTGCGCCTTGTCGATAAATAACTTTTGGTAGCCTTGATACCAAATCGGCAAATACATATCCAGGCATTGCCGCAAGAGGGTTAAGAAATATAACGGGTTTTCCTGGCCAATTTCATACCCCCAGAAATGTCGGACTAGCGTTTGGCATAACCGATCGTAAATGGCCTTGTTAAGGTCGGGTTGGTCAGTGATTTCTTCTTGTAAGCCCGTGCCGACATGCCGATCCATAAACGATCGCGCGTATTTGTCGATTACCTCGTTGGGCGATAACCACACAAATTCCGGCATGTTGAAGGTTTTTTCATAGCCGCTTCCGTCGCTGATATTTAAAAGACGATCATCGCCTTGCGTTGCCATTAAGTGTGCATGGGCCGATACCATGGCGCCTAATTCAATCGTATACTTTGCCATTAATGATCCTCCCCAATGCGATAGTTGTAAATCAAGTCGTAGAGGTCGATCCCCATGAACTCGCTTAACCGTACCAAGTAATAAAGGGTTGGCATTGACTTACAATGCAACCAGCAACGGAACGTACTTTCCGCAACGGGTGCTTCGGGAACCTCTTTATTAAAATCGCGAACGAAATCAGCGGCCGTTGGGTAATTGTTGTTTTGCATGTATTTCGTTAACACGTCGCTAATATTCTGACTGTATGATTTGTTCATTTCATAAACAGCTTTATGGATCATTTTAATTTTCCTCCTGATTATCAATTTGATTATCGTTGTTCAGATCAACGTCGATTTCACCGGCGTTTTGCGCGTCTTGTAATTTTACTAATTGCTGAAAGGCTTGTTGATTGAAGGTTGCTTCGATCTTACTCCCTAACACGTCATTTAAGATTTCTAATTGCTGATTCCGGGCTTGCAAATAAACGTTGGCGCTGGCTTCGGTAAGTTGGGCATTGGCTTCGGCTTCCATTGAAACTAACCGTTCCTTTTTATCAACCCCAACCGTATTGATCCCCAGCATGGTCAACAATTCGGAAACCTCGTTATTCCAGGCGGTTTTTAGGGAACCTAAATAATCGTGAATATTAAAGTCGGTAACGTCTAACACGTTGGCGATATCGCCTAAATCACTGTCAATACCAATAAACGATTGGCCTTCTTGAATTTGCTGATAAATTTGATTAGCGGTCAAGTTCTTATTTTTAGTTAGCCCAACGTATTGTTGCTTCATTAAGTCAACGTTGCGCATTTCACTCGCTTTAATCTTGGCCAGGGACTTGCTAACCCGATTAATCAGCTGAATATCCGTAAAGGTTGACATCAGGCCGGATAAGTAGAAATTGTACTTATTGGTTAACGTAACATAGCCCGCTGTTTTATCCCGGTAGTTCATGCGCGTTAAGTATGGCAACTCCCGGTTCTGCTCATCAACTGAAAACGGGTTCGGTATCGTTGACTGGTCAATTAGCGAACCCAAGGCGTTTAACCCGTATTCGCCATTTTGGTTTTGCCCCAACACAAACACGTTCTCACTATCAACGCCGCCAACCCGCGCATAACCGTAGTAACGCAAGTTGAACTCGAGAAACCGCTCGTCGAGGGTGTCGGGCGCGTTCTCGTAGGTAATTAAATTTAAAACCAGGTTGGTTAAATAGTCATTATAAATTCGATAATAGTCCTCTTCCATTAATGAAAAGTTATCACCGTACAGATTTTCATCGGTATCTTTGCCAGTTCGGTTGCGACGCATTTTATATAGACGCCGCTCAACCTTATCTAATCGCATTTAAAATCACTCCTTATTAAAAAAGAGCGGGCCTTCGCCCGCCCTCTTAGGCCTTAATTGTTTTCTACATTCCAGTCAGCTGGTTGCGCTGATTCGTCGCCGAATTGATCAAAGACACTGGCGCTAACCGTGCCGCCCGCGTCAACAACCGGAACCTCTTCCAGTGAGATTGGAAACTTTAATGCGTCAAACCCGCACCCAACATTCAGCGGGGTGTCGAACGTCTGAACATGCACGTGAACCAAGGTCCCGGCCTTAATACATTTGCCTTCCGGCACCAGTTCGTCGCCGGTGGTTTTGCGATTGTCCTTGTCAAAGATCACTGGCGGAAATGGACTTTTATCGCGCAATGAAATCTTTTCACCGTCAGCGTAAGTCGTTTCATTTAAAGCGGCTACCAACGGCGCGTCGCCTTTAATCGCAAAGTGGTTAAGGGCAATTACATATTCCGGTTTTGGATCAGGCACCAGCTTCGTGGCTTTTGGTGTCCGCGGTTGGTTTAAAACGTTGTATTCAATGAACCCCGTAACGATTGCATTCATTCCACCCTTGACGCCGTTCTTTTCGTATACAGTTAATGGCATAATATCTTCTCCTTTATATTTATTCTATGCTATTCAACTTAGTAGCTTAGAAGGTTTATTCCTTCCTTGCTACGATTATATATTATCATGCTTTTAAATGATTGTCAACAATTCATCAAAGATTTTCGATCATCTTTTGTTGGGTTGGGGTTGGCTCAATTAATTTCGTTGAATTGTAGATCTTGACCCCGTTTTTGACCTTCTTTGATACCGTGAAGGGTACGATGATTGCTTGATCTTGCCGATATTTGAACACGTCGATTCCGCGCTTACTCAAATAATCTTTGCCAACCTTTTGGATCCCAGCGCCTTTAATGATTGCTTCGCCAAGCGCCGGATCCTCTTCCCAATAACGTTTACTACCTAAGTACCGGGCTTGCACCATATGCTGTTCGGGTTTCCATTTCCCAAACAATGACTTATCAAACGGAATATGCAATTCCTGAAAGATCTTTTCATCGTCCTTCACAATGTCCAGGCCCCCGGCATAGCCAAAATGAACCGAATCGGTGTCGCAATACCAGAACGTTGCTTGCGGCTCATGCTTTAAAATTTCAATCATGCCTAGGAGTACGTCGCGCGCAAACGCGGTAATAAAGACCGCAATTAAAATATTGTGTTCTTTTGGGTTGGCTTGATCGCCCTTGACCTCGCGGAACCCAATCGTGCCATTCGGGTTGCGGGTCAAGATCGACTTGGTGGTTATTTTCCGTTGCGCAAACTTACCATACGTTGAATTTAACATGATCTTGGCGATCATTTTTTCAACTTTATTGCCCGCCCGCACCGCCGCTTCTTTCTCCGCTTTATGCTTCAAAATAAACGACGTGAACGGCCGGGTGATATACCGCCGGGCGATAATGCCTTGCACATAATTGTATTCAATGTTGTAATTTTGCTCGATCCAATATAAATCGAAATTCGTTAAAATTGCCGTATCGTTCGCTAGATCACTTTCGCTGAAAATTTCCCGCGACATGCCAAACGCCGTTTTCTTCGGAAAGCATGGCACCCCGTCATTTTTTAACCGTAGTTTTTTGACTTTGATCGTTACCACCGCGAAGGTATTATAATCGTGTAAATTAAGACTTTTGAATTCATCTGCTTTTAACTCTTGTAATGATTGCCAAACTGGATAATTGTGGTTCAACATAACCGAAGGATATAACGAATTAACGTCGCCAACCAGGCCGCGGCTCAGCTTTTTATTAACAATTTTATAGTTAGCATACACAAAACCGCCAAAATACGCTTGCCGGATATATTTTTCCTGGCCGTCGGTATACTTGGCTTCAAAGAGGGCATTATAGTGATTCGTATTATTTGATTCATCATCTTGCTTGACCGTTGCTTTTAGGCCCGCTTCCGCATAGCCCGCCGCCGTTAACCGCAACTTGCCGGGAAACTTTTCCACGTGCTTCCGCATGATCGCCGCTAACACGGCAATGTCATGCTTAAAATAAAAAATTTCATGCTGAATTACCTCGGCTTCGTTGGCCAGGTCGATCCACCGATAGGTCGCGGCTTCCGTCTTTTTGGGCCAGCCAACGTTGGCGCCCAGCTTCGCTAATGATTGATTATAGATTTTCATGCTGTCGCGTAATTCAAAATGGCACCCGTTATAAACAAACGATAAACTATACAAGCTCCCATTATGAAGAACGCTTACGTCGCTAAATTGACATTCAAAATCTTGGTCCATAATATGTTGGATCAGGTTTTGAGCGTCATAGTCCAGGTTGTGAAAATAGATCACGGCATAATATGCCTTATTATCGCCGATTTTATCGCGATAACGTTTCACCATATCCCGTAACATGACTTCCCATGGTTCGTCGTTTGGTTCTGGTTTATACCAGTACCGAACGTTGCGATCTGTCCAAAGATCCTGGGCATGCTCAACTCCATATTTTTCAACCCGCTGTTCATACCACTTTTTTGCGCGCTTGCCGGTTCCAATTTCAGCATATCCTAGTAAGTAAGTGTTCATTTCATTGCATAACCCGGTGCTTTTTACCGCAATTTTGCGTTCCAGCTCGCTTTTTTCCCGTTTTAATTCGACGGTTGGGTGATAACGTAATTCGTGCTTGATCTCATTCAACCGTTTTTTCAGTTTTAACTCGATCTCTTCGCTTAACGCGGTATCATTCCAGGCCGTTTGCGCTTCGCTATCGGCAACAAAAATTAAAGGCTTTTGATTGACTTTTTTAGCCTTCCCCATGTTATCACCACCCGGTTATACTATCCCTCTTCCGTGCCCGCGGGTTTTCCCAATCAATTGTGTTGCGCGGAAAGCCTTTTCGTTCAAGATCAATTGCAATTGTTTCTGTCGAATCGGTCGATTTATTATATACGTCAATAAAGCGCGTTTTACCGTCGCGATATGACGCCACCGCAACCTGTTCATTGCCGTTATCGTAAAATTCAACACCTTCTAAAAAGTCTTTCATTTCAAAGTTTGATACAGTGAGTTGATCGCGGTCAAGTTTTCTGAAAATCATCATTTTGGAAACTTGTTTAGCCGTTCGCGCCCCGACGACATGCCCGTGCTTATCTTTTTGGAAATGTCCTTGCCGCATTACCCCATAACCCGCGCCCGGTTTTCCTTGTCGATAAATGTCCCCGGGTGCTTCGTAATATGAGTTCATGAAATAATCTTCTTGCTGTTGTTGGTAAACACTTTCCAAATTTGCAATAATGCGACCACCCAATACTTGCTGGATCCTGGTTTGTCCTGGAATGCGGTGGTAGTATTTTTGTATACGGTCTAAGGCCCGTCCTTTTCTGGAAGGGCTGTTACTTTTCCAGTCTTGCATAATTCGCGTATATTTTCTTTGCATTTCTTTTGGCATTCTATGATATTGTTTTAACGTTGGCAAAAGGTCCCTTAATTTTGCTCCTTGCCGACTTTGCCCTTTTAACCATTGTTCAGTTTTATTTAATTTTTTACTCATTTTTAGCCCTCCTAATTGATCGGCAACTTGACGTCTATTCTTCGTTTTGCTATATTTATTTTACTAGATTTTGCTT
>ERZ773227.1681-NODE-1681-length-14332-cov-13.769700_pt1 | contig 14332 bp, 8 predicted proteins | sample MGYA00580525_ERZ773227 | MGnify/ENA primary metagenome ERZ773227 (study PRJEB29015, sample SAMEA2737782) | human gut metagenome | biome: human gut; feature: human-associated habitat; material: faeces | place: China | collected 2012 ... | reverse complement strand
TCAACAACGTGGGACGTACTTGTATCGAAGCTATGGCTGCCGCTTTGGGACATACTCAGTCTCTGCATACCAATGCATTGGATGAGGCTATCGCTCTTCCGACAGATTTCTCCGCACGTATTGCACGTAATACTCAGATTTATATTCAGGAAGAAACTTACATTTGTAAGAATGTTGACCCGTGGGGCGGTTCTTATTATGTAGAGTCTTTGACGAACGAATTGGCTCATAAGGCTTGGGAGCACATTCAGGAAATCGAAAAACTGGGTGGTATGGCGAAAGCTATCGAAACCGGCATTCCGAAGATGCGTATCGAAGAAGCTGCCGCACGTACACAGGCTCGTATCGACAGTGGTCAGCAGACTATTGTGGGTGTGAACAAGTACCGTTTGGATAAAGAAGCTCCGATTGATATTCTTGAAATTGATAATACTGCCGTTCGTCTTGAACAGATTGAAAACCTGAAACGTTTGAAAGAAGGACGCAACCAGGCTGAAGTAGACAAGGCATTGGCTGCAATTACCGAATGTGTGAAGACCGGTAAGGGTAACTTGCTGGAACTGGCTGTGGAAGCGGCTCGTGTTCGTGCGACATTGGGTGAAATCTCATTTGCTTGCGAACAGATAGTAGGACGTTATAAAGCAATAATTAGAACTATATCAGGCGTGTATTCATCAGAAAGTAAAAACGACAGCGACTTCAAGCGTGCTTGTGAACTGGCTGAGAAGTTTGCGAAGAAAGAGGGGCGTCAACCTCGTATTATGGTTGCCAAAATGGGACAGGACGGTCACGACCGTGGTGCTAAAGTGGTAGCAACAGGTTATGCGGACTGTGGTTTCGACGTGGATATGGGACCTCTGTTCCAGACTCCTGCGGAAGCAGCTCGCGAAGCGGTAGAAAACGATGTTCATGTAGTAGGTGTTTCTTCACTGGCTGCCGGACACAAGACATTGGTTCCGCAGATTATCGAAGAGTTGAAGAAACTGGGACGTGAAGACATTGTAGTGATTGCCGGTGGCGTTATCCCTGCACAGGATTATGACTTCTTGTATAAGGCAGGTGTGGCCGCTATTTTCGGTCCGGGTACTCCGGTAGCGAAAGCTGCCTGTCAAATTCTGGAAATTCTTATGGATGAAGAATAATTGTAGTTGATATATCTAGATTAGAACGTTAACGAAGTGATTGTCTTTTATAATAGAGGCAATCACTTTTTTCTTATGATAGACTTTTTTTTATCTTCATGCGGTCAGTGAGAAATAATCATGTAACTTTGTAGACTGATAGTATAAAAACAAGAGGAGAAAGAATGATAGTTTGCATAGCCGAAAAGCCATCTGTTGCACGCGATATAGCCGAGGTACTCGGCGCTCATACAAGGAAAGAGGGGTATATAGAAGGGAACGGATACCAGGTGACCTGGACATTCGGGCATCTCTGTACCTTGAAAGAACCGCATGAATACACACCCAATTGGAAATCGTGGAGCTTGGGTAGCTTGCCGATGATTCCCCCACGTTTCGGTATCAAACTGATTGGACATGACCCGGGTATTGAGAAACAGTTTCATATTATCGAACAGTTGATGCAGAATGCAGATGAGATTATCAATTGCGGTGATGCCGGTCAGGAAGGAGAATTGATTCAGCGCTGGGTGATGCAAAAGGCGGGTGCACGCTGTCCGGTGAGGCGTTTGTGGATTTCTTCTTTGACGGAAGAGGCTATTCGTGAAGGTTTTTCCAAGTTAAAAGATCAGTCTGATTTCCAATCGTTGTATGAGGCGGGACTTTCTCGTGCAATAGGTGACTGGCTGCTGGGAATGAACGCCACACGCTTATATACTATTAAATATGGTCAAAACAAACAGGTGCTTTCTATCGGACGTGTGCAGACACCTACTTTGGCATTGATTGTCAACCGTCAGTTGGAAATTGCCAATTTCCAACCCAAGCAATATTGGGAACTAAAAACAAATTATCGAGATACTACTTTCTCCGCACTTATCCGCAAAAGTGATGAAGAAATAGCGGCAGAAGAAGAAAAAAACGGTGGAAAAAAGAAAATAGACAATCCGGGTATCGATCCTATCGCCAATCGTGAAGAAGGTGAAGCCTTGGTACAACGTATCAAAGACCTTCCTTTTGTGGTAACCAGTGTTGGTAAGAAAGACGGAAAGGAATATGCTCCGCGTTTGTTTGACTTGACTTCCCTTCAGGTAGAGTGTAACAAGAAATTCGCCTATTCTGCCGATGAAACACTGAAACTGATCCAATCTCTTTATGAGAAGAAAGTTGCTACATATCCACGTGTTGATACCACTTTTCTGAGCGACGATATTTATCCGAAATGTCCTGGTATTCTGAAAGGGCTTCGTGATTACGAAGTATTGACTGCCCCGTTGAATGGTTCTACGTTGCCTAAATCAAAAAAGGTATTTGATAATTCGAAAGTGACGGACCACCACGCCATTATCCCTACCGGAGTTTATGCTCAAAACCTTACTGATATGGAACGTCGTGTCTATGACTTAATAGCGCGCCGTTTTATAGCAGTGTTCTATCCTGATTGTAAGATTTCGACTACTACCGTGATGGGTGAAGTGGATAAAATAGAATTTAAAGTCACCGGTAAGCAAATCTTAGAACCAGGCTGGCGTGTGGTATTCGCTAAAGATGTGAAAGACACTACTGAAGAAAAGGACGATGACGATGAAAATGTCCTTCCTGCCTTTGCAAAAGGGGAGAGTGGTCCTCACATCCCCGACTTGAATGAAAAATGGACGCAGCCGCCAAGACCTTTTACGGAAGCGACCTTGCTCCGGGCTATGGAAACCGCCGGAAAACTAGTCGATAATGATGAACTTCGCGATGCCTTGAAAGAGAATGGTATCGGTCGCCCATCTACCCGTGCCGCTATTATTGAAACGCTGTTCAAACGAAATTATATCCGCAAGGAGAGAAAGAATCTGATCGCTACACCGACAGGAGTAGAATTGGTGCAGCTAATCCACGAAGAACTTTTGAAATCAGCGGAGTTGACGGGTATTTGGGAAAAGAAGTTGCGTGAGATAGAAAAGAAAACATACGATGCTCGCCAATTTCTTGAAGAACTGAAACAAATGGTTTCGGAAATTGTAATGAGTGTACTTTCTGATAATACCAATCGTCGTATCACTATTCAAGATGCGGTAGCTGCCAAGACCGAAGAGAAGGCAAAGAAGGAACCTAAAAAACGTGAACGGAAAGTAAGTACGCCGCCGAAAGAGAAAAAAAAGAATTCCGAAGCAGGAGAATCAAAAGAGGCAAAAACAGAAGTATCACCGTCTCTTGTTGCTACCCCTGTTTCTTCTCCGAATAATACTCCGGACTCATTAGTAGGACAACCCTGTCCGGTTTGTGGTAAGGGAATTATCATAAAAGGAAAAACAGCCTACGGGTGTTCGGAATGGAAAAATGGATGTACATACCGAAAAACATTTGAATAGTTTTAGTCTTATAAGATTTAAGTAAAAGACGAGTTTCAGTTGTAGCCAATACTATTATTAAATTATAGTGTGTTGTTGTAAATTTCATCATAATAAGAAAAAAATGTCGTGATAAGGAAAAAAGTTCTCACTACAGTGAGAACTTTTTTCATAATAGTGGAAGCATTTAGGGAAAATGTAACTAATTTCTGATATTTGTAATTATTAAGATTAAGATGTTCGCGTAATGTATATTGTTGGTATCCAAAAAGATAACGCTATTCTATGAAACTTTGATCGAGAAACTGAATCAAATGCTAAAAAATGCCTAAGTTCTACTTGAACTTAGGTTATAAATTGAAAAAGAAAGCCCTGTGTTACTCTCACTTGAATAATACGGTAGATATATTAGATCGCAATATAGTCATGGACTATTTTAGGCATGAAAATCACTGGCAAAGTTCACAAAAGAAAAAAAATAATAATAAAACAATTTATTATATATTGTTATATAATAAAATATTGTATATTTGCATTCGAGAATATTAAATATTTGCACAAGATACAAGAAGGCTATATAAAAATAAATGCAGAGAAAGTACATTTAAACATCCAAATAATATTTAAGGTACTTATTTTTTATTATTTATTACCTTTTACCTAAGTTCAAGTAGAACTTAGTAACAAGCAAAGGATATTCGACTAATTTTTTATTAACTAAATCAAGAAATGCTTATGAAAAGAAAACCTCCGCTTATCTTATGAATTATGAATTTTGGAAATGAAAATTCAAAAACAAAGGCAAACATGTTGATACTTCAAAGGAGTGTTAACAGGCTTATTCTCTAAAATTGATTCCAGTCAGGTCCCCAAAAAACTGATGGATTTCGATTAATCGTTAACCTTTGATCTTGGTTTAAAAGTTTATTTGATCTTCCTTTCATAGGATAAAAAACTGATAAACTATTAAATAGGATCATTAATTTAATAAATGAAATAATAGTAATGAGAAAAACATCTTTGGTAACTATTTTATTTGCAATGCTGATAACCTTTCTTTCAGCATGTAAAAGTGATTCAGAAGAAGGTGGCACAACAGGCAAACCTTATGATCCAAATCAACCGATTAAACTAACCTCTTTTTACCCTGAAAATGGGGGAATGGCAACGAAAGTTATTATTAATGGAGAGAATTTCGGAACTGATCTTTCGCAGATAAAAGTATTCTACAATGAAAAACAAGCGGCAGTGGTACGTTCCATAGGAACTAAAATTTATGTCATTACTCCTCGGCAACCGGGAGATAATTGCACTATTACAGTAGAAGTAGGTAAAGATAAAGCCAGTTTTGAACAGCAGTTTTCGTATAAGACACAGGTTACTGTAAGTACGATTACGGGAACGCCGCGAACGGAAGTAAATGCAGTTGACGGAACATTGGCGGCAGCTCAGTTCGGATTGACTCATTTTGTTTGCGTAGATCGTGAGAAAAATATATTTGTTTGCGAAAGGTCCAGTTATCGTTTACGCCAGATAAATGAGCAACAAAATATGGTAACTACATTAGCTACAAATATTACAGCTCCATTTATTCCAATGGTTGAAACAGAAGGGCAGAAAGTCTTTTTACCGCTTTGGGTACAAGGAGGTAATTTGTTACAATTTGATCCGGAAACACAATGGGCTAAAAAACAGGTGAAGCCACAGAATGTAACATTAGACCAATATATATCCGCTGCTGTTAATCCGGAAGATAAACTGGTGTATATAAAGGCATTAAATGGAAACTTGGCTAAAATGGATCCTAAGAGTAAGGAAGCAGAACTAGTTACTACGGGGCTGGATGCGGGTTGGACTTATGATGCTATCTGTTGTTTTGATAGTCTCGATCCGGATGTGCTCTATATTTGTTATCGGAGCAAGCATTGTATTTATCGCTATGAACTTTCTACCGGAAATTATGAATTGTATGCAGGAGCAAGAGAAGATCCTGGCTATGAGGACGGAAAACGTTTGAACGCACGATTTAATTTCCCTTCACAGATATGTTTCGACTTAGACGGAATCATGTATATTGCAGATTCCAGTAATCATTGTATTCGTTCGATTGACCGGGAAGGAGCAGTAAGTACTGTAATTGGTGTCCCGGGCAGAGCCGGCTATGTAGACGGTACGCCGGATGACGCTTTATTTGATGAGCCTTGGGGAGTAGCTGTGGATGAAGAAGGTACAATTTACATTGCAGATACTAAAAATAAGTGTATTAGAAAACTTGCTATTCAGTAACCTGTTTATCACTAATTCAACATGAGAAAATTATATATTATTCAAATTTTACTTTTATGCTGTTTGGGCGTCATGGCTCAAAAAGCGGGGAAATCGCTGACTATTTCGGGTATAGTTGTCGATAAGTCGTCCGATAAGGAACCGATTATCGGCGCTAATATATTCTTGAAAGACCGTCCGGGCGTAGGTACAACGACCGATTTGGATGGTAGATTTAAAGTTCAGGCACATAAAGGCGATGTACTGATCGTTAATTATATCGGATATGATAAGATAGAGTATTTCGTTACCGATAGCCAGACAAACCTGGTTCTTAAAATGACTCCTTCTGCTACTGCTTTGGACGAAGTAGTAGTGGTGGGTATGGGAACCCAGCGTAAAGTGAGCGTAGTAGGAGCTATCACAAGCGTGGATATTGGTGACCTTGCTGTTCCGGCCACTTCACTGAATAACTCTTTGGGAGGTAGAGTGCCGGGAGTTATCTCTATCCAGTCGAGTGGTGAACCGGGTAAAAATATCTCGGAATTTTGGGTTCGCGGTATAGGAACATTTGGTGCTAATAGTTCGGCTTTGGTGTTGATTGACGGTTTGGAAGGCGATTTGAGTCAGGTTGATCCTGCTGACGTAGAGAGCTTTTCTGTTTTAAAAGATGCTTCTGCAACGGCGGTTTACGGTGTTCGTGGTGCTAACGGAGTAATTCTTGTAACGACCAAGCGGGGAACAGTAGAAAAACTCAAAATTACAGCCCGTGCCAATTTTACTATTTCACAGTTGAAGCGGTTACCTAAATATTTGAGAGCTTATGATTACGCCAAGCTGGCCAATGAAGCCAGAGTCGTTTCAGGAGAGAAAGAACTCTATTCTCCTATGGAAATGGATTTAATCCAATATCAATTGGACCCGGATTTGTATCCGGATGTAAACTGGCAAGACGAAATTCTGCACAAGACTTCTTTCCAGCAGACTTATTATGTAAGTGCACAGGGAGGTGGTAGTATTGCCCGTTATTTTGTGAGTATGGGTATGTCGAAAGAGTCGGCAGCATATATTCAAGACCCTGACAGCCGTTACAAGGCAGACACAGGATACAACACATATAATTATCGAACCAATTTGGATATCAATGTTACTAAGTCAACCACCCTCTATTTGGGGTTGGACGGATTTATATCCAATAAAAAAGAGCCGGGAATGGCTAACACAGATTTACTTTGGAATGCTCAGTCAATGTTGACACCGTTGACTATTCCTACTAGGTTTTCAACAGGACAACTTCCGGCTTATGGTGTCAATGATGCCTATTCACCTTATGTAATGCTTAATCATACGGGAATGGCTACTCGCGAGACTTACAAAAATATGGTGACTCTCGCTCTGAACCAGGATTTGTCATTTCTTCTGAAAGGATTGAAAGTAAAAGTACAGGGCGCGTTGAATAGCGACGTATATTATGATGAGACTCGTTTTGTAATGCCGGAGATGTATTCGGCTATCGGGCGAACGACTTCCGGAGAACTTCAATTGGCAAAGAAAGTTGACGCTCAAGCAGCTACATTCAGTAAGACATTGAATCATTGGCGTAAATATCATTTCGAGTTTACTGCCAATTACGAAAGGTTATTCAATGATAAACACAGGACAACAGCCTTGCTTTACTATTACATGAGTGACGAGAAGGCGACTAAAGACATCACTGACAGTATGAGCGCTATTCCCAAACGTTATCAGGGAGTATCTGGAAGAATTACTTATAGTTTTAAAGATACCTATTTCATTGATGCAAACTTCGGTTATACAGGTTCCGAAAACTTCGAGCCGGGTAAGCAATTCGGTTTCTTTCCTTCGGGAGCTATCGGTTGGGTACCGACAAACTATGATTTCATGCGGAAAGCGGTGCCTTGGCTGGATTTTCTTAAAATCCGTTTCTCGTATGGACAAGTAGGTAACGACCGTATTTCCAATAAACGCTTCCCTTATCTGACTATTATTAATTCTAATGCGGCTACGGGCTGGGGAAGCGATTCCAATGGTGTGAACGAGTCTATCGTAGGTGCTGACAATCTGGCTTGGGAGAAATCAACCAAAGCGGATGTGGGTATTGAAGCGAAATTCTTCAAAGAAAAACTCTCCTTAGTGGTCGATTATTTCAATGACCAGCGAAATGGTATTTTCCAGCAGAGAACTCAGGTTCCTGATTTCGCGGGTATTATCACCATGCCTTATGGTAATGTGGGAAAGATGCGTAGCTACGGAGCTGACGGAAATATTTCTTATTCGCAGGATATAGGCAAAGACTTCTCATTTACGATCAGAGGAAACTTTACCTATTCGAAGAATGATGTGCAGAACTGGGAACAGGCTGATCCAAAATATCCCTATCAGCAGATAAGCGGTATGCCGTATGGAGTGCAACGTGGTTACATAGCATTGGGATTGTTCAGAGATGACCAAGATGTGGAGAGCAGTCCGTCGCAGTTTGGAACTGTCCGTCCGGGTGATATTAAATATAAAGATGTGAATGGTGATGGACGTATAACGGAAGACGACCAAGTGCCGTTGGCCTACTCTAACTATCCGTTATTGATGTATGGATTCGGTGGAGAGTTCCGTTACAAATCGTTTACACTGGCTTGTCTGTTCAAAGGAACGGGAAATACAACCTATTTTAAAGTCGGTAATGGATATGAAATGGGATATGTTCCTTTCCATGGTGAAAAGACAGGTAATGTACCTGTGGAAGCCGGTGTTCAGGCAAATCGCTGGACTCCAGCCTGGTATTCAGGAGATCCCTCTACGGAAAACCCTAATGCAGCATTCCCTCGATTATCCTATGGTAAGAATGAAAATAATACTAAGAAATCTACTTTCTGGAAAGACAATGCGCGCTATTTACGTTTACAGGAAATTAGCTTAACCTATAACCTGAAGACCAAGGGATTTGTAAAAAGACTGGGTATACAGTCATTCGACTTTCAATTGGTGGGATATAATCTGGCAGTCTGGAGCGGTGTGAAAACAGTAGATCCGGAACAAGCACAGAAAATGGGGCGTGTTTATCCTATTCCTGCCCGTTACGCATTTCAAACCTATATCCATTTCTAAATATGCATGATATGAAATATTTTAAAAGATTAATGATAACGCTGTGTACAGCGTTCTACTTTTGCCTGTCCTCCTGCAATTACTTGAATGTGGATGAGTATTTTGCTGATACATTGGGATACGATTCTATTTTTCAGAATAAAATGAATCTTCAGAAATATCTATGGGCTACGGCTGCTTTCTTCCCCGATGAGGGCGCTATCTGGGGTGGTGCTTATACACCGGGTGTTACCGGTTCGGATGAAGCCTTTGTGCAATGGAACACGGGCGAATTTCCCGGAGTAACATTTGTTTTGGGGCACACGACTCCCGATAACTTGGGAACGATGAATAACTGGGCACAGATGTATAAAATCATTCGTAAGGTTAATATTATTTTCAGTAGAATCAATGAATGTAAAGACCTTACAAATATAGAACAACGCGAGATTCTGGGCTATGCACATTTTATGAGAGGCTATGCTTATTATAATTTGCTTCAAAACTTTGGTCCTGTCGTTCTTGTGGGAGATGAGCCGATGAATACCAATGAATCTCCTGCATACTATAATAAGGAAAGAGCAACGTATGATGAATCAGTAGATTATATCTGTAACGAGTTGGAAATTGCTGCAAATTATATTCCTTTGCGGGTTACGGTATCTCAGTTCGGGCGTCCTACACGCGGAGCCGCGTATGCGCTGATTGCTCGCTTACGGTTGCAACAGGCAAGTCCTTTGTTCAATGGAGGAAGTGCAGCGAAAACGACTTTCGGAGGTTGGATACGTAAATCGGACAATGTTCCCTATGTTAGCCAGACTTATGACGAGCAACGTTGGGCGGTAGCTGCGCATGCTGCCAAACGGGTAATTGATATGGATATGTATGAGTTGCATACCGTAAAAAGTGACAAGTACACGCCGGAATTGCCGACCAATGTATCAGACGTAAACTATTATACGAAAACTTTCCCGGAAGGGGCTGTGGGGATTGATCCCTATAAGTCTTATAGCGATATGTTTACGGGCGAATCGACCGCTACTAAGAATCCGGAATATATATGGGGAAGAACATCCGGTAGTCTTCGTAGTTATACCCGGCACGCCTTTCCGGTGGGGCTAATGGGAGGATATAATGGAATGGCTGTCCCTCAGAAGTTTATTGATGCTTACTATATGGTTGATGGTAGAGATCGTACCAATTCGAGCGATGAATATCCATATCTGGAAGACGGATTCACTTCTGAAGTGAAGTCTTTCTCCGGATACCAGTTAAAGAGCGGTGTTTATAATATGTATATAAACCGTGAACCGCGCTTCTATGCATCGATTGGTTTTAGCGGTTGTTTCTGGCCTTGTGCTTCTACAAGTGAAGCTGTGAAGAAAAATGTCTATGTCTATTATTGGAAAGGTGCGAGTGGCTATGGGGCTTCCGGAAAGGATAAAGCGGTAGGTTCCGGTGACGCCAACAATTATCCGGTGACCGGGTATGTGATGAAGAAATATGTCCATAATGATGATGCTTGGAGTGGTACCGATGCAACCGTATTACCTAAATCATTCCCCATTATCCGTTATGCGGAAATATTACTTTCGTATGTAGAAGCATTGAATAATCTGACCGGATCTCATACGGTGACTTTCAGCGATGAAAGCACGGGCACTTATACTCGCGATATGAACGAAATGGCGAAATACTTTAATATGGTTCGCTATCGGGCGGGTTTGCCGGGCTTGACTACCGATGAGTTAAGTTCTGCTGATAAAATGTTTGACATCATTGTGAGAGAACGCATGATTGAGTTCCTTCACGAGAACAGACGTTTTTATGATGTCCGTCGTTGGGGTATTTATTTGGATACGGAAAAAGAACCGATTGTAGGTATGAATACGGACGGGTTTGAAGATGAATTTTTCCAAAGAACAACGGTCAATCATCTTTTTGCACGTACCAGAGTGGCCGATAAGAAAATGGTCTTCTTGCCTATTCCCCGTGCTGAATTGCGGAAAGTGCCATTAATGGATCAGAATCCGGGTTGGGATAATTAACGGGAACTATAAATTAAAATTTGATATGAGAATGAAATCAATAACAAAATATATGATGTATTGTGCCGTGTTAATGGGATTGACAGCGTGCAATGAAAATTCAATATTTGAAGGTGAGCTATACAAGAAGGTGGTGTATGTGTTGAGTGAAACGGACTTGACGTTTCCGGTCACTCATTCGCTGAATACTCCGGTTTCCGTTGGATATATAACCATTTACGCAGGTGGTACACGGGCTATTGACCAGGACGTGACCGTAACGTTGGAAAAAGATCCTGACTTGATTGATAAGTATAATCATGATAACTTTGACTTGGATGAGGATAAGTACGCGAAAGAACTGGATCTTTCCAGATATACGATTAAAAGTTATACTGCGGTGATGAAAGTTGGCGATCAGGACCCCTATGTAAAGTTGCCTATTGAAGTCAGGACCGAGGGATTGTCTCCCGATTCCACTTATCTGATTCCTTTACGGATTGCTAGTTGCACTCCTTATGAAGTGAATAAAGATAAGTCGCGGGTGTTGTATAAGGTGTATATTGAGAATGATTTTACCAGTCAGAAAAGTCCTTTGACATTATTTATGAGGGGCACTCAGCTGCGGGAAGATGATACAAAGCCTACACAGATATCAGCGAATAAGATTCTATATCCCTTGTCGAAACGGGGTGTGAGATTGAATGCCGGCATTGAAAACAGTGCCAATAAAGCAGAAGAGGAATTAATAAACAAGTCGAGCCTTATCATGGAAATCGGTGAGGAGGAACTGACTTATATCGATGGTACCAAATATAATACTCTTATACTAAAACCTTATAAATCAGAATTGATAGAGGTAGTACAATTACCCGGTACAACTGATGATGATGAAGCATTGTCTGTCCAGCAGGCAAACAGATACATCACCGTAGACGGAGTCACCCGTTTTTATCTTTCCTATAAATATCGTACACTGAAAACTGCTGCGACCAATGATGCACCTGCCGAATGGAACTCATGGATTGAGGTTTATGAGAACATGAAAGTTCCTACTGACGATTAAGCTTGTTTATAATGAACGATTAGTTTAAACAAGGTAAAGGCTTGTTCTTTTAAATCCCGTATATGTGATAGTTTGAGTATGCAAAACAACGTATACGGGATTTTTTATGTGTATGATTAGTGTAGAATATTTTTATTGGGCTACTCTCTTTTCCTCCGTGTTATCTTGAAAGGATATTACTAGCCGTAATCCGTAGTCAATGTCCCAACGCAGTGGATTGACTCCATAACGGTTGGTGATTTTGCAGTATTTGGCGATAGTATAATAACTTCCTCCGCGTAGCACTTTATGCAGATCAATCCCCTTCAGGTCAGGATCAATATTTCCGGTGAAAGGAACTTTTTTATCATACCAGTCCATGCACCATTCGTAGATGTTTCCGCTCATATCATAAAGTCCGAGTTCGTTGGGTTTTTTGGTTCCTATATCGTTGGATACATATGTGTTTTCATTGGAGTATTTTTCTTTAAACCAAGCGACTTGTGTCGGGTCATCGCTACCGGCATAAATGTAGTTTTGGGTATTCAAGCCTCCACGTGCGGCATATTCCCATTCTGCTTCGAACGGCAGACGGAAGGGGAGGCCGGATAACTGAGAGAGTTTTCGGGTGAATTGTTGAGTGTCATACCAGTTAACTTGATCTACAGGATAGTTACGTCTGTGTTGGTTGGAAGGATTCTCCCCCATAATGACGTACCATTCATCCTGACTTACCTCATAGCGGTTGATGAAAAAAGAGCCCACATTCACAGGATAATCGTTGTTTTCTCCGAGATTAGCTGTCCCTCCTTCTACGTAAACCATATTCCATAATATGTAACGTATCACTTCTTTTTGCTCATTACTAATTCCGGGCGACCAGCGTAGAGCTTTCTCTAACTGCGAAGGAAGCGCACCGACAATGGTTTTTTCTCTCTGGCATTTATCGCAAAATGCTTTCCATATCTTTTGTTTCTGTGCCATATTGGGTAATATAATACCCAGCAATAGAAGAAGGAATATTATAATCCGCTTAGTTTGTTTTCTTTCCATGATAGTTCTATGTTTATCTTTTTGACGATAGAAGATGAGAATAACTGCAATCATTAGTCTTAAATTTATTTAATATCTCTTTGGGAGTCTTCTTTGGACAAATCCCTTATTTTCATTAAAATCATCTTTATTTTCGGCAATAATCGTTATATATTTGTTATTATAGATAAGAGTATCAATTATTTAATTTGAAAAGAATATGAAAAAGAAACAGACAGGGGTTATATTGATGTTGGCTGCTCTCTCTTTGATGAGTATACAGCCGGTAGAGGCGTGTACACGTGCCGTTTACCTCGGCCCGGAACAGTTGGTGATAACGGGGCGTACAATGGACTGGAAAGAAGACATTATGTCGAATATCTATGTTTTCCCGCGTGGCATTCAGCGTGTTGGGCATAATAAGGAAAAAACGGTGAACTGGACTTCCAAGTATGGAAGTGTGATTGCAACCGGTTATGATATAGGAACTTGCGACGGTATGAATGAAAAGGGCTTGGTGGCTAGTCTACTTTTCTTGCCCGAATCTATTTATTCGCTTCCCGGTGATATCCGTCCAGCAATGGGAATCAGTATTTGGACGCAATACGTGCTTGATAACTTTGCCACTGTACGTGAGGCCGTTGATGAACTGAAGCGCATCCTGGATGGTCTGCGCGCCGCTGTGCTCACGGATCTGACTGCCGCTCCCTCGAAAATATAAAAAAATAAGGGTCCGCCGGAAAAACCGGCGGGCCCGCCTCTTCAATTCCTTAACGCCCCGGAATTGAAATTCAGCTCCCACCTTATTCAAGTTCGTCTATTCCTTCAAGTGTTGTTTTTCCCCGGTCAGGCGTCAACCTTCTGAAATAAGGCCTGTTCGGCGCGAAAAAAATTTTTTGTCTTTTCCCGCCTGAAAAATTCCCTCCGCATGTTCACGCTCCGCCCCTATCAGAGCCGCGCTCTCGGCACGCTGACGCGCCGCGCCCTTACCCACCAGTTCCTTCTGCTGCAGGCGGCCACGGGCGCCGGCAAGACCGTTATGTTCTGCGCCCTGGCGCGTTATTATTATGAGAACTGGCACATGCGCTGCCTCATTCTGGCCCACCGCGCCATCCTCGTGCGCCAGGCCATGGACAAGCTTCTGAAGGGCTGGGAAGGAACCGGCGTGCAGGCCAGCATGGGCTTTATGTGCGCCTCCGTCTCCAAATCCTGCGACACGGACGCGGGTGTTATCGTGGGCTCGCCCCAGACCGTGCACAACCATCTCGGCGAGCTGCCGCGTGTGGACGTCGTAATCATAGACGAGTGCCACAGGCTCGGTCCGAAGAACGTCAGCTCTGTCTACGGGGATGTCATCAGCTCCATCCTGAGCCGCCGCCCCGGCGCGCGCGTCTTCGGCGT
>ERZ773227.1668-NODE-1668-length-14415-cov-36.827577_pt1 | contig 14415 bp, 9 predicted proteins | sample MGYA00580525_ERZ773227 | MGnify/ENA primary metagenome ERZ773227 (study PRJEB29015, sample SAMEA2737782) | human gut metagenome | biome: human gut; feature: human-associated habitat; material: faeces | place: China | collected 2012 ... | reverse complement strand
CATACAGGGGCTGGGAAGAATTCAATCTTCCCATATTGCCCTTGCGTGCCGGATTCAGAGCCATTACTTGTACTGTTCCCATGCTATATTCTCCTTGAAATGTTTAGCTTTGCCCTTCATCTCCATCACCTCTTTGTAGAGATATTTCAGAATATCCGACTTGCTCATCTCCTTCGGAAAAGAGAAGGAAGCGAACACACGCTGCGGCGAAGTACGGAGGGCACCATGCGAGGTATGGATAATCTCGGTATAAAGCTTCCCGCCCGACTGGGCGTAAGGCTTGAAGTCGAGCTTGTCGCCGCATTCGCCACCGCTGCAGATCATTCTGCCCGGAATCACCTTAGGCACCTCGCAGATGGTCTCCGCATCGTTCCAGGGAGCCTTGCGGATAGCAACGTTACCACACTCGTCAGTAATGATACTGGCATCTACCTTCTGGGCGTTCAAAAGCGCCTGTACAGCAGCCTCTGCGGCTGCAGAAAAACTTTTCTTGCTCATATATATTGAAGTTTTAGAAAGATATGTTGTTAATTAGAAATACTCTCCATTCATACTCCGGATGCTTGAAAACATACGGCTTCATATTGTTCTTATCCATATTCATATATGTATTATCACGTTGGGGCTGCGACTATCCGCTAAATTCCGTACCAGGAAATGGTACCGGTTTTCCATATACAGAAAAGCCCCGCAACCAGACTTTATCATCTGATTGCGAGGCAAAGGTACGGCGAAATCCGATACTGACCAAGCAAATAACCCTGCGGTTATTTCGAGGGTTATAAAGTTATAACGAGGGTTATTTCTGAGCCGTTTTCAAGCATTTTTTTCGTCGATTCCCAACAGATTTCTGAAGCAAACCACCACATGGGTCATCGCGATATAAGGTTCTTTCTTCACGTTTCCCATCGGAGCATATCCCCATTTATCGAATGGTTTCATATAACAATCCGAGTTGCTGATCTGCTTCAGATCACCCTGCGTCAGCTTCACTCTGAATGCTCCCGGGTGAATCGTATCTATCCATTTGCAGAAGCCTTTATAGTCATTCTCTCCTATTAAATGCAAATCTACGGCTACTCTGAACACGGCAATCCAGTGGCGCTGAATCTTGAATATGTACTTGCCAGATTCATCTACAGACTCCATCAGCTGGTCGATGGCATAAGCAAACTCCTGCTCAGATATACGCTTGGGGTTCAATTCGCCTTTCCTGGCTTTCATATACTTATCAAACTCATCTATGTCCTGAGCATGTGCCTCCACACGTCCGATCTGTTCTTCCAGATCAAGATGATATTTGCAGCTGCATTCCATCAGGATATGTTTGCTGTGAATCGCCTCTTTGTATTCATGGGTACTATTCATTACATCAACGATCAGGTTAACCATGCACATGGCTCCTTTTTGATAGCCCGGCAGGTTTACAAAGTTCTTGGCTCCCTCATCATCAGGAGCCCAGTGGTTGCTTTTTGGTTGTTGTTCTTCTTCATTCATATTATTATGGTTTTTAAGTATACGCAAAAGCCCCGCCTAGCGAGAGCGTTGTACTCTGCTAGGCGGGGCTTGCGTTCCTTATTGTTATGTTGTTACTCTTTCGGGAAAGACTATTATAATTATCCCTGCCGGCTTTTACAAGCTGGCAGGGATAATTATAAGTAAAGATGTAATATGAAGGAGGCATATTCACATATACCTGCTATCAATAGGCTCTAATCCATCAAATATCTTTTGTGCAGCTATTCGCTATTCTGATTTCACTTAGAAAATCATCTTATAGTCCTTACTGCTACCATCTGTCAATTCTATGTGTATGATTTGAATGCCTGTGGCTATGCTCGCCTTTAAACACCTTGAACCATTTCCCTGTACCCTGCTGATGATTCTGCCATTCAGGTCTATGACCTTGACACTCTTGAGCAGACCGCAGGCAGATTGCACGAGGACAGAAGAACCTTCCTGAACAATACTGATGCGCTGATCAGTATCGACAGATGTCACATCTGTACTTCCATAACGGCTTCTGATAACAAATCTGCCTAACGAGGTCTCGGCATCCGCAATAATGATAGGAGAATCGAGTGAATAATCGGCACCCGAAAGCATATCATGGAGAACATATCCGCTCATATCAACACCCTGAATAGGTTTTACCTCGATACGGATGCTATCCTTTTGCGACAGACAGATTCCTAAAGATGTAGCGCCAGTCATCGGAAGGATATCGTAAGCCTGACTCTGCTGAATACCAAATACCTTCAAAGGTGACTTCACTTCACTATCCAGAAGAGTTGGAACCAATACAGAGTTCTTGAAAGAAGAACCATCAGAAACATCATAAGCAGTTTCTGAATTCTCCATCACCAGCATAGCTGCTGATTTGCTTCGCGTCTTCAGGCTTTCCACACACACTTTCAGTCCCTTGGCTTCAGCAGGTTTACTTTCCTCAGTAGCCTTCTTGCTTCCACCAATCATTTCTGGGGTGAGCAGCAGGGTGATTTGCGTACTCGGCTTATCATTTGTGGTAACATAGAATGCCTGCATTGGGGCGATGGTGGTGGCGTTGCCCGTAGAAGCGACCTTGCTTACAGTTTGCTCTTCCATATCTCCTGATTCATTCTCTACTTCCACCTTCACACTGTTCACGTTCTCATTCACCTCCAGGAACTTCTCGATATTCAGGCGGCTCATGAATGGGTTACCCAGCACGAAGGTCTGCGTAGGAATATCCGATTTCAGCGTAATCTGATACTCGCTCTGCCCCACGAACACCGTGCGGTTCTCCGTCACTTCCTTGCCTTCCGACAGATACTTATAATCCATCGTCAAGTCGCCCGGAGAATCCTGTTCGTAGATGAAGCGGTTTATCTTATTTGCATCTTTCGTCACTGTTTCACTAGCCACTTTCTCCTGATCGTAATCCACGAAGTAACTATATTCTTTATGCGTCTTAGGCAGGCGGATACTGAACTTATTGGTAGCCGGCAGATTGCCGTTGTCTATCCACATAGAGAAGCCTTCACCCATGCCGTAAGGCTTAGCCACGGCATTGAAGTTGTGCGACCAGGTGGCCTCGCTCACGGCAAGCGTTTCATCCTTCAAGCCTGCATTCCCCTTGCTATCGAGAGAATAGATCTTACCCGGATACGCAGCCGCCCAGAGGCGCTGGTAGATGCTTGGGTTGAAGCGCTGTTCCTTCCAGTTTTCTTCGTTCAGATCCTCGAAGTAGTTCGCCTTCGTGGTGTCGGCTGGCATGAACATATCGCCCGTGTACATCTGCTTGAGCGGTGCACTCAGCAGATAGTAATGGTTCGGCTTCTGCTCCAGTTCTACCCATGCCTTGCGATAGTTGAGCGATGGCACGTTATCCACCGCCGAACGGGGTTCGAAGAAGATGTCCTTGCAGCAGTAGTCGGCTGGCTTCACTGGCGTGCCCAGCATTGGGAAGTTATCGGCATCCGACGAGATGATGGCGTTGGTGCAGCAGTAAGGCGAACCGTCGCTCCAGTTGTCCCACTTGTTCCATTCATTGGTAGATGCACTCGGAAGCCATCGGGTCTGTAATGGATGAACCTGATATACTACAGAAGAGAGTGGCGTCCAGCTGCCGTCGAAGAAGGTGAGCTGATATTCGCCCGGCTCCTTGGTGGTGTAGGTATATTGGATATTGTTCTTGGTGTCTGGTGTAGAATGCAGAGACACGATGCCATTTTCTCCCGCATTCTTATCACCGAAGTAAAGATGATAATCTACTCCGGTCAATCCGGTAGCAGTTACGACAATCTTATCTCCTACGCATACATTGTTGACAACGATATCGTCTACACCATCTACGCACGACTGGTCGTCCTTACAGTCAGGAATACCATCATTATCAATATCACCACGTGTCACGAGTCCGTAGAATTTCTGCACATCCAATGCGCCTACAATTTTGCCTAAAGTAAATCGCACCTCGTCATACGCTTTCTTTGGCTGAAAGAAGAGGATATTCTTATCGCCATAACCCGCTACATTAGCGGAAATCACCTTCCAGTCGGTAAATTTATCTCCCGTAGAATTACCGTCTTTGAAGGTTTCTACCGTTAGCCAGTCTCCTACATTTACGGCTGCCAGGAAAGTCTTGTTGTCAATGACAATTCCCAACTGATGATGATAGTCGAGTGTTCTACCCATCTTTACGGCGAATGTTTGACCAACTCCCAGACTTACCGTATTGGCAACCGCCATATAGGTATTCAAGTCATCATCCACCAGATAACCTAAGTTATCATCTACAGTAGCCACACTCACCGCTCCGCCAAATTTGGTTTCATTAGCATTGATGGTAGTATGTGAATGATTATGCGACATCACCATACTGCTACATGCAAGTGGCGAAGAACAGTCATCGGCAGCCTCCTCGATGAAAGCATAGTAGATACGGAGTTTAGAACCGCCCAGATTGAGTACACCCGAATTCCAGAGTTGGAACTCATCCATCTGAATCTGTTTGCCTTTGCTGCCGTAGGCTGGAACTTCGATAGAATATCTTATCTTTTGCAGCTTGTCTGAACCTGCGATATCTGCACTAATCGCATTGTTCTCATCTATCAGATGGCGATATACTTCCTTGCCTTGGTTATAGCAGCGTATCTGCAGGAATTGCAGGGCATGCAAATTGACTACTGTAGCATCAGCCTCTACCACAAAACCAATGCGCTTAGGTTGAGCTCTCTTGACGGCATCCGGCTCTGATTCACCTTCGTGTCGGTCGGTAGCATCGTATATCAGTTGACCATCCTTGCGGTGAATTCCGATGATGCAGAGGTTATCGGCAAGACTCAAGCCACCTATATATTCGGCATATTTATCATATTCACCTTTGATAATATTGTCTCTATCCTTGAGTTCAGAGACAGAAAGCAGCGAGCCGGATGTTTCGTGAATCTTAGGCGATACCTCGTAGAAATCTTCACCCAGTTTGTTGGCAAGTGGTTTGCCGCAAGTTGTATTTCCATCATTAAAACCACCTACAGTAATGGTGGTTTCATCATAACATCCGTCCTGAGCCGTGGCCCTGAAGGTATATTTACCAGGTTCCAGATTGGTAACTTGACCATCAGAGGTAACCTTTACTGGTGTGGTGGCAAGAATATCGTTATTTTTCAAATCCCATGCATTCACCAGACTCCATGTTACGCTTACTTTCGGATTAGAACGGAGAGTAAACGAAGTCTGCGATTGGCAGACATTGCTGCTGATGGTAGGATTGATAGGGCACCGGTGGGATACATCTGGAGCCATTCTTACGAATCCATAGTGGATGCCGATGGCGCCTGCATCAACTCCGAGAACCGTAAGGAATCTGATTTCGCATCCTGAAAACGGCACCTTTGCCTTGATGCTCACCGTTCCGTCGCCAATCTGCACCAGCGAGAGGTGGAGCACCTGGGCAGAAATCGTTTCTTCCTGCACCTTGTTTCCCTTGTGGTCGAAGAGCAGCACGTTGACCCATGTTCCTGCATTGAGGCTCAGCAGGGCATCCATCTTGTATTTGAAGCCAGCCTCCATGCCAGCCTCGAATGCTTCGCCTTGCGGGTTCTTGTCGTTCTGCATCATAAACTTGGCTCCGCCCTGGTAACCTATGTCAAGAAGAGGGACGATGGTGGCGAAATTGTCCAGATCATCATCTGTCATCTTCTTTATATCTTTGTCCAGGAAAGGCAGGGGGATGCCGAGGATAATAGGGCGCCAGCCTTTCATCTCTTTGAGCGCTACCTGCTTGTCGTCTTTGAAATATTCGTTGTATTTTTTGATGCCTCCATCGGTGATGGTAAACTCCGTAGATTCGCCTACGAAGGCATATTTGATTTTCAGAATATTCGCCACTTCTGCCTGAATGCCGCCCGAGCAGTCGAGAGTGATTTCATCGAAGAGCCAGTCGCTTTCTGCCGTCAGCATGGCGCAGATGTTGTCGGAACCCGGTATCTGGAGCAGCTTCAGCGTTACTCCCGAACCATTCTGTCCTTCCCTTACCGCCTTCACACCCTTCAGTTTGCCGTCGCGATAGAATCCGATGGAGAATGCCTTGATTACATCGAGGCTCAGCACGCTGCTACCCGAACCAGCCACGATGGTAAAGCCTGCCACCGTTCCCTTGGAATAGTAATTATCCATATCTTTTACACTTACTATCGGGTCTACGGTTACCCCTGCTCGTACCACGGAGTTCACCTGTGCATAGTTGTCGAGTGAATCGTCGGTAAGGGCGCCCATATCCTTTGCCCAGCTGCCTACGCCTACCACACCAATCAATTTGTTAATGGTGCACGATTCGCCCGTAAGGGCACGGCGGTTGCGCAGTTCACGGAATGTCATGTTGTAATATTTGGGGTCATTGTTGAACTCCACAAAATGGTCTTGGTGCTTGTCGGCTGGCAGATCATCCCAGTTGTTGGTCCAGATGGGTTTCTTGCAGTTCTTGAACGAGTCTCTAACGGCAGCACTCTCGAAATAGGGACTGGTGTTGTCATCCTTGGGTTGTGCCGCCTGGATAGAAGCAGGCACAACCATCAGGAATGTTAACAAAAATGATATGAAAGTTTTATATATAAAATGCAGTTTCATTGTCTGTTTGATTTTAAAACATAGCATAACGTCTTGATAATTCTCTTGATCTTATTCGAGCAAATGTCTGGAGTCTGTAAGTGTCTTTTGCTCATCGTATGTGAAGACATATTTATGGTTTCGTCTCAGATAGAAGAGGTTGCTGACTCCATCTACCACGATAACGCCCGTGGCTGCTTCAGAAGACATCATATCCTTCGCCTTCACCTTAGAGTTGAGGGCGTAAGGTTTGGCATCGAAGCCTATTCTCACGGCAAGATGGGTCTTGCCTGGCAGCACAAATGCCTTGAGCACCACTCCCTTGCCTTCACCTGGGAAGGGGGCATAGGCGATGGCGGTATAGGTGCCTCCCTTTGTTGGATGTTTATTGATAGGTTCACTACCCTGCTTAAAACCGTCGTAGCTGGTAAGAGGCATCTGGGTAAACACGTTGTCGGCAAGTAGGCAATACCATTGCGTCTGCACTTTGCTGCTGTAATGGGCTGCAGAAGTGATATGAACCTCTACTTCTGCCATGCCTCTATAGAGTGTTCCTACAAGCGGTGTAGGCTTGCTGGTTCCCAGATTTTCCTTCTGGTAATCAGCCGAAGAGATGATTGGATTTTGGGTGGCATCTCCCTGCTGGTAGAGGGTGCCATAGAAGAGCTGCGGCACCGTGATGAGCTGGCGGCTCAAGCTATCTACATTATGCAGATTTGATATGATACCTATATATCTTTTTTTTAGATAGTCAAGCCAGTTGTTGGGGGTGTCGGTTTTGCCATCATCCTTGACCAGGTAACTCGCAAACGTGGCCTTGAACTCCTGAAATGTAGTACCTTTTTTTAAATTGAGCATTTCCGTGGTAACCACTTTGTTTTCCTCATACTGCGGATAGGGCAATTTCTCCTGGCTATTGTAAGCGAGGGCAATGATGCGATATTCGTAGCCCCTGCTGATGCCGAAGGTGCCCTTTACCACATAGTGCTTGTGGGGCTTTCCCGAAAGATAATCATCTTCCTTTCCGTTTTCTAACGTGGGCTTTCCGTTAATCACTTTGTCGTTGGTAGGGTCGTACTCGAAGCCCTGGATATCGTTGACTGCGGCATCATAGGTTGCAGTATTTTCTCCATTGTTCTGAACTCTTCGGCGAAAAGCTATCAGCCTTACGGCATTGACGTTTTCGGTCTCGGCATATCCGTAGTCCTCTCCTGTTGTGCCCGACGAGGAAGAGGATCCTGCACCAGGAGGGGCTACACGGGTGTTTCTGCCATCTTGCTTGGCATTGCCATCGCTGCCGCTTAATCCGCCCAGAGTGATGGTGAAGGGAACAGTCGTAATCTCGTCGTCCTTTTCAGAAGGCTGATTCATGCCTGCATCTCCATTGCTGCCATCTGGATAGGGAGGCAGATCGGCATCGCTGCTGCATCCTGCGGCTAGTGCGAGGAGGAAGCAAACCCCTACCGCCATGCCTGTCCTGATGGCGTTCATCCTGATGGAGCTTATCTTATAGATGCTAAATCTTAATTTCTGCATATTCTATTTCCATTTTTATGCTGTTTTGTAACGTTTATTCTGTTATAAAATCATGTCTTTTTTCGAAGGCAGGTTCTATCTCAATGTTCACTTCGGTCATCACCGGCTCGTAATACTTCTTCAGGTCGTATGGCTGGTTCACGGTCTTGCTCTTGGCTCCCAGGCAATACAGGTGGTTTGCCTCGATAGGGAATTTGAACTTGTCGCCAGTGGTTGTAGTCTTCCTGATGTTGTCGTACCTGTGGTGCGTGCCATCGGTGTAATGCAGATAGAAGGTGGTCTCGTTCTCTGCCGAGTTCTTGCTTTTCTGCATTTTTCCCTCTGGTGTAGGCATCATGAAGTTGCTTATCATGTAGCTGTTTTCCTTCCATCCTTTCTGGGAGTCTTCAGCTCGCGTGAATATGTTCTCTGTAGCATCTACGGTCCATCCGTTTGAGGGGGTGAGGTCGATGGTGCCCAACGTCTGATAAGTCAACGGTTCAGCATCTGCTGGTGCCTGCTTCTGCCTTATCAGCGTTTCGGTGGTGATGCCGGTGGCTACAACGGATAGAGAGGTGGGCTTGAAGGTAACGGTGCTCACGTCGCCTGCTGCATTCGACTCCACCTGTGCCGGGATGTTTTCTACGTAAATCATCAGGCCAGCCACGTTACGGCTGGCGGTCAGCGTGCGGTGGAAGTATTTCGTCTCTTCCGTTACGAGCACGGGGGCTTCCTCTTGGGTATTCTCGTCTTGCAGAATGCCGCTAAACAGCTCTGTGGTATTGAGGATACCGAGTTTGGCGCTGTTTTTTGCCTGCTCGGTGAGGGCGATTCTTGCGTCCTCCAGTTTCATTTCGTTTTTAGTGAATTTGGGTTCTGTAAGTACTTTCGTTGCGTATTTGTCATCTCTGCCTATGGCTAGAAACTGGTAGTAGTAGTCGTTCTGCAGATAGGGTTCGAAGGTGTATAGATGCTGCTCTGGCATGTTCTGGTGCTCGGCAGAATAGTAGGGTTCTCTATTGTTGAATGCGTCAACGGTATAGTAACCTTTCTGGGCTGCTTCCGTTTCAATAGGGGTGCAATAGGTATATGCTTCTTCTGGGGTGCCCTTCTTTTCTACGGGGCATCTGAAGACGTAGATTCTCATATCATTCACCTGCTGTGCTCCATCCCATGTATCAAGTTCTCGTGAGCCGGTCACAACACCTGCGCTTACACCCACTCTCATGCTCAACTTCACGGCATGCGAGCCGTCGGCGATGGTATCAGGCGCATCATTGCTTGCGCTGCAGCTGCCCAAGAGGCTGGCAGCAAGGGATATATATATACTGTTCTTTATAGATATTCTCGTCATATTCGTCTCTATATTTTTAGAATGTGAGATTGGGTATAAAAATGAATGATAATAACAAGTTTGTTATGCTTGATGGTTAGGGATGCGAGAGCCTATAGCAGGCTCAGCGCATCCCCGTTCGTATATCTGTAAAATTCTATCTTTCAAAAATGAATGAATTGGAAATTAATCCAACTCCATCTGATGGATAGCTTCCCAGTTGTCGTTCACCTTCAAGATAAGGTTCTGTCCCTTAGACAAGTCTTCTGGTTTGTCTGGATCTGGATCTGGCTTTGGATCAGGATCTGGCTTTGGATCTGGATCTGGATTACCTGGTCCTGGATCTACTGTTCCGCCATTAGATGGCTTCACACCCAAGTTGTACATGTGGTTACGAACTACGTTGAAGATAAAAGCGCTTTCGTCTTGTACTCCCAAATTAGGGTCATTGTTAACATCTGCGCTAGGGATAGAAACATTCCAAGTCTTGATGATAGTGCCATCCCCATCCAGGAGCTGAAGCTCCATAGTGTTCTTGCCTGTTGTCAATTCAAATGGAATGATGAAGTTGCTTCCGAAAACAGAACCCTTAGCAAGGGTAGTCTTAACAGCTGTAGGATGAGTCCAACCATCTTCTTCTGTCAATAAGCCGTCTTTATTTGTGTCACCATTTTTATACCACTCATCCAAATTGATAGAGTAAAGCACGTAAGCCTGCTCTCCACTAAGGAACTTGGCATCAGAAGTGAATGCAGTGCCAGTTGTAGAACCATTAATATAGTACTTGATAGTGCTGCCTGTTGCATTAGCAGCAGTGAAAGAACTGTTAAAACCGTTGAAAGTCAAAGTGTTGTTCTTGCTTCTTGTTACAAGTCGAAGAGTTTTTGCAACCTTACCATCAACGCTTGCTGGGATATTCTTGAAATAACCGAAAGCACCTGCTACCTGACGGTGTAAAGTTACTGCTACGCCATTCTCGCCTGTTGTTTTCTTTACAAGCTCCTTCTTCTCGTTGATCTCGATAGCAGCGTCACCAGCGAATACTTCCTCTGCAGCATTCTTGCCAGACTTCAAAGTTGCTGTGATGTCTTTGTATGTGCTATTTGCAAGGCTATTTGCACCTGTTACGTCCAAATCATAGGTATAGTCACTGTTATCGCTATAACCTACAGCCATAATAGTATACTTACCCTTTTCCAACTTGTCATTACCCTTCAAGGAAAGAGTAAACTGGCGACCATGGCCATTTGTGCTGTAAGTAGTACTTGATTTCCAGTCCAACTTCTTGTCAAATACAATAGTCTTCTCGCCACCTTCAGTTTCGTTCTTGTAAATCATTACGCGAACATTCTGAATAGTCTGCAAAGCCTGTGAAGAATACAATGGGCGGCCGGCACGTGTTGTCAAGCCATCACCGCTACTTGCTACCTGCAATACAATCTGCTGTACTGCCTCGTTCTGACCCTCTGTGCTAACCACAGCGTCGTCACTGCTACATGCGCTGAACAGCAAGCTGCTTGCTGCAAGCGCAAAAAACATACCTTTTTTCATAAAAATAAATTTAAAAATTGAATTATATTAATTATCAATCCAATATCATGCCGTGAATTTCCTCCCAGTTGTCGTTCACCTTCATATAGATGGTGAAGCGATTGTGGTTGGAATCGTACACATATCTCAGCACCGTAATCTTGTTGCGCTCCATGCTTACCTCCACGTCATCAGGTGACAACACAGATGAATTGCCGCCTTCGCCTTCGCCATTATTCTTATAGAAATTGACATCCACCACTGACTCATCCTTCTGGAAAGAAGGAGCCAGGAAAATAGAGGTCTTGGTCTTGGCGCCAGCTTCAATTTCCGATTCATGAAAGACGCTGGTCTCTTCAGAATATAGGAAACTTGGATTTACGATTCCATAGAGCTGGCTTACTTCAGTATTCATCACATTATACCCGGCAGGAAGATTCTCTGTCCATATAACCAGTTTTCCCTTGGTGCGCTCCATCTCGCTGGTATAGCAATAATGGTTTTCATCATAGACGAGGGTATCGCAAACCTGATAAACATCATCGCCCTGACTGTGCTTCGAATCTAGCAACAGCTCGTTTTTATCCAGATTGAGTTCGCCTCGCTTCCTCATACCTCCCCATACCGTAAAGACATATTTTCCGAAAGGCATGTCGGGGTCGAAGCTTACAGGATAAGTTAATACATCACCCTCTACTCCGAAACCTTTTTCTTCTACGACAACCTGCTGAGTGCCGTCGTCGTTGAGTCGGCTCAGACGATAGGATAGAGACGGAACAAACAATCTAAAAGCCTGATTTTCATCTCGTTTCTCTTCGGGTGCAGTCTGGTCGACATTGAAATAATTCTTGTCTTTCACCTCGATGTTGATACGCAGAGGAGGACATTGGTCCAGATTTTCACGGACGCACGAGGTGAATGACATAGCCAGTGCCATGCCATACATGATAAATTCTAATCTTGTCATACGCTGTTATTTATTCTGTGATCTCAGCCACATCCACCTTGCCTTCTTTCTCGAGTAGGATGGCAAGATTGTTGGCTGCAATCTTCGACATAGGGTAATATTTCAACGTCGTCTCATACACCTGCTTCTGCTTTTCTGCGCTCTCTGCAATCTGTGCCACATGCAGGAACTCATCTTCGCTGAAGGCATCTGGGCGGAGCTCGTACATCTGCAGCATTTCTTCATCGGTGGTGAAGTTCTTGATGATGTATGTGTAGGTGTATTCCACGCTACGGCTCTTCTGCAGATACTTCTTCTTGATACTGTTCCAGATAGGCAGGCGGCGGATATAGCGCTCCTGCACATCATCGTTGAAGTTGGCATATCGGGTCAGGATGTTCTTCACCATCGTACTGTCGGCATCGCCGGCGGCCACCATCGCATCCAATACTGGCTGCCATCCTTCAGGGCGTGAACCGATACGGGCTATCTTCTTCACCTTGTCGCCATTTTCTATGTGCGCAAGCAGCCACTTCAGGGCTGAGTTGGCACGGTTGCGGGAAAGTGGGGTGTTAAACTTCAGCGGGCCGTCGGCTGACGCCAGACCATAGATGCCCAAAGAAGTGAGGGTAGCGAGGCTGTCGCTGAGCACTGGAGCTATATCGCTCAACATGTGGTCGAGCTCAGCCTGGTTGTTGCTCATCTTGAGATTGATATCATATTTATTGATAGCAAACTCAAGTCGTGCCACGCCCTTTCCTTCTCTTATCTTCGGCTTGATCTCGAAGGTATGCTTCATCCAGTTGAGGTGCAGTTGCTTCTTGATTTCCGGACGGAACACATCGGCTATCTTGGTATGGCTGATGGCACGGCATTCGCCGCATCCGTCGGCAGAAGCCACTGCCACGAGGCTTCCCTTATGGAAGTTGGCAGGCAGGGTGATGGTGTCGTTATATAACACGGACAAATCTACTTTTGTATCCGTAACTCTCTGTGCAATAGAATCGTATGGGTCAGCAATGCTATCGAGCACCCATTTACGTTCCATCTTCTTTCTGTAGATAGGCGCATCCAGCACTATAGGCTTGTATTTAGCCACTATACTGTCGCTGTCTGTCAATACGGGTATTACGAAGAGACGGCTTCTCTTCGAGAAATAATGCTTCGGGATATGAACCTGAAGGTTAAGTGCAGCCTGATTGCTGCTATCTGGCAGGAGCATAAAGGAGTCGGGAGTACATGTAATCTTTTTATCACTTACTATGTTCTGTTTGCTGCATGAAGACATAACCGTCAGAAGAGCCAAGCCTATACCAGCTATAGCCAGATATGCTATTTTGAGTTTCATTCTATCATCCATAATGTTCTTTGTAATTAACTGATGCACTTTTTTTAAAAGATATAGACTAATGATAGTGCAGCCTTGGTAGGACCGATATAGTTCTCGTTCTTCTTTTTCTGGCACTTGATGCAGGGCAAGTTAGGGCTTTGCTTGTACCAGAGGTGGGCGTATCCCACACCGATGGCTGCCTCCAGGTTCCAGTGAGGGGATAGAATCCAGTCGTAACCGTATGTTACGCCTCCGCCAGCCAAGTAGCCATCGTAGAGCTTGCTGCCAAAACCTCCGTAGAATTGAGCACCATGCAGGTGGATACCTACAAAATGTCCTTCGTACTTTTCGCACAGCCAGTATTTCATTTCTGGCTGCACCAAGAGAAGGTGCATCTTCTTGTCTTCCCTGAATGTCCAGGGGTTGTATGCAACATCTGCTTCCAGGGTTACCTGGTTGCTGATTGCCTTTTCTACGCCCAGATTGAGTGTGGTTGTCGCCCAGTAGAGTCCGTTCGTCTTCAGAGCGAAATCTTGCGAGTAACCTGCTGTTTTAATTGCCAAAACAACAAACAGCGAAACTGCTTTCTTTTTCATTTATCACTTACTATATTACTATTTATCCGAAATTTTAATGTTGCATTGTTGTCAAGAAATATAAAACATCGTTTTTAAGCAATATAAAACATCGTTTTCAAGCAATATAGAACATTGTTTTTAAGCAATATAAAACATTGTTGTTAACCAATATAAAACATTGTCGTTAACCAATATAAAACATTTTTGTTAACCAAATATAAACCTATTATGACTTATCAAATGGTCCTCAACATTATGTCAACTAATCCCCTTGTATATTACTTGGAGACTGATTTCTGGTTGCAAAAGTATATAATTTCATGTAGATTCTGCAAATTACCCCCCCCCGATTTAACTATACTTTAACACAAATAAACGTATTTTTAGTTAAATAACAGTTAAATCGAGGTAACGAGTGGATATGTGCCGGATGTTATCACAGAAGCAGTAGGTAGTGAACCTACTTATCAGATGGCGGTAGATCAGATGGCGGTAGAGGAATATGCAAATCTTTGAGCGTATTTTGAGAGTCATATTTAGAGTTTTATTTACATCAGAAGAAGCCACACGGAGATTATCTGTTGATACAGACACG
>ERZ773227.1660-NODE-1660-length-14469-cov-10.118427_pt1 | contig 14469 bp, 7 predicted proteins | sample MGYA00580525_ERZ773227 | MGnify/ENA primary metagenome ERZ773227 (study PRJEB29015, sample SAMEA2737782) | human gut metagenome | biome: human gut; feature: human-associated habitat; material: faeces | place: China | collected 2012 ... | reverse complement strand
TTCCAGCACCAGCGCGGCAAAATCGGCAAAGCGTTTTTCCAGCAGAGCCCGGCGCTGGGCCAGCGTACGGGCATTCTCTTCGTAATAGTGGATGGCACGCAGCACCGCGCGGTCACCGCAGGCGGTACGCAGCCGGGGCAGTGCTGCCCAGAAATCGGTTTCCGGCACCTGACCCAACACTTTGCCGCCCAGGCAGGCCGCCACAGCCTCCATCTCCTGCCGGATGGCCGCGAACTCCCCGGTCAGCTCGCTGTGGCTGCCCCGGGTGTCGGTCACGCACAGGGTCATGCCGGGCGGCAGCAGGCCGTCTGCGTGGATCTTTTCCACCTGCGGGGCGGCCGGGTCTGCGAAGTCGGCAAAAATGACGCCGCCCACCGCGCTGGCCAGCTGGTCCAGCTGACCGCTGGGTTTGCCAAAGTAAGTATTCTCCGCATACTGGCAGATGCCGGCCAGTGCCCGGGCATCCAGCCCACAGGCGTACTCCCCGTTCCAGATGCAGGCCATACCCATCTCAAAGGCCGCAGAGCTGGAAAGGCCGCTGCCCCGCAGCACGTCGCTGGCCGTGTAAGCATCAAAGCCGCCAATAGCCTTTCCCGCCGTACGGAAGCCCTCGGCAATGCCCCGGATCAGGCTGGCCGAGTGGGTGCTCTCCCCTTCCTGCGGCCCCTCCACGGTCAGGTCGATCACATCCAGCTTGTTGAACCCGCGGGATTTGACCCGCACGTAGCCGTCTGTATTGTGCGCAGCCACGGCCACAAGATCCAGCGTGACAGCCGCCGCAAGGCCATAACCGTGCTGGTGGTCGGTGTGGTTACCGCCCAGCTCTGCGCGGCCCGGTGCCGAATAAACCTGCACCTGCCTGCCCGGCCCAAAGTACAGCTCAAACTGTTCCAGCGCAGCATAGTAGCGTGCCCGCTGCCGACAGATCTCCTGCGCCGCATCGCCATACAGTGCCCGGAGCTTATCGTCCCATTTGCCCGCCGCGATCTCATTTCGGAGCTGCGCACTGTTTGCCATAACGATTCCTCCCTCAATATGCTGCTTTGGGATAGATGGGTATGTTACGTCTATTGTAATGCATCCAACCGCTTTTTTCAATTTCCAACGCTGAAAAAACGCGAATTTTGGCACCCAGTTCAAAGAATAAGATGTACTTTTGTTGAATTTGCGGGCAGATGTGTGGTATACTATACCAAAGATCGGGCACAAAGCTGCCCGCAACGTGACAGAGCGGAGGAAACGCGGCTATGGCAGATGTATATAAGCAATCCTTCAAACAAAATTATACCAATAATATTGAGCTTTCCATCTTCAATTGCGGCATCGAACGCTGTGCTCCGGGCCAAACATGGGGGCCGGGTATCCGCGACCATTACCTGATCCATCTGGTACTTTCCGGCAAGGGCGTATTCGAGGTGGGCGGACGCACCTGGGAAGTGAGCCAGGGCCAGCTGTTTTTTGCCCGGCCAAGCCAGCTGATCCGGTATACTGCCGATGAGCAGCAGCCTTGGGAGTACAGCTGGGTAGGCTTCAACGGTGCGTGTGCCCACAAACTGGCCGCGCAGCTCCCCTTCACCGACGACTCGCCGGTGCATCACACCCACGACCCCGATGGGATGCGTGCTGCTCTGGCCAACATTTATTCCTCCCGCGGGCTGCAGCCGCAGGATGAAGCCGCCATGGTGGGCTACCTTTATCTCTTCATCGCTTCTCTGATGAAGGAGACCAGCGCTGGCAAACCGCACACGGCTTCCTCTTCCAGCCAGTATGTGCTCAACGCCATCAAGTACATCCAGTTCAATTATTCACACGATATTTCCATTGATGATGTGGCAAAAAGCGTAGGTGTCTCCCGCAGTCACCTGTACCGCGTGTTCATGCTGAACGTAGGCAAAAGCCCCATCGATTATCTTACCGAATACCGCATCAACGAAGCCTGCAAGCTGCTGCGCGCAGGCAACCTTTCCATTGCCGAGGTCGCGGTGTCGGTAGGCTTCTTTGACCAGTTCTATTTCTCGCGGGTATTCAAGCGCGCCAAGGGCGTGCCGCCCAGCAAGTATTTTGCGGCGCAGGCTGATGCTCCCGCCGACGGCCCCGACCACCAGTAAAGGAGACCCTTCATGCCCTTACAGAAAAATCAAGTTCTCACCCTGCGCGTAGAGCGTCTTTCCAGCGATGGCAGCGGCGTAGCACACAGCCCAGACGGTGAGACCGTGTTTATTCCCGGTGCCGCCCCCGGCGACGAAGCCCGGGTGCGCATCGTTAAGGACTGCAAGCGCTACGCCTTCGGTATTCTGGACGAGGTGCTCACTCCTTCGCCGGACCGTATCCCGGTGGATTGTGCCGTGGCAGGCCCCTGCGGCGGCTGCAGCCTGCGGCATCTGGACTATGCTGCCGAGTTGCGCGCCAAGCAGGAGAATGTTGCAGATGCCTTTGCCCGCATCGGAGGATTGGATGTGCCTGTTCTGCCCATTGTGGGTTCGCCGGAAGTGAACCGCTACCGCAATAAGGTGCAGTTCCCGGTGGGCGTAGACAAAAGCGGTAAGCCCTGTATCGGCTTCTACGCCGGGCGCACCCACCGCATCGTCCCCTGCCCGGACTGCCGCCTGCAGCCCGGTGTGCTGAATGAGATCGGCAACGCATTGTGTGCTTTTTTTGCAGAAAAGGGCATCCAGCCGTACAGCGAGGAGACCGGCAGGGGCCTTGTGCGTCATATCTTTCTGCGGCGCGGCGCTCACAGTGGCCAGATCATGGTCTGCCTTGTCTGCACCCGTGCCAAGCTGCCCTCCGCTGAAGAGCTTTGCACCCGGCTGAAAGCTCAATTTGCAGAGATCACCACGATCCTGCTGAACGTAAATGCTAAAAACACCAACGTGATCCTTGGCACCGAGACCCACACCCTGTATGGGCAGGGGTATATTGAAGACACCCTGTGCGGTGTTCCGGTGCAGCTTGGCCCGCTTTCCTTCTATCAGGTCAATACCCTTGCTGCCGAGCAGCTTTACGGCATTGCCGCCCAGTATGCTCAGCTTACCCCGGACGACCTGCTGCTGGACCTCTACTGCGGCATGGGCACCATTGGTCTTTCCATGGCAGCGCACTGCCGTGAGCTGATCGGTGTGGAGATCGTACCGGAAGCCATTGAAAGTGCCAAGGCTAACGCTGCCCGCATGGGTGCAGATGTGGCCGCAAAGAGCCGATTTTTCTGCGCAGATGCCGGTCAGGCCGCCACCCGCCTTGCCGCTGAGGGCCTTCACCCGGACATCGTAATGCTGGACCCACCCCGCAAGGGCTGCGACGAAGCCACCCTTTCCGCTGTCGTGCGCATGTCTCCCCGCCGGGTGGTCTACGTCAGCTGCAACCCCGCCACCGCCGCAAGAGATGCTGCATGGCTGGAACAAAATGGATATCACGCAGAGAAGGTGCAGCCGGTGGATCTGTTTCCAAGAACACGGCATTGCGAAGCGGTTCTCCTTTTGACCAAACTCCATGTCGAGCGGCACATCGAAGTGGACGTCAGCATGGACGAGTTGGATGTGACTGCTGCGGAGAGCAAGGCGACTTACAACGAGATTCGGGATTATGTGTGGGAACATTATCAGCTCAAGGTTTCTAATCTCTATATTGCACAGGTGAAGCAGAAACACGGCATTATTGAGCGAGAGAATTACCATAAAGCAAAAAACGAAAATGCAAAGCAGCCTAAGTGTCCGAAGGAAAAAGAGGATGCTACCGTGGAGGCATTGCGGCATTTTCAGATGATTTGATACGCAATCACCCCAGAGAGGGCAGCCACTTGTGCGTTCTCTCTGGGGTGATTTTTGCGTTATGCTACTTCCGGGTAGCGCATATATACATACTCGTAGATTTTCTTCTGGTAGGTCTGGATATCGCTTACATCATAGCTATTGGGAAGTTCTTGCCAAAGGGTATTGCGAATCAGGTTATCTACAATCGCCTTAGTTTCCTGCTTGTCCGTCCAATGGTCGAGTTTGGCAATCTGCTGTTTGATTTTTGTCAACAAGTCCACAGACACCTTCTTGATCGTTTCAATTTCCTGCTTCGTGAGGTTCTCCGAAAATAGCAAATCGTACACTGAAAGTTCCTCATCGCTGGAAAAGCCCTCACGCACATAGCGTTGCTGCTCCGTGTCCAGTGAACTTGCAAGCTCCATCAGATCCATGAAGGTTTTCTCAATGGTTGCCCGGTTCTGCTCTGCATTATAGGCATCTATGATCTCCTGATAGCGGTCATAATAATCAATGCGCTGCGGGTTTGCAAACAGCATTTTCGCCAATTGCTGATTCACCAGTTCATCCAGATCGCGCAGCAAAAGGTTCTTCCGCCGGGTGTGGGCAAACTCCCGGCTCAGCAGCTCAAAATCAATTTTGCTGATGTCAAACTGCCGGGAAGGTACAGCCTCCTGATCTGGCTTTTCCACATGGATGTACTCGTTGACGATGCCGTTGATCTGCACCATCAGGTCGGTATTGTCCGCGTGTTTCCGCTTCTGCTGCAAGCCCTCGTAGATGGCGAGAATTGCGTTTTTCCGGGCGCGCACGGCATCGTCCACATCGTCACGGTCTGCGTAGCGGAACAGCCGCGCCAGTTCAGACGCATAGGTCTGGAAGGTTTTCTTGGTTTCCAACGTCTCGCACATCGCGTTGACTGCATCCTGTACAAGGCTCATCTTTTCAAAGTCCTGTGCATCCACCAGTTCCTGCAGCCGGAACCCGTGTTCTGCCAGAAAGCCGTCCGCTTTTCCGATGACCGTGCGGATGCGCTGAATCAGCTCCGTTTTGTCCACCGTTGGGTCAATGCCCGCCGGGCTGTTCTTGCTGACCGTATAATCTGCCAGAGCCTTGCGCAGCGCCTTTACGATACCAATATAGTCCACGATCAGGCCGTTGCTCTTGCCCTCCGAAACACGGTTTGCACGAGCAATAGTCTGCATCAGGGTATGGGCTTTCAACGGCTTGTCCAGATACAGACAGGACAGACACTTTACATCAAAGCCCGTCAGCCACATGGCACAGACGAACACCACCCGGAACGGATTCTTGCTGTCCTTGAATTCTTTATCCAGCTCCCGCTTTTCCATTTTGGCACGGTGCGGCAGAATATCCAGTCCCCACTTTTTGAAGGTCTGCACCTCGTTCTGCTCCTGACTGATCACCACTGCCATTTCGGTTTCTTTCATCCATGCCAGTTTACGGGCAAGCTCCTGTGCTTCCTGCTGGGTCGCTGTGCTCTGCCGGGCTTCCAGTTCCCTGATCTTTGCCCGCCAGTATTCCTGCACATAGTTGTACATCCGCACACAGGTGACCTTATTCAGGCAGACAAACATCGCCTTGCCGCTGGTCCAAAGGTCAGAGTAATGCTCCACAAAGTCCTTTGCAATGGAACGCAGCCGTTCATCTGCGGTGAGAATATGGATCTCCTTGGCAAACTCGCGTTCCAGCTTTTCCTCCTGCGAGGGATCAAGGTCGGCTGCTTCAATGGCATCCAAAATCCGCCCGGTGATTTCCGGCTTGTCCAACTGGGCGATCTTATCCGCACGGTTCTCATAATACAGCGGCACCGTTGCGCCGTCCTCCACCGCCCGCTTGAAATCATACACCGACAGATACCCGCCAAAGGTGCGTTCCGTGATATGATCATCCGCCAAAAGCGGCGTACCGGTAAAGCCGATGCGGGATGCCGTGGGCAGCAGGTGCATCATGTTGTCTGCAAAAATGCCGTACTGGCTGCGATGGGCTTCATCCGACAAAATCAGAATGTCGTGATCCGGGTAGATGGGCGGTTCCTTGGGCAGATTGAACTTCTGGATCAGGGTAAACACAAAGCTGGGGTTGCCTTGCAGCTTTTTTACAAGGTCTGTACCGCTGGATGCAATAAACTGCGAAGCCTTTGTCTTGCCCAGCAGACCGCAGTTTTCAAAGGTATCGCTGATCTGCCGGTTCAGCTCGTCACGGTCGGTCAGTACCACAATAGTGGGCGAGCCTGCAAACTTGCGCCGGATCTTCTGCGCCAGAAAGACCATGGAGTAGCTTTTGCCTGACCCCTGCGTGTGCCAGAACACACCCAGCCTGCCGTCTTTCAGCTTGCGGTTCTCGTAAGCACTGACGGCCTCGTTGACGCCGAGATACTGGTGGTTGCGGGCCAGAATCTTGGTGGTGCGCCCACCGGAATGGTCGTAAAGGATGAAGTTTTCCAGCAGATCGAGGAAGGTCTTTTTCTCGCAGATGCCCCGCAGCATGGTTTCCAGCTCCACTCTGCCTGCATCGCTTTCCTTCAGACGCTTCCACTCGTGGAAAAACTCGTACTTGCTGCCAAGCGTGCCCACCTTGGCTTCCAATCCATTGGACAGCATAAGGAAGGCATTGTAATAGAACAGCTGCGGAATGGTATCGAGATAATTTCGGTAATTGTCTATGTAGGCGTTCTGCACATCCACGGTGGGCTTTTTCAGCTCGATGAACAGCAGCGGAATGCCATTGACAAAGCCCACGATGTCCGTTCTGCAGCGGTACAGCTGCGAGTGGATCTTCATTTCTTTTACGGCGAGGAAATGGTTGTTTTCCGGGTTTTTGAAGTCGATCACCGCCGCGCTTCGGATTTCGGTGCGGCCATCCGGCCGCTTGACCGTCACCGGGATGCCATCCCGCAGCAGAAAATACTTTTCCTCATTGATCTGCATCAGAGATGCGGTGGAAACGTGCGCCGTGAATTTCTTCTGCACCTCGTCCAGCTGGTTCGGGGTGAGCCATGGGTTCAGCCGCAAAAGCGCCTGCCGAAAATACCGGGTCAGCAGCACTTCCCCATAGCTGGTGCGGCCCAACGTCCCGTCCGGCCCCAGCTTTTCGGAGTTGTAAGCCAGCACAACCTCCCAGCCCAGAACATTTTGCAGCAAGTTGCCTGCACTGTTCTGAACAAGGACATTTTCGGAGTATTCGCGGCTCATAGGATCACCTCATTTGGTTTTCTTTAATTCGTCTAATGTACAGAATTCTTGATTTATTTTTATTATTATCAGAGACATGGCAATTAAGAAAAATGCATAGTCCATCTCTTGCCGATGCTCGCTCAATGAGTTTGTTGCATGCACATAGCGATTTCTCAACGCCATACCATTTGAAACGCTGTCATTATTTAATAGATAATTCAAATATTTTTGTTCTGGTTCCGAGAACAATGTATCCTTTATCTCAAATTCTTCAAATCCTAATATCTCTTTTACAAATTCTTCTTTCCCCGCATCCTGTCCTAAAAACAAATAATCCCAGTCCTTTAACTCTTTTATTAGATATGCCCGTTTCAAATTCAATTTCAAAAATCCGTCATCTGTTTCTAAGATTGTTTTTCTTGATATCAACCATTTCAAATCATTTTTTTGAAAGAAGTCAAAATCATCTTTCTTCTTTTTCTGTTTCAAAAGCAACTCTACAATATTTTTAAAGCTCCTTCTAGTTTCTTTGTTCTTTAGAAAAGGAACCAACTGTGCAGAATACAAAAGATTTTTTTCTCTTTGTAGCTCTTCCGACCTAGAATACGCATACTTATTTTCTAGTAAACTCGGCACATCTGATATCTTTAAATTTTCTGCTGCAAATTCCAAACTGTCCCTGTCAACTACTCCATAATGGCAATATTCCGTAAATTGTTTTAAAACGCTTTCGATTTCAATGGCAATATTCCGATTTTTTTCAAGTTGCGTTGCTCCCTTTGATGACGGATGAAAAATGAATCCATCAATATCAAATTCATTTTTCAGATATATTTCAAAGAACCACTTATAAACATCCTCTATATCAACATTACACTTTTTTAGTATGTTACAGTATCCCAGCATCTGAAGTGCTGTCATTTGATTCATTGCATTAAATGCTGCTCCTACTGGATACTCTTTAATACCATGTACTCCCATATATGCTTCGAAAAAACCCACTTTAGAAGCATTGGCTGCTAATTGACACCTGCCTTGTTTATCAGTGATTTCAATCAAGTATATTAAATTATTCAAAATCGTAGGATAATCTAAATTTTCTACTATCCAGTCATAGTCTGTCCTGCATCTTATGCAAAATTCTTTTTCATTTTCGTTTGATGTGTCTCTAATTGTCTTTCCATCTCCGCCCAAAGATGGAAAGCTTACTTCTATATTCCATCCAAAATCCATAAAGCGGCTACTATACTTTTCATATAATTCCTTATATTTCTGCCGAGCCATTATTTTTGTTGATGGTTTTAGTTTTAACTTACTTGAGTTTGTTTCTTGCATTATCAACCTAAGATAGTTCAAATTAGGAGCGTCGCTTTTTATATATGCAATTACCAACTCTTCCTTGTTTTCATTTGTTAATTCTTTAGGAATTCTGTACTTATTATCCAATTGACCTTTTTGCAAGTATATTTGTACCAAAAATTCCGCATGTTGTGCATCAGATAAAAAATACTTTGAAACCGCCTCGCTTTGCCTTCCTACAATATCTTTTTGTGACAGTAATACATTTAGCCCCGGCTCTGTTTCCTTCAAAAAATTCAAAAACTCTTCTTTTGAACATTTCTTGTAAATTTCTATCTTGGCTATTATTTCCCAAAAATCTTCTTTATAAAGAACATCTATATTCTCATGTATTTTCGACAGATTATTTATACTCCTGCTTGCAAAGAACTTTCCAATGATGTTCATAATTGTGCCCGACTTTTTCTGAAAATCCAGATAAAGTTCATCTGCCCAATCATCAAGTCGTATCCCGGTGTCAATATACTTTTTTACATTATACAGTTCAATTATCTTATTTATATCTGTATAGTTATTCCAGTTTTCATAATCATCAAAGACCTTTTCACACTTCTTCAGTTCTTCTGCATTTGCAAAGTCACCTGTTCCGTAAAATTTAACACCGTAATACTCCATCAGTTCACACCTCCACTTCCCCGCTCATCAACTTAGGTAGTAGTGCTTCCCTCATGTTTTTCAAGTATACATTTTTTCTTGATGAGTTCAAAGCACTTTCAAACAATGGTTTGCATACATCATTATATTGTTTTACAATATCTTTGCTAGGACTTATAATTATAAGCTTTTCAAGCTTGCTTTTATTTACGTTGGTCATGGTTGCTCCATTGCTTCCCAATCCATCCAACAAATCTTTCATTCTTAGCATCGACTCATAGAAAAAATATAAGTCATCCTCATTATTTAATATAATGGAATTAATCTGTTGATTCGTTTGGCACACTTCTGTGGCAATACTTACCAGTCCAACCGTTCCAATGCATGAAATCATGACACTGTTTGGGGGTATATATTTATTTTTTTGTGTTTGAGCCCCCTCTATTGTTAGTCTTTTTTCCGTTTTTAATGGATAAACCACATTATGCATATCCGGAATTGTCACAAATGGAACCTTCCCATTTGTATAATATTCCTTATTTGATGTAGGCGGTGTTTTTCCTGTTATTACTGTTCCAAAACTTTCCACCGTGCACTCATTCCACCCCTCCGGCACGCCATCCACAATTTTCGTGTTTTCATGCCCCGGAAAGCGCAAATTCACAAACCACTCTTTATAAAGCCGCTGGGCTGCTTCTTCCAGCAGTTTGATTTGTTTCTGGTTGTTTTCAATCAGGTCATCGTAGGCAGAGAGAATATCTGCGATGCGATGTTGAGTTTCCAACGGAGGCAATTCAACCGGGAAATCCGGAAATTTAATCAGCGGAATTCTATCAACTGTTGCCCCTAGAACGATGTTTTCATTAACTGTTGCTCTCCAAGTATCCGAGTAAAAATAGTAGTATAAAAATTTGTAATCCGCTTTTGTTTCGTCCACACGTAAAAGTGCCATTCTGCGCCCAAGACATCCACGAAATCCTTCTGGAATAATTGCATAAAGATTCAGTGTCGCTTCATACGAGAAAACAATATCATTTTTCTGAGGTATAACTCTTTTTGTCCACTTTGGCAAATCATCCTCTGAAATATATCGTATATCAGAGAAATCCAGTCGGCCATTATTAAAGTTTGATATTCCTAGAAAGATTGCACCTGTATCGCTTAATGGTGGTGTTGCATGAGGGCCGTCATAAATACCTGTACAAATATCTTTAATTGCGACTTTTTCCCACTTCATACCCCCATCTCCTCCAGGTTCTTCGAGATGGTTTCCATCAGGTGGTTGGACTCTGCCTGCAATTCCAGCAGCTCCTTGTGGATTTCTTTCATCCGCTGGGCAAAATCCACGCCGTCATCCTCCACGGGTGCAACGCCCACATAGGCACCGGGCGTCAGGGATGCGCCTTTCTCGTTGAGGATAGTGTCGCGGCTGGCCACCTTGCACAGGCCGGGAATGTCCTGATAAACGCCCTCGCCAAACTTTTCGGTGAGCCAGACGGCCTCCTTGGCAACGGTCAGCTTCTCGTTGAGGGCTTCCAGCTCCTTGTCGAACTTTTCCTGCGTGGTCTTGCGCTCTTTGCGGGGTGCTGCCTCCACAGCGGCTTTGGCTTCTTCCCGCTTGGCCTGCACGTTTTGTTCCAGTGCGGCCTGAATCTCTGCAAAGGGGCGGTCGTCTGCCAGCTCTGCGTGATACTCTGCCAAAAGCCCCTTGTACTTGTCCACCTCGCCACGATAGAGCCAGACAATGGCGTCGAGGTTCTTCAACTGCCAGTCGCTCCACTCGTTCTGAGTGCGGTCCACCACGGTATAATAGTTGCGGGCGTCGATGAACAGTACGGTGTCCAGCAGATGCTCCGGCTTGCCCTTATCCAGAAACCACAGCGAACAGGGCAGGCTTTTGGTGTAGAAGAAGTTGTTGCCCACGCTCATCATCACGTCCACATGGCCGGTCTGGATAAGTTTTTCACGGATGTCCTTGTCTTTGCCCTGACTGTCAGTAGCCGAGGACGCCATCACAAAACCCGCACGGCCATGCTCGTTCAGGTAGGAGTAGAAATAGGACACCCACAGATAATTTGCGTTGCCGATCTCCTTGGCCTTGTTCACGCCGGGCAGGCCAAAGGGCAGCCGCCCGGCACTCTGCGCCGACTCCGACTTGACCTTGTCCACGTTAAACGGCGGATTTGCCATCACATAGTCGCAGCAGCCGTTCAGGTTGTGGGCATCGTGATAGAAGGTATTGGCTTCATCGCCGGACTTGATCACGCCGGTCAGACCATGCACGGCCATATTCATCAGGCAGAGCTTTGCGTTGTACTCCACCTTTTCCTGTCCGTAGAAGGTCATGGTGTTGTTGGCGATCATGCCTGCATGGTTTACAAAGTCGCCGGTCTGCACAAACATACCGCCGCTGCCGCAAGCCGGGTCCAGCAGAACGCCGTGGGCAGGCTCCAGCACATTGACAATCATTTTCACCAGCGATTTCGGCGTAAAGAACACGCCGTCATCCTGTGCCACATTCTTGGCAAACTTATTCAAAAAGTACTCGTAGATACGTCCGATCACATCGCCGCCCACATCGTCCAACGCATCATTGTTGAAGATGCGCAGCAGTTCCCCCAGCAGTTCATCCGAGAAGATGGTGTAGTCCTTCGGCAGAACGCCCTGCAGCTGCTCGCTCTGCTGCTCCACCAGTTCCATGGCGTTGTTCACCACTTCGCCCAGACTGTTCAGAGGATTGCCCTCGATGCCTGTCAGCCCCTGTTCCGGGATGTTGGCAGGCAAATTGACCAAGTAATTGTACTGCGCCTCCTTGGGCAGAAACAGTGCACTCTTCTCGGCAAAGTCGCTCTGTTCCACCGGCAACACCCGGCCACCGCGCATGGGACGGTCTTTCAGGATCTCCCGCTCTACCAGTTTGAAGCGGCTGTACGCATACCGCAGAAAAATCAGTCCCAGTACCGGCATACAGTATTGGTTCGAGGTGAGTTTAGAGCCTGCACGCAGCAGATCTGCCGACTCCCACAGGTCAGCTTCCAGTTTTTTGACGTTCACATTATTTGCCACGAGGGGGTTCCTCCTGTTGTTTGGATTTTCATTTTCTATTGTATCACATTTTTCTGCAATGTTCATCTTTAATCATCGCTATTTTCTTTTTTGACTGGAAAAAGTTGTTTACCAATGGCTGACAATGTGTTAGAACCATATACTTTCTCATTTGGAGACGCTAATCCTGCATCCAACGGATGCAGTTCAAGGGTTTGGGTGTCCCCAACAAGTATTTTGCAACGCAAAAGAAGCAGCTGCATGACAAATGATCAGCGACAGTCTCCCCCTGAACTGCAATAAATCCCTGACTTCCACTTTCTCCTTTCATCTGGCTCGGAAATAAAGGCCTTCACTATGTACACCGAAATCGGGCAAAAAGGAGACACTTTTCACGTTTCTTTCACAAAATTTTAACATCCAAAGCCTTATCCAAATCTATTCACCCTACCCTTTATGTACATAGCACCTTGTGAGATAGCACGAAAAAAGCCGATAGGCTTTCGACCTACCGGCTGTTCGTCTGCTTATATTCAACTTTCGACAGTTTATATTATAGTACCGATTCGCTTACGATGCAATGCGTTTTTTCTCCAATATAAGCCGTTTTTCTCCATTTATAAAGTATGACTATACAAGCACATATTCGGCTGCTTTCTAAAAAGGGCTGCAAAGCAACTTTTGCGGTCTGCCGTACAGAAGATACTGAATACAAACCGTCCCCTCTTCCGTTTTCACCTTCACCTGTTCTGCATGTTCAAATATATCGCGCAGACGGCGGTACTCTGCCCGCTGCGCATCCGTGTAGTGGGACGGCATATCCGAAGTAAGGAACACATTGCCCAGCAGGGCATTGACCGTGGCAAGGGTGCGTTTTTGCTCTGCGGTCAGCTTGCAGTTTTCCTCCCGGAGGAAGAACACATCCGGGTCGCTGCCGTAGGCGCGGCCATTGAGCTGCCGCCGGAATACTGTGTTATTGATAGCCTGCTTTGTGGACACCCGCTCCCGGTGGAACAGGCGCATATACCACACATCGTCCCAGTCCAGCCCTACGTCACAGCTGACACGGCAGTAATCCACCAGCCCGAAGGCAGGCATCACCGGCACGCCGCAGCCAAGGATGGTCTTTTGCCCGCACCAGCTACGCAGCAGCTCCATAGCACGGCACATCCGGGCTGCCCGGCTCTCGCGGGCGTTGCCAAAGGGGGCAGCGCCGTACAGAAAATCCAGCTTGACAAGGTCGAAGCCCCAGTCGTTCAGTACCCGGTCGAACACCCGGCGCAGATAGTCCAGCACTGCCGGGTTGTCGATATCCAGTGCATAAAAGCTGCTCCAGTTGCTGCCGCAGCACCATGGCGCACCGTTCACCTTCAGCAGCCAGTCCGGGTGCTGCCGGAAAAGGGCAGAGTCCTTTTCGCACACAAAGGGTGCAAGCCATAGCCCAGCCTGAAAGCCAGAGGCGTGAATTTCCTGCACCATGCCTTTCAGCCCGTGGGGGAATTTCTGTGCATCCGTTTCCAGCCAGTCGCCCACCTTCGGCTCCCAGCCATCATCGATCTGGAACAGGTCTCCCGGGCAAAGCAGGCTGCGGCATCCGGTCAGATCCTCCCGGATGGTATCCTCGGTGATGTTCTGATAGCGGTTGTACCAACTGGAATAGCCGGCCAGTTTCTTTTCGGTTCGAGGACGGATGCCCATAGCCTGAAACCAGCCGTCGAACACCTCGGCCTCGCTGCCCTCGGCAAAAAACAGGTCGAACAGGGCAAAGCTGCCGCCGGGATGCTCCACCCCGGCGCAGTCACGCTCCAGCGTCAGCAGGGCGTTGCGGCTGTCGTAGCGGAGGATGGTGTAGCCCGGGGTCTCGTCCAGCGATGCCACCAGCTGGAACTGCTTGCCCTTGCGGAAATAGCAGTAGGAAAAGCCGTGGCTCTGACCGTTATGATGCCCGTAAGGCACAAAGTGATAATCGCCGTAGCGGTCAAAGGCATATTTTTTGCGCAGAAAGCCGGGGATATGGTCGGTGCCGCGCAGCTTGCCGTTCCGGTCCAGCTCCGGGCTGTAGGTCCATGTCTGGTAGCCGTTCATGAACAGACGCTCGCCTGCTTCCATCGTCCACGGCAGCTCGGCACGTACCGCCTTCAGCGTCCCGGCGGGCAGGTCTGCCGTCAGATGCAGCGCACCGCAGCCCGGGTGCACCGGGGCATCGCCCTGCCGCATACCGCCGGAAGTTTCCGCGTACCAATGCAACGTTTCAGTCATGGTGCGTTTCCTCCCCGTGAAGCTGTGCGCTGATCTCGGCAGCGCGGGCGTCGGTCAAAACGAACTTGCGGCAGAACAGCACCAGCGCACCAGCCAGCACCAGCATGGGCAGAATGGTCATCATCAGGCGCAGACCCAGCAGGGTTCCGGCGCTTTGTACTGCCACCGGGCCGGTCTCCTCCGTGTTGCCCACAAGACCGATGAGGTCCAACCCGATGCCGGTGAGGAACACCGCCACACCGGAGGCTGCCTTGACCACAAAGGTC
>ERZ773227.1656-NODE-1656-length-14484-cov-3.475986_pt1 | contig 14484 bp, 10 predicted proteins | sample MGYA00580525_ERZ773227 | MGnify/ENA primary metagenome ERZ773227 (study PRJEB29015, sample SAMEA2737782) | human gut metagenome | biome: human gut; feature: human-associated habitat; material: faeces | place: China | collected 2012 ... | reverse complement strand
TATCCATCTCTTTCAAATGCTGGGTCAGCAGATATCATAACAGCTACTAAAAGATCTCCTCTTGGACCACCGTTAGTTCCCGGCTCACCTTTACCCTGTATACGAACACACTGGCCGTTATCTATACCAGCTGGTATATTAACTTCGATAGTCTTTTTGCTGCTTATATATCCTGTACCATAACAGTCTGGACATTTTTCCTTGATTATCTTTCCTGTTCCGTGACAGTCAGGACAAGCCTGCACATTTCTCACAACACCAAACAAAGACTGCTGTGTAAATACGACCTGACCTTTACCACCACACTTTGAACAGGTTTCCGGCGTAGTTCCTGCCTTTGCACCGGTATCTCCTCCGGTTACCGGGGCATCCAGAACATGAAATCCCCGCTTATTCCCCTCTTCATAAATCTTTTGGGCAATCTGCGGACTGGTGGTTGTCATATCGATCAGATACGCACCTTCTTTTGCGCTGTCCAGAATATTCCCTTGATCGAAATACACTTCTTCCACGTCCTGCGGAAATCCCACAATGGTGATCACTGCCTCACAGTCTTTCACGCAGTCTGCAATGCTGTCATGAAAAGTCACACCCTCTGCGATCACATCTTCTACCTTTGCTTTTGTTCTTGCATAAATGTGCAGATCAAAACCTGCCTTTTTCAAATTCCGCACCATGGATTTTCCCATGATCCCGACTCCGATAAACCCGATCTTTTTCATTTTATTTTCCCTCACTATTGTTTTTCTACAACTTCACCCTGTTTTTTATAAATGCTTTTCGCCGGTACAAATCCTCTCACAGAAGAAAGCGGATAAATGTTCGTATGGCTTCCCACAACGGTTCCCGGATTTAAGACACTTCCGCATCCCACTTCTACTTCATCGCCAAGCATAGCTCCGAATTTTTTCAATCCGGTCTCGATTTCACCTTCCGGTGTTTTTACAATTACCAGCTTCTTGTCTGACTTCACATTGGATGTAATAGATGCAGCACCCATATGCGATTTGTATCCGAGAATTGAGTCTCCCACATAATTGTAATGCGGAACCTGCACTTTATTGAACAGGATCACATTCTTCAGTTCTGTCGAATTTCCGACTACTGCCCCTTCTCCCACGATCGCATTGCCACGGATAAACGCGCAATGTCTGACCTCTGCTTCTTTTCCGATGATCGCCGGTCCCGTAATGGATGCGCTTTTTGCTACTTTCGCTGTTTTGGCGATCCAGATATTCTCTCCCTGTTTTTCATACTCCTCTTCGCTGAGTGTATTTCCCAGTTCCACAATAAATCGGGAGATTTTCGGAAGCACTTCCCACGGATAGGTCACTCCCTCAAAAATATCTTTTGCAATTGTCTCATCCAATGTATAAAGTTCTTTTACTGTCAGTTCTTTCATAAATTAACTCTCTCCTTTTTAATTCTCTTTTTTGCGCGATGTCCGGTTTGACGATACCGGTTTTTTATAATATTTTGCAGCCGCATCGTAAAATCCTTTCAGCTGATATTGATTGTTCAGCCGCTTTACGCCTTCTGTCCTGCTGATAATGAAATGATCCAGCTTCTGCATATACTCATCCGGAGTGATCTCTCCGTCTGCCACATACGTCAGCCCTTTCTCCCAGCTGGCCGTCAGTTCCGGATTCAAAAGCGAACGAATGGACTGGTTCACCACATCATACACCATCTCTCCCTGAAGAGTCGGAGTGATGATCTGGGTCTTCTTATTCAGGCTCAGATATTTGATATGGATCAGCTTTTTCAGAATTTCCGCTCTGGTGGCACTGGTTCCGATACCGCTTCCCTTGATCTGGGCACGCAGCTCTTCATCCTCAATCAACTGCCCCGCGTTTTCCATTGCAAGGATCATGGATCCGGAATTGTAGCGCTTCGGCGGAGAAGTCTCTCCTTCCTTCACATCCAGCGCACAAACCGGCAGGACTGCCCCCTTTTTCAGATTCTGCACCACCTGGAAAAATTGTGGATCCATACTCTGTTCTCCTGCATTTTGCGGAATTCCCGCTACTTTCAGATACCCTTCTTCTGCCAGAACCTTAAAATTCGAGAAAAAGCTCTCCTCCCGTATCTTTACAGTTACCGCTACTTTCTGATATACAGCGGGCGGATAAAAAATACTCAAAAACCGTTTTACAACACAGTCATACACATTCCTTGCCGCCTGGGAGACCGACGAAAGTGCCGAAAGTCCCTGTCCAGTCGGAATGATCGCATAATGATCGGTAATCTGTTTATCATTGACATAACGGGTCTTTACCAGGTTCTTATACGTTCCCATAGCCGCGATTTCTTTTAAATATACTGCCACGGACCCGTATTTTGACAGCCCGTTCAGATTTTTACTGATTTCCTTTGCAACAGCAGTAGACAACACTCTGGCATCTGTTCTCGGATAGGTCACCAGCTTCTTTTCGTATAATTCCTGCACGATCCGCAGTGTCTCATCCGGACTGATCTTAAACCGCTTGGAACAATCATTCTGCAGTTCCGCAAGATTATAAAGAAGCGGTGGGTTCTTCTTCTCTTTCTTCTTTTCGATCGCCGCTATCTGTCCTGTGACAGGCTCTTTCTCCTTCAGATATGCGATCAGCTCCTGCGCCTTTTCTTTTTGTTTGAATCCATTCTCTTTGTATAGGTCAAACGATTCGAAATAGCGGGAGCCTTTGACCGCTTTCCATTCTCCCTCAAATGTTTTTCCCTCAGCTTCCAGAGTCGCAAGCACACGATAAAATGGTGTTTTTACAAATTCACGGATTTCCCGCTCTCTTCGCACTACCATCCCCAGCACGCAGGTCATCACCCGTCCCACTGAGACTACCGCATACTTTGTCTTCAAATATCCGGAAATACTGTTTCCGTATTTTAATGTCAGAAGTCTGGAAAAATTAATCCCCATCAGATAGTCCTCTTTTGCGCGGAGATAGGCCGAAGCGCTCAGATTATCATACTCTGATAAGTCCTTTGCCTGCCGGATCCCGCGAAGAATCTCCTCCTCCGTCTGCGAATCGATCCAGACCCGTTTTCTTTGTTTTCCTGTCACATGTGCTTCCTGCTCCACCAGCCGGTAGATATACTCTCCTTCCCGTCCGGAGTCGGTACACACGTAGATCGTGTCCACATCCTGTCTGTTTAAAAGGGAGCTGACGATCTGGAACTGCTTTGCCACTCCCGGGATCACTTCATACTGAAACTCCTGCGGAAGAAACGGCAGTGTGTTCAAACTCCATTTTTTCAGTGCCGGATCATACTCCTCAGGATAACTCATTGTCACAAGATGTCCTACACACCACGTAACAATCGCATTCTCCGACTCCATGTATCCGTCCCGGTTCTTTGCATTTAATTTCAAAGCTTTTGCAAACTCTCTTGCAACACTTGGTTTTTCCGCTATGTAGATTGATTTTCCCATAAATATGCCAGTCTTTTCTCTTTCTATTCAATATGGAAACGATAAGCGGTCTTTGTATCGTAAGTTTCCCCTTTTTTGCAGATTGCTTCAGGAAAATTTTTCTGATGGACCGCATCCGGATAATTCTGTGTCTCCAGGCACACTGCATCCCGCTTCTGATAGACTGCCCCATTCCTTCCTGCTTCATTTTCCAGGAAATTGGCTGTATAAACCTGAACTCCCGGACGGTCTGTCCATACTTCCATGACGATACCGCTTTCATCTCCAGTCACTTCTGCTACTTTATCAAATCTGCCCTCGTTTTTCAATACCCAGTTATGGTCGTAACCATTTCCAAGTATCAGTGGTTCATACGCTGCATCAATCTCCGCTCCCAGTTCTTTTGTACTTCTGAAATCCATCGGTGTTCCATCTACAGAACAGACTTCTCCTGTCGGTATGGACTGAGCATCAGCCGGGGTAAAAGCATCAGATAAAAGCTGCATTCTATGATGTAATACAGAGCCGCTTTTATGACCGTTCAGATTGAAATAACTGTGGTTTGTCATATTAATTACCGTATCCTGATCAGGTACAGCTTCATAATGAATCGTCAGCCCATTTTCCTCGTCCAGCGTATAGGTAACTTTCATGTCCAACGCTCCCGGATATCCCTGATCTCCATCCGGGCTGTGCAGAAGAAAGGTTACATGGTCATCCCCGTTTTCGACGACCCTCCACATCCGTTTCTGATAGACATCCGGTCCGCTGTGCAGATTATTTTTCCCGTCATTCTCTGCCAGCTTATAATCAATCCCGTTAATCGTCACACACGCACCACCGATCCGGTTTGCATTTCTTCCGACAATTGCACCGATCGCTGCCGTTCCATTTTCATAACCGGCTGCATCCTCATACCCAAGTACCACTTCTACCGGATTTTTATCTTGATCCAAAACGGTCACATTCACAAGGGTCGCTCCAAAGTCAGAGACCTGCACTTCCATCCCTGCGTCATTTTTCATTTTATAAAGATAAGGTTTACTGCCGTCTTTCGTTATCCCGAATTTCTGAATCTGAAGTTTTTCCATTTTATTCTCTCTTCTCCTATTTTCTTCGTCTGAAAAATCCTAACACTCTTTTTATTACGCCTGTATTTTTCTGTTCACGCATCTCCCTGGTTTCTTCCTTTCTTGCATGAAGTGCCTCCTGCATAAATGTCTCCTGTGCATTGATCTTTCTTCCGCTTTCTGCTTTCTTATGGTAAGTGCCATCTTCTGCCATTTCTCTTGCTTTCACATTATCTGCAAGCATCACTTTTAACTGATGGAGCAGACGTTTTTTGACTGCCTCATCATAAACCGGGCATGCTACCTCAACTCTCTTTTCTGTATTTCTGGTCATCATATCAGCCGAACCAATGTAGATCTTCGTCTTTTCACCTTTTCCAAACACAAATACTCTCGGATGCTCTAAATACCGTCCGACAATACTTGTCACCCTGACATTCTCCGTATGTCCCGGTACCTGCGGTAAGATACAGCAGATTCCCCGCACGATCAGATCTACTTTAACACCCGCACAGGATGCCTCTTCCACTTTTCTGATAAAATCTACATCCGTTACGGAATTCATTTTCATGATGATCCTGCCTGCAGATCCCTTTTCAATCTCTTCATCCATCGTGGCAAGAACTCTTGCTTTTAAACTGACCGGTGAAACGATCAGGTGTCTGTATGCACCATGAAGATTTCCAATGGACATATTTTTGAAAAATTCTGCCGCATCCGTACCAATCTCCTGATTCGCCGTCATCAGGGAATAATCCGTATACATCTTTGCAGTCTTTTCGTTGTAGTTCCCTGTTCCGATCTGGGTAATGTAACGGATTTCATTTTTATTGTTCGGCTCACTCTTACTTCTATAAGTGATCAGGCAGATCTTGGAATGTACCTTATAGCCTTCAAATCCATATAACACCCGGCATCCTGCCTCTTCTAAACGTTCTGACCACTCGATATTATTCTGTTCATCAAATCTCGCACGCAACTCGATCAGTACCGTTACCTCTTTTCCGTTCTCCGCTGCGGCACAAAGATATTCTACCAGCCGTGCCTTCTTTGCCAGACGGTAGATCGTGATCTTGATCGTCAGCACATCCGGATCTGACGCTGCCTCCCGGATCATCTGCAGGAACGGCTCCATGCTCTCATAAGGATAGCTTAAAAGTACATCTTTCTTTTTTACCTGTTCCATCACACTGCCTTCATGGAGCATTGCCGCCGGCTGTGGGGAAAATGGCTCATCCACAAGTGTCCGCTTCATTGACTCAGGCAGTTTATCTGCAATCGCGAAGATAAAATCCAGCTTCATCGGCATCTTTGTCCTGAAAATACATTCCGGCCCGATCTTAAATTTTTCACAGAAATACTTTTCCAGCTCTTTGCTCAGTGGATTAGCTGCCTCCAGACGCACAACCGCCATTTTTTTCCGCTTATGAAGCGTCTCTTTCATAATATGCCTGAAATCCCCATGGTCTGCATAAGCCTCATCATCCGGTGATACATCTGCATTCCGCGTCACACAGATATAATTCTTATCTGAAACCTGATACTGGTTAAATACCAGTTCTGCAAATTCCAGAATGATCTTTTCCATTCTGATATAACGGATATCATATCCTGGAAGATACAGAATATTGGAAATATACTGAGGAACAGGAATAATTCCCAGCATTGCTTTATCTCCCTGCTTTAAATTTGCCACCACATAAATCTCTTTACTCAGAAGATGCGGAAACGGGTGATTTGCGTCTACGATCTGAGGTGAAAGCACCGGCAGAACCTCTTCTTTAAAATACTTTTTTACAAATTTCTTTTCCTGCTGCTCCAGTTCTTTGAAATCCAGCCCACACACACCATAGGGATGAAGCTGCTTTTTAATCTCCGCATAAGTCTTATCCCGTTCCTTATAAAGCGGAGAAACCGCACGATAAATCGCATCAAGCTGTTGCTTTGCTGTCATACCTGAACGCTGATCGATCTTTTTATCATCTGTTGCTGCCAGATCGTACAGACTTCCTACACGGATCATAAAAAACTCATCCAGATTGCTGGTAAAGATTGCAACAAACTTCATCCGCTCCATCAGAGGTACACTTTCATCTCTCGCTTCTTCCAGCACTCTCTGATTAAACCGAAGCCACGATAACTCCCGATTCTGCGTAAAATCCGGTATTTCCTTTTTGCTCATATTCATTCCCCTTTTCCATATATGTGTCCTGATATACGATTATTTTGATACCAGGGTCAAAAGGTCTGACACCACGTGTGCTCGCACACTAGTGGTAGAACGACCTTGTGACCCCGACATCTTATTTTTCAAGATATTCCTCCAACGCTTCCAACTGTCTTTCCATATAATGATAACCATGCTCATAAAATGCGTAAAGAGCCTCTCGGTTCCGTTCCAGCCTTGATACCGGCTTCACATGGGGACGGATCACAAAGATCTCTCCCTTCCGCTCCAGCACATCCAGATAATTCATCGTCTTATTATACATAAAACTTCTCCGTAAAATCGTCCGCACCACATTTGGATAAGAACTGTAAGCCTTTCTGTAAAGCTTCTGCATTGCAGGAGAAAGTACTTTTTTCCTGTAACCGGCATTTTTTGTCAGCACAACTACAATCTTCTCATTCCCGATTTCCTTTGCCCTGCGGATCGGTACTGAATCAGCCAGTCCTCCGTCTAAATACGGAACATCCTCAATATTTACGATCGGAGTCAGAAGCGGCATACTGCTCGACGCCCGGCAGATTTTCATCAGTCTGTCCCGATCTTCCTCTTCTGACATATATTCTGCCTTTCCGGTCAGGCAGTTTGTCGTAACCAGTTCACAATTCATCGGTGAACTGAAATATGTATCAAAATCAAACGGGATCAGTTCATTCGGAAACCGGTCAAAGATCAAATCCATATTCATCATGCTCTTTGTACGGATCGTATCCCTGATCCCATAAATATATTTTCCATACTGCTCATCGGGAATCATACAGTCTCTTGTCCTCCCCGGCTGCCTGGATACATAATCCAGTGCATTGCACGCTCCTGCCGATACCCCGATCACATCTGACATATAAATTTCTTTCTCCATAAGGCAATCCAGCACACCTGAGGTAAAGATTCCTCTTGTCGCCCCGCCTTCAAGTACGATTGTAGCTTTTTTTATCGCCATAATTTTCCTCTTTTCCTGAATCTATGTCTTTTTGTCTTCCATAGTTTATTATATCTTTTTCATTCCGAAAGAACAACGGTTTTCTTACGGAAATGCAGCTTGCTTTTTTATCAATCAAGATTCCTTTTCTCCCGTAAATACTTGTGTAAATACTTGCCTTTTTACTTTCACCCATGTTAATATAAGCGTTGATGTTTATTTTAATGTATGACTGATAAGGAGATCATTATGATTAGTGCAAATAACGTAACCCTCCGCGTCGGGAAAAAGGCGCTGTTTGAAGACGTTAATATCAAATTTACAGAAGGGAACTGCTATGGTATGATCGGTGCCAATGGTGCAGGAAAATCTACTTTCCTTAAGATTCTTTCCGGTCAGCTTGAGCCGACTCAGGGAGATGTCGTGATCACTCCGGGAGAGCGTCTTTCTTTCCTGCAGCAGGATCATTTCAAATATGATGAATTTCCGGTTCTTGATACCGTTATCATGGGAAATGCCCGCCTGTACGAGATTATGAAAGAAAAAGAAGAAATCTATGCAAAAGAAGATTTCACTGATGAAGACGGAATCAAAGCCAGTGAACTGGAAGCTGAGTTTGCTACCATGAACGGCTGGGAGGCTGAATCGGATGCTGCCAACCTTCTGAACGGACTCGGAATTGATACCGAACTTCACTACAAATACCTGAAAGAACTGACCGGATCTGAAAAGGTAAAGGTTCTGCTTGCCCAGGCATTATTTGGAAATCCCGACATCCTGCTTCTTGACGAGCCAACGAACCACCTGGATCTCGATGCCATTGCATGGCTGGAAGAATTTCTTATCAATTTTGATAATACCGTCATCGTCGTATCTCATGACCGTTATTTTCTGAATAAAGTATGTACACAGATTGCAGATATTGATTACGGTAAGATCCAGCTCTATGCCGGAAACTATGATTTCTGGTATGAATCCAGCCAGCTCCTCATCCGTCAGATGAAAGAAGCTAATAAGAAAAAAGAAGAAAAGATCAAAGAACTTCAGGACTTTATTTCCCGGTTCAGTGCCAATGCTTCCAAATCCAAGCAGGCAACATCCAGGAAACGTGCTCTTGAAAAGATCCAGCTTGATGAGATCAAGCCATCCAGCCGTAAATATCCATACATCGACTTCCGTCCGAACCGTGAAATTGGAAATGAAGTCCTGACCGTAGAAGGACTTTCCAAGACCATCGACGGAGAAAAAATCCTTGATAATATCAGCTTTACTCTTGGACGTGAAGATAAAGTTGCTTTTGTCGGAGGCAATGAATTTGCAAAGTCGATCCTCTTTAAGATCCTGATCGGTGAAATGGAACCGGATGAAGGGACTTACAAATGGGGCGTTACAACCTCTCAGGCTTATTTCCCGAAAGATTTCGGTGGAGAATTTGATAATGATTATAATATCACAGAATGGCTGACTCAGTATTCTGAAGAGAAAGATGTTACTTATGTCCGTGGTTTCCTCGGAAGAATGCTTTTTTCAGGGGAAGATGGAGTGAAAAAGGTTGCTGTCCTTTCCGGTGGCGAAAAAGTTCGCTGCCTCCTCTCCAAAATGATGATCTCAGGTGCAAATGTCCTGCTCCTCGATGAGCCGACCAACCACCTGGACATGGAATCCATCACTGCACTCAATAACGGACTGATCAAGTTCCCGGGAGTCCTGCTCTTCACATCCCGTGACCATCAGATCGTACAGACGACCGCAAACCGCATTATGGAAATCGTTCCGGGTGGTAAACTTATTGATAAGATCACGACTTACGATGAATATCTTGAAAGCGATGAGATGGCAAGAAAGCGCCAGACTTACACTGTCGAGACAGAAGAGGAAGATTAGAACATTAAAAATACGGAAAGAATCCCCGGATGTTGGGTTCTTTCCGTATTTTTGTTTTAATAATATAGTTTATCTTCTTCGATAATTTTGGGGATGCCCCCCTCTACTTCCACGATCGTCACCGCACAGTTCTTTGGCACTCCCATCTGCCAGAATTTTGCCGGACTCCATTCATTTTTGATACAGTTTTTCATTGCCGTGACTGCAGCACCATGCGTAGAAAGCAAAATCATCTTATCCTGCAATTCTGGATTTTGATATAACGCTTTCAGAAAGCCGTCCACTCTCTCCATCAACTGTCCAACGGACTCACCCTCTCCCTTTGGGATGTAATTTGCAGTATCATCAAAGAACTTCACAAACTCCGCACTCTGCGGATCCAGACCTTCTCCTCGGTACACAATGCCTTCATAATCACCAAAGCAGATCTCCTGTATCTGAGGTTCCTCGATCAAGGGGATCTTTCTCCCCTGCAAAACAATCTGTGCTGTTTCTTTTGCTCTGGATAAAGGGGACGTATACGCCAGATCAAAAGAAATCCCCCGCAGTCCTTCTGCTGTCTTTTCTGCCAGTTCTCTTCCATATGCATTGAGAGGAATATCTGCTCTCCCCTGCACTTTCTTCGCTTTATTCCAATCCGTTTCGCCATGTCGTACCATATATAATCTCACCGTTGTTTTCCTCCTAAGATATGTTCTTTTATCCGATCACTCTGTCCCTTAGTATACGCATATTTCCTGTCTCCCGTCAACCGTTCTTTGTTCCTTTCCGCTTGCAAATTCGCCTGATTTTGTCTATAATAATGACACATAAAAAAAACAAGGAGATTACCATGGAAAAAATTACAAGCTTTACGATCGATCACATCAAACTGACTCCGGGACTTTACGTTTCCAGAAAAGATCTTGCAGGAGATACCCCGGTTACCACGTTTGATATCCGTATCACAAATCCCAATGAAGAACCTGTTCTAAATACGGCAGAAGTACATACCATCGAGCATCTTGCCGCTACCTTTCTTCGCAACCATGCAGAATATGGCCCAAAAACACTCTATTTCGGACCAATGGGATGCCGCACCGGATTCTATCTGCTTCTTATCGGTGATTATGAATCCTGCGATATTCTTCCTTTGATGAAAGAGATGTTTGCTTTTATCGCATCTTACGATCAGGAAGTTCCCGGAGCCTGTGCAAAAGACTGCGGAAACTTTCTGGATATGAATCTGCCGATGGCCAGATTTGTTGCACGAAAATACCTGACTCAGGTTTTGAATAAAATCACCGAAGAGCAACTCGTTTATCCACAATAGAACAGGAGCATATCATGGGGAAAAAACAAACATTTGCATCTGATACTTCCCAGCGAAGTATCACCGACTGGATTCGTGCACTCCTGGTTCTTCTTTTGGGGCTGATCATTGCGCATCTTGGTGTTACGCTCTTTTTGCTCTCGGCACTTGGCACCGATACTTTCACAGTATTTATTCAGGGGTTATCCCGGGTTGCAGGATTGTCTGTCGGAACTGTGCACGTCATTGTTCTGTGTATTTTGATGGTTCTGATGTTGTTAACAACCAAAGGATATGTCAAACCCGGAACCATTGTCTGTGCATTTTGCGGAGGCCCTATCATTGACTTTTTCACCTGGTGTTTCAAAGAATACATCAATGCTTCTTCAGGAATGCCGGTTCGTATCATCAGCGTTCTGGTCGGATGTGCGATTCTCTCTTTGGGAATGTCTGTTGTAATCAACAGCAATGCCGGCACCGGACCGAATGACCTGGTTGCCATCATCCTCTCCGACAAACTCGAACGGATTGAATTCCGCTGGGTACGAATGGGATGTGATGCTTTCTTTGTAAGCCTCGGATTTATCCTTGGCGGTACAGTTGGTGTCGGAACAATTATCGCCATTTTTCTGACAGGACCTATGGTTCAGTTTTGGCTTCCAAAAACAAAAGTTTTACTGCAAAAAATCAGAGTGTAAAGCATCATGCTTTACACCCTGATTTTTTATCACCTTTTTTTAAAACTTCCTGCCGGATATACAAAAAAGTTTTCTCCTCACCCTGTTTTGCCAACATGATCAACAGTTTTTCAAGCAGCGCTTCTGTTTCCTCATGCATCAGATACTGCCCTTTCCCTCCCAGGAAATAATCCAGAGGATCCCGGTCTGTATAGGCAGTTCCGCGATATACCTTGCTTGCAGCAATTCGGTCCAGAAACATCTCCACCACATAATTGACCGGCATTTTCATTCCTTCGAGCACGGCACCATGCGTTCCGTAATCAATCCAGTATTCATAATGATGCTTATTGCGCCCTTTATGATGCAGCCAGGCAGAAGAATACCCCTTTTCCTCCCGCTCTGCATTATTCGGACTTCTGGTTCCCTGGTAATATCGACACCCCACACGAAACTCTGTCCATCCGTATTTTGACAGATCATGGAGCAGCCCCTGTCTGTACAAACCTACCTGAAAGCATGCCTTCATCACAAGGAGCTTATGTTTTGTGATCGTACCAAAATGTCGGAGTGCGTTCATCTCTGAATTTCCTTTCTATCTGCCTTGCAGCAGAATTATTGTCCTTGCCTTTACCTCTATCATCTTCTGCTCTTTCAGACACTCTGCCTCATCTGGCATCTCCTCTGTTCCTGCAACCTGATACCATTTCATTTCCTTTTTCAGAGCCGGAAGAGCAAATTCGTGTGCTTCCCAGTGCATATTATATGCGACAAACCAAAATGTATCTTCCCAGCTGTAGAGAACTCCAAGCTGTCTGCTGACTACTGCATCCTGTACCTGCCATGCACTTTCTCCGTGATAAGAGACATCCGGAATCCCGCACGCTGTCCGATCCAGGCCAAGCAGTGCCTGTCTTTGATGAAAGACAGGATTGGATTTTCTAAGGGCGATCAATCGTTTCACAAATCGAAACAGATCTTCATAGCTTTTCTGTCTTCCCCAGTTCAGCCATGCGGTCTCATTGTCCTGACAATACACATTGTTATTCCCATCCTGTGTGTTTCCAAACTCATCTCCCGCCAGAATGCATGGTGTTCCCTGCGAAAGCAGAAGCAGAAGAAAAGCATTCTTCATCTGATTTTTGCGAAGTGTCATCACACTTCTTTTTCTGCTTGGTCCTTCCGTACCGCAGTTCCAACTGTAATTATAATCCGGACCGTCCTGATTGCGCTCTCCGTTTGCCTCATTATGCTTCCCGTCATAAGAGACCAGGTCACAGAGTGTAAACCCTGTATGTGAAGTAATGTAATTACAGCAGCCGTCTTCTGGGGTCCGGCGGCAGAGCTGTCGTATCACTTCTCTGACCATGCCTTCATCTCCCTTTAAAAACCTGCGCATACTGTTCTGGAAGCCCTCTTCTTTTTTGAAGATCTTTGCTCCCTTTAAGATCGGATCCGCATTCAGACTGTCCCATGGCACATTGTAAGGATTCACCACAAACCCATCCACATGATACTCCAGAAGATAAAAACGAAGACATTCCAACGCAGTCTGGGGAAGAATCTTTTCTGTAAACGGCATTTCCAGAACAACTTCGATTCCTGCTTTGTGGCACGCTTTTACCAGATCTTTTAATTCTGTCTGTGCATCATCAAAAGCTGCATATGCGGCTTTCGGTGCAAAATAATATCCTGTGCCATAGCCCCAGTAATTCCGGTAGCTTCCCATATCTTCCTGAAACTCATACACCGGCATACACTGAATCTGATTGATGCCAAGCTCTTTCAAATATGGTAATTTTTCCCGGACACCCAGAAATGTCCCTTTATGCTTTACTCTGGAGGAAGAGTGCATCGTAAAGCCTCTTACATGCAGACTATACGCGATCACATCCTGCACAGGAATCTGTGGTCTTTTATCCCCTTCCCAGTCATATCCTCTCTGCAGAAATCTTCCTCTTATCTGATGCCGGTTGAATTCCCAGCCGGTACCGAACATTTTATGTCCCGCGATCTCTCTCACGTAAGGATCCAGACAGACCGTTCCGTCAATTCTGTAATTATACTCATACTGGGTTTCATCCAGATCTTCCAGCGCCAGGAAGCGGACTTCTCCGATTCCTTCTTCTGCCGGCATTTCGATTACCTGATCTGGTTCGCTTTCGCCCTTTTTATACAAGAGCAGTTCGCAAGATACGTCTTTTGGAACACATACTGCAAGATTCACACTTCTGCCTCTTCTGGAAGCTCCAAAAGGCTGTGGATATCCTTCTTTTTTTTTCATATATTTATTCCTCACTGCCAGCCATTTGTTCCATACATCTCAACATTATCTTTCCCGATAAAAAATGTATCGATATACGTTGTTTTCTCATAATCCTCATCATTCAAAATAGCCTCGCCAATCTTTGCCGCCTGCTTTCCAACATTGATCGGAGACTGCGCTCCGGTCCCGGCGATCATTGACTTTTCATCTGTAAGTTCACTTTTCATCTCCGGTGAGCCGTCCACTCCATAAATCTTCAGACTGCTTTTTCCTGCCTCTTTTGCTGCCTGAAGTGCACCGAGTGCCATCTGATCATTTCCGCACATCACAGCATCTACCTGTGGATTTTCTGCCAAAATCTGTGCCATTTTCTCCTTTGCACTCTCCTTGGTGCCGCCGGCATCTGCACGCGCCACTACTTCAAATCCTGCATTTTTGATCGCTTCTTCAAATCCTGTGATACGCTCATTCACTGAGTTCTGGGACGGGCATTCCAAAAGCACTACTTTTCCGCCGTCCGGGCACTGTGTCTTCAAATTCTCACCGCAGACTGCACCTGCATTTTTATTGTCAGAGCCGATATACGCAGCTGTCAGATCTGTGTCCTTCACCTGCGTATCCACATTGATGACCGGAATATCTGCCTCATCCAGGGCTTCCAGCGCAGGCTTGATCGCTTCCCAGTCTACCGGTGCGAGAAAGACTGCATCCACTCCTTCATCGATCATCTCCTGAATCTGC
>ERZ773227.1655-NODE-1655-length-14512-cov-4.751539_pt1 | contig 14512 bp, 12 predicted proteins | sample MGYA00580525_ERZ773227 | MGnify/ENA primary metagenome ERZ773227 (study PRJEB29015, sample SAMEA2737782) | human gut metagenome | biome: human gut; feature: human-associated habitat; material: faeces | place: China | collected 2012 ... | reverse complement strand
TTCCAGAATGCTTCTTCGGATAATTCCTGCCCGTCTTTTCCCGTCAATTCATAGCAGGTGATAAACAGCCTGTCAAGCTCCACCTGTTCTAACTCCCCTAACTCCGCTCCCTGTCCAAGCATATATAAAAACTGTATCTGTTCCTCTATATTATATCGCTCGCCAAGACAGGTGCCTGTTGCTGAAGCGGCCTCAAAACAGCAGCCACCGCTTACAATTTTTTCGATCCACACCTGGTCTGCTTCTTCCAGATTCTGCTTTAACTCTGCCCGGTTTGTCTTCGCTTCTTTGTATGTTCTGTTTCTGTGTTCATATTCCTGTTCCGACATGGCTGAAATTCCCCACAGATAAAATGTATCCTCTTTTTGGGCAATCATGGGAAGCACTGTATAATGTTCTCCCTCGCCATATGACAGATTCAGTATTTTTTGTTTCGTTACAGTTGGAAAAAGGGTTCTTAAATTTTGTGTATTCATAATATCTCCGTTCCTCCTAAATATGAAAAATATCGATCAGAAATACCATCGCCAATCCATAATAAGTGATCACTGCAACCAGATCATTCACCGTCGTGATCAGCGGACCGGATGCAACTGCCGGATCAATATGGATCTTGTGGAAGAACATCGGGATGATCGTACCTACAAAACCAGAGATTACCATCGCAACGACCAGAGAAATCCCAACACATCCGGAGATCAGGAATGCTGACATCCAGGCATATTTTTTGAACAGGTGGATGTAAATGCCAAGAAATACAAGTGCCATAACGCCAAGACTCGCTCCGTTTAAAAAGCCGATCTTCATTTCTTTTCCGAGAAGAGCCAGTTTTTTTCTGGTATCCAAATCCTCGTCCACAAGTACACGGATCGTTACTGCAAGCGACTGCGTACCAACATTTCCTGCCATATCAAGCACCAGCGACTGAAAGCAGATCACGATCGGCAAAACTGCAACCACAGATTCAAATATTCCGACAACAGAGGACACTGCCATCCCAAGGAACAACAGTATGATCAGCCATGGCAGTCTCTTTTTCATACTCACGATCGTCGGTTCCTTTAAATCCTCCTCGGAGGTCAGACCTGCAAGTTTTGCATAGTCATCTCCCATCGCATCATCTACTAACTCCACGATATCTGTTGCAGTCAGAATACCGGCTATCTTTCCATCCTGTGTCAGTACCGGGATGGAATCCTCCTCATAATCTGCTATCTTTTCCACACATTCACTGATATTTTCATGTTCATACACATACGGATAGGAACTGCTGACGATCTCCTGCAGAGGTGTATTTTCTCTCGCGATGATCAGGTCTTTCAGATCGATCGCACCGGCAAATTTTTCCTCTGTATCGGTAACATAAATCGTTGAAATATTATCATGTTCCCCCGCCTGGCGGACCAGTTCGCTCATCGCTTTCCGGACGGACAGCTCCTCTGAAATACAGACAAAGTTGTTCGTCATGCAGCTTCCAATCTCATCCTCCTCATAGGAGAGCAGTTTCTGCACATCTTTCTGTGCGTCCGCATCCAGATGGCTCACGATCTCATTTTTCTTTGACTCGGACAGATCATCTAACACGTCAAGTGCATCATCTGCATCCATGTAGGAATTACTTTTGCTGCCTGCTCTAAAGACAGTTCCTCCAAGTACATTTCCGCATCATCAAAATAGGAAAATATCTCTGCGATCCTTTCAGAGCCGAGCACACGGTAGAGATGCTTCCGCTCAGTCTCCGTCAGAAATGTGATTGCCTCCGCGATATCTTTCTCATGATAATCTGACAGCAGATTCCGTAATTTCTGCTCATCTTTTGTAACACGGATGATCTTTATCAGTTCTTTTACATAGTCTTTTTTCGGGATTAATACTTTTCTCATTGTGACCTCCTTTTCGCCTGAAATGGGCATAAAAATACATCGCTTCATTGTGATTGCAAGGATCCTCTGATGCGATGTATAAAAAGGTGCACAACAATATAGAATATGGCGGTCAGACTTTCACAGACAGCCACATTCTTTTTTTACATCTTCGTACATCGCATATTTTACTTCGTCCTACACTATCGCAACTGTCCATGAAAATTCACCTCCATTAAAATTTGAATTTTGATATGTCTGAAAATGACGTGGTCATTGTAGCAGAAATGAATGAGAAACGCAACCCCTATTCTTTATAGATATTTCCCCGTAACACTCTCCTCATTCGCTGCAATCTGCTCCGGTGTCCCGCAGGCGACCACTCTGCCGCCCTCCTCTCCGCCGCCGGGGCCCATATCGATGACATAGTCGGCGTTTCGGATCACGTCAAGGTCGTGCTCGATGACGATGACGGTCGCGCCGTTGTCCAGCAGCGCCTGAAAAACGCCGAGCAGTACGCGAACATCCAACGGATGCAGGCCGATAGACGGCTCATCGAACACAAAGACGGAGTCCGTCTGCGTCCTGCCGATCTCGCTGGCGAGCTTGAGCCGCTGTGCCTCGCCGCCGGACAGGCTCGGCGTTTCCTCGCCCAGCGTCAGGTAGCCGAGGCCCAGCTGCCGGAGAACGGCCAGTCGCTGGCTGACGGTCTTCCGGTCCCGGCAGAATTCCAGCGCGGAATTCACGTCCATATCCATCAGCTCCGGAAGCGAAGCACTCTCCCCCGCGCCGTTCGTCAGGCGGACCGCGTCGGCCGCTCTGGCATAGCGTGAGCCATGGCAGTCCGGACAGGGAATGTCCACATCCGGCAGGAACTGCACGTCCAGACTGACGATGCCGGTGCCGTCGCAGCCGGGGCAACGCAGGGAGCCGGTATTGTAGGAGAAATCGCCTGCCTTATAGCCGCGCGCCTTCGCGTCCGGAGATTTGGCATAGAGCTTGCGCAGCTCGTCATGCGCGCCCGCATAGGTCGCGACCGTCGAGCGGACGTTGATGCCGATCGGCGTCGCGTCGATGAGCTTGACATGCGCGATGCCGTCGGCCGAAACGGTGCGGATATGCGCTGGCAGTGCACTGCCAGCGATGGTTGACTCCAGCGCGGGGATCAGGCTCTCGAGCACCATGGTCGTCTTGCCGGAGCCGGACACGCCGGTCACAACGGTGAGGCGCCCCTTGGGGATATCCACCTCCAGCGGCTTGACGGTATGGATGGAATCGGTGGAAAGATGGATCGTCCCGTTTGCAAAAAGCGCCTCTTTTTCAGTACAGCAGCGCAGCTTTGTCTCTGCCGTTCCGGCAAGAAAAGGTCCGATCTGAGAGGCGGAGTTGGCCTCGATTGCAGGGATCGCCCCCTGTGCGATGACATAGCCGCCCTTTGCGCCCGCCTCCGGGCCCATCTCGACGATCCAGTCGGCCTCTTTCAGGATCTGCGTGTCGTGGTCGACCAGAATGACGGAGTTGCCGTCGGCGACCAGATCGTGCATCACACCGGTCAGGCCCACGATATTCGACGGGTGCAGGCCGATGGACGGCTCGTCAAGCACATATAGGACGCCGGTCGTGCGGTTGCGCACTGCGCGGGCCAGCTGCATCCGCTGGCGCTCACCGGTCGAGAGCGTCGACGCCGAGCGGTCCAGCGTCAGATAGCCCAGTCCGAGGTCCATCAGGCGCTTGGCCGTGCTTTGGAATGCTTCGCAAATACTCTCAGCCATTGGGCGCATCTCCTCCGGCAGGCCGGAAGGCACACTCTTTACCCACTCGACGAGCTGTGTCAACGACATGGTACAGGCCTCATCCAGAGAAATACCCCGCAGCCTCGGCGCGCGGGCCGCGCTCGACAGGCGCGTGCCGTGACAATCCGGGCAGACATCCTCTTTCAAAAACTTTTCCACTCGCTTCATGCCCTTTTCGTCCTTGACCTTGGAAAGAGCATTTTCCACGGTGTAAACGGCGTTGAAGTAGGTAAAATCCAGATCACCGGCCTGCCCGGTATTCTTATTGTGATAGAAAATATGCTTTTTCTCCGCCGGGCCGTGGAACACGATGTCCTTCTCCCGCTCCGTCAGCTCGCGGAACGGCACATCCGTGCGCACGCCCATCTCGCGGCAGATATCCGTCATTAGGGACCACATCAGGCTGTTCCACGGGGCAACCGCACCCTCGTCGATGGTCAGGGACTCATCCGGCACAAGCGTCGCCATATCAACGGTGTGCACCATGCCTGTGCCGCCGCACTTCTGGCACGCGCCCTGCGAGTTGAATGCCAGCTCCTCGGCAGACGGAGCATAAAAATGCACGCCGCACGCCGGGCAGACGAGCTCCTTCCCGGCCGCGACGAGCAGCGAAGGGGCCAGATAATGGCCATTCGGGCAGCGGTGGCTGGCAAGGCGGGAATACATCAAGCGCAGACTGTTCAGAAGCTCCGTTCCCGTGCCGAACGTGCTGCGGATGCCCGGCACGCCGGGGCGCTGGTGCAGGGCCAGCGCGGCAGGTACATACAGCACCTCGTCCACGCTGGCCCGCGATGCCTGCGTCATGCGGCGGCGGGTATAGGTGGACAGGGCCTCGAGATAGCGGCGCGAGCCTTCGGCATACAGCACGCCCAGCGCCAGCGAAGACTTGCCGGACCCGGACACGCCTGCGATCCCGACGATTTTTCCAAGTGGAATATCGACGTCAATATTTTTCAGGTTGTGGACCTTTGCTCCACGGATCAGCATCTTATCGATCATGTTTTTTTACTCCGGTTTCTTCTCATATACAGCAGCGGGAATCGCTCGCCCGCTTCATCCATTCCGTCCGCTTTCAGGCGGAAAGGTCCGTGTGCTCATAAAAGCCGACCGTCTGCGCGTTGACCGTCAGCTGCCGGACGCCGTAATGCCGCACGGCACATTCCAGCATCTGCCTGCCAAGACCCACGCCGCGTTCGTCTGCCGCAAGGAACAGCATCTCTGGCCGCTGGCAGTCAGCCGGGCGATATTCCCGCAACTGCATTTTTCCGTCTCCCTGTATCTTCGTTTTTTTCATGAAGTGATATTATATCGCGAAAGGACCGAGATTGGAAGGGGGCAGGTAAAAAAGCGGCGATCTTCCCGCCGGGCCGAATTTATCGGTCAATACAATAATACCGAAAGATTTCATCTTCGCCTACAAAAGACGAGCGTTGTAATCTGTTTCGCTCATAGCGAACACCTCCTTCAAAATAGAAATAGCCGTCTGATTTCTTTTGAAAACCAAGCGGCTATGTACGCTATATTCAGTTCGGCAAACTGGAATTTGTTTATAGAGGTCTTTGCAAATACACCATATCTACAAGGTGTACACCACACTCATATATCGGGTGATCATAATGATCCGTAAAGAAATTTGGCACGGTATGCGAGCGTACAAAGCCACATTTTTCATAAAAGGGTATCGTCAACGGGCTGTCGCCGGTTCCCACTTGCAGTATCGAAAATTGTCTGCGGTATTTTTCAACAAGAAATTCAATCAGCACTTTGGCATAGCCTTTTCGCTGAAATGGGGGAACTGTAGCGATATTCTTAATTTCAAGTATTCCATTCCCTTCGTCCGTTACGACACACTCGCATTTCACTCCGTCATCATCAAGAACATACATTTTACCATTATAGAGATAACGGTCAACCATATCTTCCTGCTCATCCGCCAGCAGGAGCAAATCAAGATATTGTTTTTTGTTTTCTGTAACTTCTACAATTCTCATCAATCACACCTCCAAATCCCGATTTATCTGATTGATACAGTCCATTCGTCTCCCGAAACCAAATACTGAAATTCTGTCAGCTCCGGCGTGTTCATCACTTTCAGAAGATCATCAAAATCATCCACGGTTTTTACTACAGAAAGGTCACTGTACTTGATCCATTCCATTTGGCCTTCCTCTGATGAGATAAGATCACCCGACCACTGTGTTGCCTTAAACAACAGGACAACATACCTTCCATTCTCTAAGGGAAATTGTTTGACTCCAACCAATCTCGGATTAAGGATCGTTAGACCGGTTTCTTCCTTCATCTCGCGGATCACCGCATCCACAAAAGATTCTCCGGGTTCCACATGCCCGCCCGGCAGTGCGTAGCCTCGCCAGTCTTTCTTTACTCTGTTTTGAAGCAGTATCTTATCGCCGTCTTCGATTAAGCATAATACTGTCAGTTCGACATTCTCTGTCTTGCTCATAGATTTATCCTCACAAACTGCGAATTTATGTCAATGCGAACTCAATCTCATCAAGTTTATTTGTTATTGCGTTCTTTCTCCCTGTCTCCTTAAAGCCTATTCGACGATAGAGTCTCTCAGCATTTATATTATTCTCAAGAATCCACAGCGTAGGGGTATCCGTACATTGGCCTACTGCGTATAGTAACAATTTCGTTCCAAGCCCCATGTTTTGCATATCTGGAAGAATATAAAGATCCTCTATTAAACCCTTTGTTACAGAAACAACCCCTATTGGTTTTTCTTCTACAAGCATATAGAGCTTTGTTCCGTTGCTCATCTTGTTTCTCAAATACTCCCGTTGCCGATCTGGCGTATGTGTTTCTATGAAATCAGGAGCACAAAATGCACGATGCGATTCCTTCCAGGATATTGAATGGATGGTTGCGGCTTGAAGAAGATTTGTTTCATCTACAGGTACTATCATCCTTACCTCCACAAATTCCGATTTGTCATTCTGATTTAAGAATCCTATACGACGATATTGTGACTTTTTCTACCGTCAAGTTCGCGGTATGTATCTGCGGTATGGGGTTGCTCCCATACCGCAGACGGATCATCCTTATATTCAGTTCGACAAACTGGAATTTGCTGCACTCTATAGCATAATTACTCCACACCCGTAACCAAGAAGTTCTTTATGTTCTTTTGCGATCCTTTGTAGAGCTGTTGGTTTGCAAGGTAGATTATGCTTGCCGTAATCAAATAAATTCTCTTTGGCCTGTTCCGAATCGTTGCACGCACCAATGATAGAAAAGTGTTTTGCAAACTGCTTGATATTCGAATCCTTTGGAAGCATGTTTAGCATCGGAGGATAGAGCAACCAAGAATAACAAAGAAAAGCTTTATACTCTGTAGACGGAAAGTGATCCTTGAAAAACACCTTGGCTTGGTCAAAAGATTTCTTGACTAAGCTATCACTAATATTCGCACCTTTTTGAATATGGCAATTTATCACAGGTGAGCCGTTGGGCAATGTTCGTTTCTGTTCTTGTGTAAACACCATATAAGGCTCTCCAATGGTTTCCTCGTCCAAATAAACCATATTGAATGTTTGATATTGCAATACTCCAATCTTGAAAATGTGCACATTCATAATGTGGCGAAACCAAACAACATCATCTTTAGAAATGCCAATTCTGCCATGCTGTTTATAGTACAAGTTTGCCCGCAATGAGACATCGCTAAAAGTATCCAAAATAATTTCATCTGTTACACCAACAGCTTTATACTCGGCATACTTTTGCGTCAATAAATATACAACTACCACCAAGCGAGTTAGTGGCATTCGCTTGCATAGCAAAAAATCAAAATCGTTGCTACTGTAGGCGGTTGCTGCGATTTCTTCAACTTGCAGCCTACTTTTAATCATTTTTTGCTTTACTGCATCCTCAATGTTAGATTGAAATTCTAATTGAGGAAGTAATGTTTCTAATATCATCCTGTGTCCTCCATAATTAGTTTTGGAGGATTATTTACCGTGCGTCCTCCACACACCAAAATTATTATTTTTCATAATGAACCACCCTTTCATAGTTGTATTTATTACAGCGCCATAGGCGATGAATATCAAAAATTCAAGTTGATTATCAGTTCGTCAACTTCCGATTTGTCATTCTGATTTAAGAATATTATACTACGACATTGTGACTGCTTTTACTGTCAAGTTCGCAGCATGTATCTGCGGTATGGGGTTGCTCCCATACCGCAGACGGATTATCTTTCCGGCTCATTTTTGCGCTTTGTGCTTCTCTGAACCGGAATGGAGAGCAGCTCTCTTGTACGCTCTCCAAGTTGTTTTTCAATGGCTGTCAACCGTTCTTCCGGCAAATTGAGGGACGGATGACGGGTGAACTTGAAGTCCACCATTCGCCGCAGCTGCGCTTTCTGCTTTGCACCCATTACCTCTTTACATACATCCTCATAGGAAATAGGGTGCAGATCGGCGGGATCAATTCATATCGTTATTATCTTTAATGCCTTCGTTCATTTTCTTAATCTTCCTTTTCCACACAGAATACTGAGTTACCCAAGCAGCGAGGAAGATCGCTACGAATATGCCTACATAAGACAGAATTCCACCGGTCGAATGGGGCATCCAGTTGGCAAAATAAGAGATGGGGAACATAATCACGCAAGCAATTGCGAAGTAAATCCCGCTTTGCTTTGCAAGACTCCACGAATCGATCTCCCAAATAACCGAAGCCATTGCAAAGCCTGTGCCCATTATTCCGCTCAGACCGGTTTGAATGAGAATCGCATTTAATTCGCTCCCCATTTTATTCACAAGCTCTGGATTGACCGGATGGAAGAAGCCATCCCCAATACAGATTGAGATAATCACCGTAATGACATATCCGACTGCAATGCCAACAGGGAAACCAATTACTCCTCGTCCAATCAGTTTTTTCTTCATTTCTGCCACCTCACATTCCTAACAGTTGTTTGATTTTGGCGACGGATCGCCGTGAAACATAAGTAACCGTACCGTTTGAAAGCGTGATGCAAATTGTCCCGGCAAAGCTCAAATCAAAGCTCTTGACCTTTCTCAGATTGATAATATCCGAGTTTGATATTCGGGCAAAAGTCTTGCTGTCAAGCCGTTGTTCCGCCTCGTATAGCCTCAGACGGAGCGCATACTCGCCGTGATTTGTCTCGGCAAACACCTTACCTGATTCGGCAAAAACACGGTAGATTTCAGACGGTTCCAGAACCTCGACCACATCCTCCCTGAATCCGGCAATGACCTGCGGTTGCTCGTCTGACAGTCTTTTTATGATTGCATTGACTTCATCGGTCATTTTGTCCGTCATCACGATGATTTTTAGCTCTTTGCATTTTTCGTCTATCTTGATTTCAATTTGCATCGGTTCACCTCCTCGCTACGGTTACAGTATAGGAAAATCAAGAACCGATTTCTACCGATTCTCGATAGGTGGTTGTTTTAAGAACATAGGTGGTATTTTTCACGGGAATCTCATACCGGTCTGTATGGGCGGCCGATAAGTACCTGCGGTATGGGGATGCTCCCATACCGCAGACGGATCATCCTTATATTCAGTTCGACAAACTGGAATTTGCTGCACTCTATAGCATAATTACTCCACACCCGTAACCAAGAAGTTCTTTATGTTCTTTTGCGATCCTTTGTAGAGCTGTTGGTTTGCAAGGTAGATTATGCTTGCCGTAATCAAATAAATTCTCTTTGGCCTGTTCCGAATCGTTGCACGCACCAATGATAGAAAAGTGTTTTGCAAACTGCTTGATATTCGAATCCTTTGGAAGCATGTTTAGCATCGGAGGATAGAGCAACCAAGAATAACAAAGAAAAGCTTTATACTCTGTAGACGGAAAGTGATCCTTGAAAAACACCTTGGCTTGGTCAAAAGATTTCTTGACTAAGCTATCACTAATATTCGCACCTTTTTGAATATGGCAATTTATCACAGGTGAGCCGTTGGGCAATGTTCGTTTCTGTTCTTGTGTAAACACCATATAAGGCTCTCCAATGGTTTCCTCGTCCAAATAAACCATATTGAATGTTTGATATTGCAATACTCCAATCTTGAAAATGTGCACATTCATAATGTGGCGAAACCAAACAACATCATCTTTAGAAATGCCAATTCTGCCATGCTGTTTATAGTACAAGTTTGCCCGCAATGAGACATCGCTAAAAGTATCCAAAATAATTTCATCTGTTACACCAACAGCTTTATACTCGGCATACTTTTGCGTCAATAAATATACAACTACCACCAAGCGAGTTAGTGGCATTCGCTTGCATAGCAAAAAATCAAAATCGTTGCTACTGTAGGCGGTTGCTGCGATTTCTTCAACTTGCAGCCTACTTTTAATCATTTTTTGCTTTACTGCATCCTCAATGTTAGATTGAAATTCTAATTGAGGAAGTAATGTTTCTAATATCATCCTGTGTCCTCCATAATTAGTTTTGGAGGATTATTTACCGTGCGTCCTCCACACACCAAAATTATTATTTTTCATAATGAACCACCCTTTCATAGTTGTATTTATTACAGCGCCATAGGCGATGAATATCAAAAATTCAAGTTGATTATCAGTTCGTCAACTTCCGATTTGTCATTCTGATTTAAGAATATTATACTACGACATTGTGACTGCTTTTACTGTCAAGTTCGCAGCATGTATCTGCGGTATGGGGTTGCTCCCATACCGCAGACGGATTATCTTTCCGGCTCATTTTTGCGCTTTGTGCTTCTCTGAACCGGAATGGAGAGCAGCTCTCTTGTACGCTCTCCAAGTTGTTTTTCAATGGCTGTCAACCGTTCTTCCGGCAAATTGAGGGACGGATGACGGGTGAACTTGAAGTCCACCATTCGCCGCAGCTGCGCTTTCTGCTTTGCACCCATTACCTCTTTGCACACCTCCTCATAGGAAATGCGGTAGGGATTGGAACGGGTCTTTGCATACGCACTCAGGTTCTTGAAATCGTCCGGCATCGCGTAGTTGAACAGCGACACGCCGTTATCGAAGATGGGCGCAGGGGCGATAATTTCGCCCGTATGATTGTTCCGCAGTAAGCCGAAGTTGCCGAAATGTCTGTCCTCGTTGTAAATCAGGGCGTCGAAAACCAGCATACTGCAAAGCTGCTCGTAGAACTCGTCGCCCAAGGTCTTGTAATAATCAAGGCAGGCTTTCAGCGTCGTCTTGCGGAGAATACGCCCGATGGGGACAAAAGAGGTATCAATATCTGTGAACAGCCGGCATTTGGAAGCAAGAATACCTTTCCAGTTTTCCAAATCGTACTGTACGCAGCCGATGCCCATTTTGTCTGCGATCTGACAGGCATAATACTCGCTGTACGGCTCGTTTCCGGTGTTCGCAGCGCCCTCCGTGCCGCCCTTATACAGATAGATGCCGTCATCCTCCACGAACCTCCAAGCCTTCCGCAGCATACCGTTGGTAGTCAGCTCCGGCGAGGTGGAGAACGCCTCCCGGCTGCCGCCCACGCCGGTATAAGCCACCAGCGACAGTGCTTCGGAGAAGCGGTTTTCGTAGAGGTTATAATCGGCATACTTGCCCTCAAAGTCGGCGGGGACGACCCAATAGCTGTCGTTGAGGGACAGCCCCATACAGACATCAATGATGCCCTTCGTGTTGTTTACGCTCAGCCCCAGCGTCTTTAAGATTTCATCTACAAACTGCCGGTTCTTCGGAATTACACGCCGTTCCAGCCACTTCACAACGCCCTCGTTTGTCAGCTCCAAGTCGAGGGGAAACAGCTTTTGCTTTGCCGTTTCGGTGTGAAGAATTGTCGCCTGCAAGCCCTCCAAGCCTCTTTCCTCCAGCGTGAAGGTCAGCAGTGTTTCATCATAAAGGCGCAGGCTATATACTTTTTCCATTGTGCTGCTCCTTTCCTCAAGCATTACGGACACATCCTTGTCAAGTGCCTCTGCGATCTTGAGCATTAAGTCAAGGGAGAGGTTTTGTGTTCCTTTTTCGATGCGGCAGATATTGGAACGCTGGGTCCCGATACGCTTTGCAAGCTGCTCCTGCGACAATCCTTTTTCCAGTCTTGCCTGCGTCAGCTTCTGCACAATGCTTTGCCTTGCCGCCAACAGTTCCTTTTCGGTCATACAAAACCCTCCCTTCCAGTCCATTATAATGTTATCATATATGATAACGATTGTCAAGAGGTTCAGCTATCTTTCCAAGTCCCTCGGTTTCTTTTCGGGCGGTTCTTCACCCTCATCGGGTTCACCGCCGACGATTTCGTTCTCACGCTTATCCACATTGAGCAGGGCGTTGAGTTCATTCAGCCGGTCGGTCTTGGCTTTCAATTCTTCCTCCTGCGGGAACGGTCTTTCAACATCGACCTTCGCAGTTTCAAACTGCTTTTTGATGTTGTCAAGCTCCATTTCGTTCATCTCCAAACGCTTTGGAAGTCCCTCCAGCGCATTATCCAAGCGGGTGATATTACCGAAGGTGTCCGTGCCGAGGGTTACGGGATAACCAAGCTCACCCTTGAGCCGCACCTTGTATTCTCTTGCTTCAAAGTACAGCTCCATTGTAAAGCCACGGTACTCACCGAGGGGAATGGGGTCGGGATTCGTCATTGCCTTACACGCCTCCAAGATGGCGTTGCCGGCATCCGCTTTCTCTGAATAGAAAGCACCCTTGACCGTCATACCCACAAAGGTTTCATCAGACGGCTTCGGGTGCTCTGCCACTCTTTCAATATCGGATTTTAGTCCCGCAATTACATCAGAGCGCCGTGCGATCTCCTGCGGATAGAACTTGATGATCTTATCCTCCAAAGCATATTTTTCGGAAAGGAAGCTGGACTTTAAGAGCCGCAGCTTCTGAACCTGAATGTCCAAGTCCATCTTCTCTTTGATGTGGGGATTGCCGGTCGCCAGCATTTTGATTTCAGCATAGGACAGTGCGGTTTCGTCAATATCTTCGCAGGAGCGTACCGGCGATTTGCTGGTCATTATCTGCGAAGCGAACTTCTGCTTGCCTTCCACGAGCTGATATAAGTAGGCATCAAAGGTTTCTTCCGTTACAAAACGGTAGATGTGAACCTCTGCATTTTCGTTGCCTTGCCGGATGCTTCTGCCGAGCCGCTGTTCCAAGTCAGACGGTCGCCACGGGCAATCGAGATCGGAGGATGCGGCAAGTTTGTTCTGCACATTCGTACCGGCTCCCATCTTCTGCGTACTGCCCATCAGGATGCGGACATCCCCTCGGCGTACCTTCTTGAACAGCTCCAGCTTCTTTGCTTCGGTATCTGCTTCGTGGATGAACTTGATTTCATCGGCGGGTACGCCACGGGCAATCAGCTTCTGTCGAATGTCGTCATAGACATTGAAGGAGCCGTCGTTTTTCGGCGTAGACAGGTCGCAGAAAAATAGCTGGGTCAACCGCTTCTCACTGCCACGCTCCCAAGTTTCAAACATAGCGTCCACGCAGGCGTTGAGCTTGCTGTCCTCAAAATCAGGGAGCAACGGATTGATAAGCCGCTGATCAAGAGCCAGCTTTCTGCCGTCGTTGGTGATCTTGAGCATATTATCTTCCTTGGCATCAACCATACCGTTTCGTACCCTCTCGGCTCTCTCCGCAAGCTCGGCTACCATCTGCTTTTGGATTTCAGATGGCTTCACCGAGATATTGTGAAAGACCGCTGTCGGCACTGGCAGGTCGAGCATATCCGCTGTTTTGATGTCTGCGATTTCCTTAAACATCGCCATCAGCTCCGGTAAATTGTAGAAGCGGGCAAAGCGTGTTTTGGCTCGGTATCCCGTTCCTTCGGGAACGAGTTTGTCAAGATGATTTTTGTAAGTTTTCTAAATTCAAATATTTATCCGCTGAAAAATCTCCCAACATCTCGTGTCTGCATATTTCTTGAAACACCGTATTCAAAGGCTTCTTCGCACTTTCCGATTGCTTCACATTTACAATAAAAGTGGTTTTACCTATTCGTGTTGTATAAGATAAAGTGTTTTCTTTCATATCGTCCGTTTCTCCTTTTCATAAATTGACTGTGGGGCATTCCGTTTAGAACACCCCACAAATACAGCCTGTTTCATCTGAACATATCAAGAAGTCATTAAGTTGCAAGTACAATGGAAATGGTTATCTTTCCATACCACGCTTGTTTCTTCGTGCCTTGATACGCTCCTGTCTTTCTTTTTCCCTTGCTTCTTTTTCGGCTCGTTCCTGTGCTTCCTTAAAAGAAAAAAGTTGCTTCACTTTTTCGGTAAAAAGTTTAGCAACTTCGGGGAAATGCTCCAACGCTTCAAGAAAAGGTCTGCACTTTTCTTTCAGTTCGTTGTATTTGGTTTTCATTCTTTCCAGTGCATTTGCACTGTCAAAATATTTCTGTCGGTAATAATTTGCACTCTGCTCCAATTTATTGATTTCCGCACGACTGGTAATGCCCTCTTTGGCAAGGGAAGTCAGCTCAGAATAATCCTCTTTGGAGATTGCCATTTTACCTGTGATTGTTTTCTGCCCCATACTGTCAATCTCGTTTAAGGTTTTGGAAATATGACGGGCAGGCTCATACTTAACCTGTTCCTTTTGAATACGCTTCTGCAACTTCTCCAATCGCTCTTTATCCTGTTTGATTTGATATTGCAGGGAAGTCAAATGCTCTGCCGTACTTCCGTATTCGCCACGCTGAAAGCCTTTGAACCCTTGTTCCGTCATATAGTGAAACAACTCATCTTGCAGTATGCTGTACGAAGCTCGGAACATCGGTTTCCCGTTCTTTCTTAGCAATGGATTTCCTTTTTCATCGGTCAGCGGAATATCCGATTTCCATTTCTTTGAATGGCTAATCTGATTGACTACTTCCTTAACCGTTCCTC
>ERZ773227.1642-NODE-1642-length-14576-cov-15.516356_pt1 | contig 14576 bp, 15 predicted proteins | sample MGYA00580525_ERZ773227 | MGnify/ENA primary metagenome ERZ773227 (study PRJEB29015, sample SAMEA2737782) | human gut metagenome | biome: human gut; feature: human-associated habitat; material: faeces | place: China | collected 2012 ... | reverse complement strand
CTTTTTAATACAATATGTCAAAGAACACTTGATGCTTACTTTTTACACAACCTCCCTGAAGGAGGGGAATGGAGATACTACCGACTGGTTAAATTGCCACTAAATTTGAAGAAGAACCCTCCTCCTTCGGGAAGAAAGAGAAAGGTATACTACCGGCAATAAAGGGATACTACCGGCAATAAAGGGATACTATCGGCAATAAAGGGATACTACCGGCAATTTTATTTCTTTTCCAGTTCTTGCAGCGAATCCATTTTCTTTTTTTCAAGGAACTCGTAGATGCCGCAAAGATGTTCCGTCACTTTCTGATTGCCAAACTCATACACCTTTGAAACCAGTCCGTCGAGGAAGTCACGGTCGTGGGAGACAACGATCAGAGTGCCGTCGAAGTCGAGTAGCGCCTGTTTCAGAATATCTTTGGTTTTCATGTCGAGGTGATTCGTGGGTTCATCGAGAATGAGGAGATTGACCGGTTCCAGCAACAATTTAATCATTGCCAGACGTGTCCGTTCCCCGCCCGAAAGCACTTTCACCTTCTTCATTGATTCCTCCGGTCCGCCAAACATAAACGCACCCAGCAAATCACGGATTTTGTTCCGGATCTCACCTTTCGCCACATCGTCGATCGTCTGGAAAACCGTCAGGTTTTCGTCCATGAGCGAAGCCTGGTTTTGTGCAAAATATCCTATTTGTACGTTATGGCCCAGCGTCAGTGTCCCCTCGTGTTCGATTTCCTTCATGATACACTTCACGAGCGTAGATTTACCCTCGCCGTTCTTCCCGACAAAGGCAACCTTGTCCCCGCGTTCCACCGTCAGGTTTGCGTTGCGGAACACCACGTGATTGCCATACGTTTTGCCGACACCTTCCATAATCACCGGATAACTTCCCGAACGGGGCGAAGGCGGAAATTTCAACCGCAAAGCGGAAGTATCTTCCTCATCTACCTCCAGCAGTTCCAGCTTTTCCAGCATCTTGACACGGCTCTGCACTTGCAACGTCTTCGAATACGTTCCTTTGAAGCGTTCGATGAACTCTTTCGTCTCAGCGATAAATTTCTGCTGCTCGTCATAAGCCTTCTGTTGCTGTTCGCGGCGTTCTTTGCGCAAGGTCAGATATTGGGAGTAATTCACTTTATAATCGTAGATACGTCCCATTGTCACTTCAATAGTGCGGGTGGTGATGTTGTCCACAAACTTGCGGTCGTGGCTGATGACAATCACCGCTTTGCCGTTGTTGATCAGAAAATCTTCGAGCCATTGGATAGATTCGATGTCGAGGTGGTTCGTCGGCTCGTCGAGCAGGAGCACGTCCGGTTTCTGCAACAGCAGCTTTGCCAGCTCGATGCGCATCCGCCAGCCGCCGCTGAAATCGCTCGTCTGCCGTTGGAAATCCTCGCGGGTGAACCCGAGGCCGAGCAGCGACTTTTCCACATCTTCCTCGTAGTTGGTGGCATCGATCGAATAGAACTTCTCGCTTAAGGCGGAAACCTCCTCAATGAGAGCCATATAACTGTCGCTTTCGTAGTCCGTCCGCGTTTCCAGCTCTTTATTCAGACGGTCGATCTGCGCCTCCATTTCGTGCAGGTGAGCAAAGGCCTGCGCCGTTTCGTCAAACACTGTCCGTCCGTCTTCCGTCATCAAATGTTGGGGCAGGTAGGCCACAACGCAGTCTTTGGGTGCGGAAACCTTGCCGCGCGTCGGTTGCCGTACACCTGCCAGAATTTTGAGCAGCGTACTCTTACCCGCACCGTTTTTTCCCATAAGGGCGATACGGTCTTTTTCATTAATAACGAAAGAAATATCACTAAATAAGGTCGTGCCGCCAAATTCCACGGCCAGTCCGTCAACAGAAATCATATTATTCTTTTATTTTGAGGCGCAAAGATAGCGAAATATATGAATATTTTTTATACCTTGCGGGCTGAAAAGAGATATTAACCAAAAATGACAAATAAAAAAAGCAATATAATAACAATATGGAAAGTGAACAAACGAGTGTACTGAGACCCCTCATTTTAGTGGCTGAGGACGACGACAGCAACTTTAAATTGATTAAAGCTATCATAGGTAAAAAATGTGATATCGAATGGGCGAAGAACGGCGAAGAAATGGTGCAGTTGTTTCAAGAACACCAATATAGAGCGAGTGCCATACTAATGGATATCAAAATGCCGTTGATGAACGGGCTGGAGGCTACGAAGATTATTCGTGAGTCGAATACGGAAATCCCCATTATCATGCAGACAGCTTATGCTTTCAGCTCCGACAAGGAAAACGCGATGAAGGCGGGAGCTACCGAAGTGTTGGTGAAACCGATCACTTTGAGTATTCTCCGTACCACCCTAAGTAAATACTTACCCGACTTGCAATGGTAGAATAGATACTTAAAAAGAATAAATAGGGTAGAACTGCGGGACCGGTACCGTTTAGTAGAAATAGGGTATCACAAGGCGCACTTGAAAAATGAAATAGGCGGACTTTACGGTCGGTCTATTTTTTTGTTCTTCCCGTTTATTTTTTTTCGTTCCCGTTTATTGTTAGAGTTTTGTTTCATTATAGGGGTGGATTATTAGAGTTCTTTTTTCATACAGGGGGCAACTATGGGATTTTTTGATTCTTCTTCAAATTTGGTGGTAAAATTAATTGAGAAAATAATAATTTGATAGTCGATAGTATTCTCCATTCTCCTCCTTCGGGAAGGAGGAGTCCCCGTAGGGGGAGGTGGTAGGTGAATGCGTAAGTCAGTTATTATCAGCATTGTGTATCCACCTACCACCCCGGCTTTCAGCCACCCCTCCTTCCCCGAAGGAGGGGAATGGAGATACCACCGACTGGCTAAATAACCACCAAATTTGAAGAAGAACCGATTTTTTCATAGCACAGGGAGCTTCGGAATGTTGAGGTGATTGCGGTTGCACCCGCGTCACCTTCCTCTCACCAGTTTCTTCAATGTCCCGTTGTAGGTGTTCTCAAATTCCGTCGGATGATTAAGGGCCCAGAGGATGTAATCTCCCGGTTCGTTTTTTTTGAGCAGGGTGGGGCGGTATTCGTTGCTGAGAATCTTCCATAAAGTGCCTCCCGGTCCGCCCAGTTCTTTGCGTCGGGCGAGGGCGGTGATTGCGTTCACGGTCTGTTCTTTCCGGATGCCGATTGTTTGAAGGTTCATGTGCAGGAGAGTTTCGGAGCTGCCTCCGGCGGTTACTCCTTGGGGGGGAATGCTGTTTCTTCCGTTATCTCTTTGGGGATTCCCTTTTTCTCCGGAAGGATTCTCTATTACTTCAGGATAAGTTCCCTTTACTTCAGGATAAGTTCCCTTTTCTTCAGAATAACATTCTTTTATTTCAGAATAATTTCCGAAATTTCCAAAAGACAAACCACTTACAACGACAGGCGGAGCCTGAAAAACGCCGTTTGACGGCACGGGCGGCATTTCATTCTCTGTCTCTTTTCCGGCTTTCCGCCTATTCTCTGTCTCTTTGTCTTTTTCTATCTCTTTCTCTCTATCTCTATCTCTTTCCGCTTTGGTTTCAGTTCCCCTATCTCTTTCCTTCTCCGTTTCCTGTTTACCTTTGGTGTCTGTTTCCTCTTTTGTTTGTGGGATTGTTGTAGCAATTTCGGGAGATTTTGCTGCATTAATTCCTGTTTTTGTAGCATAGACATCATTTACTGCTGCATCACTGACAGTTCCGTTTCCGGTTCCCGCTCGGTTTCCGTTTCTATTTTCGTTTTCACTTTTTGCTATGCTGTTTTCCTTTCCGTATTCGTCCTTTTGTTGCTCCGTTTCTCCGTCCGTGATTAGCCAGAAATGTTCCAACGGTAATTTGTATTTTCTCCGGCTGTCGGTGATAATTTTGTGATATTGCTCCTGAATAACTTGTGAAGTGAGTACGCTATACACCTTATATATATGGGGGTCGAATAATCCCACCGCCAGACAGTCGTCGATAATGGCCTGCATTTCCGCCTCCTCGCAACAGGCTTCCTGTGCAACATCGAACAATGTATCCTGATTCCACGGGACATAATATCCTTTTTCTTTGTAGATGAGGCAGAACAGTGAAGTGAGCGCGGCAATCCCTGCTGCGTGGTGACGGCTGGAGATACGTCGCACCTTTCTGTCTTGCAGGAAATTGACGTCGAGTGGAAAATAATCTAAACCGGATTTGGAAATACGGGCCATTTGGATTGAATTAAAAATTAATGATTAGTTCGGGTTTCGTGGGTGCGGCACCCTGAATTTCATCGCAGAGGACACCGATGTGTACGACTCAGTTCAGAATCCCTCTTTCTGAACATCGAAGCACGGACAGGCTTTCATGTACTCGTTGGGCGAGATAACGCCGTCGCCGTTGAGGTCGGGGCTGGTGTCACGGTGTCCGAGCACCTGCTTCACACCGGGGAAGACAAGCCGTAGCGCCTTCACCAGTCGGATGAGTGCGGTGCGTTGCGCGTCGGTGCGTGTATCGGCGGGGCGACCGTCCTTGTCCAGTCCGCCGACATAGCAGATGCCGATTGCCCGTTTGTTCCACCCCATGCAATGTGCGCCGTCGAGGGTGACGTCTCTTCCGGGTTCGATTGTTCCGTCGAGGCGGATGACATAGTGGTAACCGATCGTCCAGAATCCGCGGGCACGGTGCCAGCTTTCGATGTCGGCGGCGGTGATGTCCTGTTCCGCACGGGTGGCGGAACAGTGAATGATAATAGCGTCTTTCATCTTGAAAATCTCCTTTCTTTTGTTTATTTTAAATTGCTGATAATTAAGTGAATGCCTTTCTCCCTTCGGACGCTCCGGTAGCTGAACCCCAGTGCGGCGGCCTCTTCGGCGGACAGGAGCCGGTAATATTGCCGGGTGACGGAGTGGCGGACGGGGGTGCAGTCGGGAGGAATGGGCAGATAAGGCAGGTGCCACCGCCGCATCGTATGCAGCCGTACCCGTTCGGGATGCGTGAGTTTCAGTTGCAACCAGCTGTATTGCGCGCTGTTCAGTTTTTCCTCTTTCACCATTGACTTCATGGAAGGGTACGGGTGGAGGATCGTCCCGCTTTCGTCCGTCACGGCGCAGGGAATGGAGCGCGGCACGTTAACGGGACGAAGCCCGGTGCGGATAGCGTGCATCAAGTTGTCGTAGGCGTCGCACCATTCGAGGTTGGACACATGATTGTTGAGCGTATTTCCGTCGAGGTGGTTCACTTGCGGGAGTTTTTTGGGGTTGGGGATAAACGTTTCCGCTACCAGTCGGTGCACATAGCGCGCGGCATGAATCCCTTTCTGATAGATGTATATAGCCTCATAACCATTGTGGAGGAGACTGCTGCTCAATATCTTTTTTTGAGGTTTCTTCAGGCTCATGATCCGCCCGTGGTCCGACACCATATAATCATTGTTTTCTTTGATAAATCTCCAGTTTTCCATACTTGATGTTGTTTATAATGTTAATAAAATTATGCTTTGTTAAAAATAGTCCTCCTCCGCCGGATGCGGAAAGAGAAACGGCGTTTCCTGTCTTCATAAAACGGCGTTTCGTGCACACAGAAACGGCGTGGACTGTATGTGTTAAACGGCGTGGTCTGCAATCGTTGCGCGGCGGGGGCGGAGTGCCGGCGTGTCATCGTCCGGCAGCGGTTCGAGGCGTTCGGCGCAGTGGACGAGGAATTCCAGTTCCTCCCGGCAGCCTTCGATCGCCTCGTAGAGCGAATCTACGTTGTATTGTCGGCAGAGCCTTTCCCACTCTTTGCGTTCTTCGGGCGTCCTCATTCGGCACGGAGGAAATTTTCGGCGTGGAATGTCCGCCAGCCTTTGGCTTCGAGATCGTAGTAGACGACGAACGTGTTTTCCGGCCGTGGCGTATACGGGCGGTGGAAACAATGTTCGTATCCGGTGAGCGTTCCTACGGCGTGACGGATGCTTCCGTCCTGCTTGGTATAATAAAAACTGACGCTAGCTAAGTACATTTTGCGAATTAAAACGTCTATCTGATGCGCAACGACGAGTGCCTCGCGTTTGTCCATGCCATTGTTTTGACGAATAACGGCGGCCCGCTTCATGAGTCGTATCCGCCGGAGGGAATGATTTTTTTTAAGGTAATTATATACAATCTTACAGCTTAAAACCCCTTAAAGGTTGTAAATTTGCAAAATAAATATATTTATTTATGTAATTATTATTTTATAATAATATTCATAAGACGAATTGGTTAAAATCAATAAATTCCTTTGTTTATCGAAATAAAGTTCATATATTTGTCAATCTTAAAATCAAGATATTTTTAAAATGAAAAAGGAACCTCAATATGTACTTATAACTTGTGAAAAATGTAAAACATCATATAAAGTTAAAAATGACACAAATAAACCTATACAATGTAAGTGCGGAAAAATTTTGTATTTAGGTGCTTATGAAATAGGAACACTATCAGATAAAACAAATCCTAATTTATGAAATAAATGAATTTTCCTTTTATATTCATCTTCTAAAATTTCAAGAGGAGCGCTATATATAAAATCTAATTCTCTTTCTATATCTTCTTCTGATTTGTAAGAATCAGATAACATCAGAACTTCTTTTGCTTGTTCTCTTGTTTTTTCCTTTCTTAGAAATAATCTTGAACAAGGTATAGCTTTTCTATACAACAAATTTTCTTTTTTAATTTTATTCATAATAATCTCTTTATTAGACGTTACATTTTTTCTTTTTTCTACAAAGGTAAAAATCCTTTATGCAAAGTCTAATAAAGAGATGTAAAAGGGAGTTAATCATTTAATTTATTTAATAATCCTATCTTTAAATATTGCTTTAAATCTTTCTTTTGGGTTTTAGTCAAATCTAAAATTTTACAAACTAATTCTTCGTCTATAAGAATATAATGAATAAAATAGAATCCATTTTGTGTAATATTCTTAGAACACCAATCATGTATTGCATCTAATTTTGGTAAATTTTCATGTGCATAATAATTTAAATCCTCATTCTTTACCTTTACTCCAATTATATCTGTTTCAAATATGAATTTATAGGAAAACCCACAATCTTCTATAAATATATCATTGTCAATCTTGCAACAATTAAAATTATTTAGATAATACTTATTCCTACATTTATCTTTAAGTGAAAGTTCAAAAGTACTTAACTTTTTCTCTTTATAATCACCGAATGGTTTATTTCTATTATAATTATAATAGGGAAATTCATAACTACATTTATCTTTAAAGATATTTACATTTTTATTGCTATCTATGCGTAATTCAAAATTATAATTTAAAAAAGCATTTTTCTTCTTCACTTTATTCTCTTCAATTAATTGTTCTATTGGAGTGTTTAATATTATATCCTTTGTTTTTTGTAGATAAGATTTTATCATATCATTTTTTATATTTGAAATTTTTTTCTCAATATTTACTTCATCTAAGATTAATTTAATTTCTTCAATTTCTCTTTTTTCATATTCCTGTTTTTGCTTTTCTTTTAAAGCCTTTTCCCTTTTTTCTTGCTCGGTTTTATTTCTTATTGGATATATTCTTATAAATTTATTTGGTATTTGTGGTATATATCCTTTTTCGTCTGTTCTCATATTATAAAAATTCACACTAAAGGATAAGTCATTGTTATAATAAATTTCTTCATAATTATAACCTTGATTATTAAGATATATATCCAATTTATTCTTAGATTTAACTAAGCATTTCCCTATATAAACTAACTCATTTATAGCTTCAATAGCATCACCAATATAAACATACTGTTCATTCAATTCATCATAACCTTTTAAAGCTATAGTTAAAATAAATCCAGTAGATTTTTTACTAGAAGAAGATAAATCATTGATATTAATAATAAAACAATTTTCATTTTTCAATTTATGTTTGGAAAATCTTAAAATATCATTAACTTCTAATACCATATTATTGGTATATTGATTAATAACACCATATTTTTCATAAGTATAAGTTGAATTTTGACTAAATGCATTAAAGCATAATAAAATAGTGAATAGTATCAATAATAGTTTCTTCATAACATACATAAAATTAAAATTGTACATAACATGGTTCAAATATAATAATTACAGTTGATGTGAAAAAGTTAAATTAGCGAAAATGATTTGCATAAAATTTATGCAGCTATAATATCGAGATAAGTTATTTTAAAATAGGAGTTACGCAATAGTAATTTGAATTTACTCGAATCCTTTATTTTTCTTGTATTGTATCTAAAAGTAAATTCATTAGCATATAATTGTAGATGCTTTTTGCTTATATGGTGATAGATACCTATAATACCTCTTTTGAATATAGACCAAAATCCTTCAATTGTATTGGTATAAATTCTTCCATCAACATATTTACCTTTACCATGGTCTACACTATAATGATAAAACATCTTATCTACTGCATTATATCCTAACCATTCATCTGTATATAATACAGTATAGTCTCTTTTTACAAATTCTAATATTTTGGGAGTCAATTCTTTTTGAGATGTATTTTCTACAACTCGGGTGATAGCATCTCCTTTTCTTTGCAACATTCCAAAAACAGGAGTTTTATCTTTAAAGCTTCTACCTTGAGCGTTTTTTACCTTTTTATCCCAATGTCTATTTTTATTTTTGCCACCGACAAAAGTTTCATCGCATTCAACTTCACCACTAAGCCTACCTCTATTTCTACAAATAAAATAAGTTCTTATCTTTTGTAATATATACCAAGCTGTTTTCTGAGTTATCTTCAAATCTCTTGACAACTGTAATGAAGATATACCTTTTTTATAAGCTAATACTAACCATATTGCCATGAACCATTTTCTTAGTGGTAATTTAGTACCATGAAATATTGTTCCTACTTTAACATTGAATATTTTCTGAGTATTCTTGCACATATACCTATGATTAGGTAAATAATAGACTTTCGATTTTTTATCAAATGGAGATTTGACTTTGCCATTTCTCCAACGTAATTTTTCTAAGTAAACGATACAAGATTCTTCATCTGGAAAAGCTTCAAGTAATTCAATTAGAGAGTTAAATTTAGATACATCAATCATGTTTCCTCCTTTGCATTTTTATTATTAATATTTTATTTATAAATCAATAGATTTAAATATTATAATTAATTGATTATTAGATATTTAAATCTTAATAATGCAAAGGTATATAAGGAAAATGTGATTAATTGTCAAAGCTATTAAAGAGGAGTTAATAGGGGTTACTTATTTTTACTAAAATAATTGATTGCTTTTATGAATTTCGTATATTTACAAAAAAGTCAGAAGTTAATTTTAATACGACCCATTTCTTCCAAAAACTCTAAAAAAGGAAAGGAGGTACGTATGGAAAATTACATAGAAGTAAAAGTTGCTGAATACCCAGAAAGAACTGCTCAAGGTTTAGCATGGGTAGTCATATTCAAAAGAATATATTTATAATTGTTTTACTCCTAAACTTCTGACTTTATTTTTTAATTATATATCTATATAAAAATATATATTACAATAAAAATATTTTATATTTTAACAAGGGTTAAGCTGTAAGATTGTATATAGTTACCTTTTTTAATTTCGGTCATTATATTCAATTATTTTTCATTGATTTCGTCGGTAAAGGTAGAGGAAGGGTAACACATAAAGGGTTCATGTTTGAGTTATTTTAGGAGATAAAGTAAGAAAGTGTCACGCGTGACGCATAATGTTAAAAATAATATCCGATATTTGTCGGCATTATTTACGAAATATTAATTATGATGACAAAACAATTATCTAGTGAAACAGTTGATACTGTGGACAATGGAGCTAAAACAAGTGTTGAAAATGTAGTTGAAAACGCAGCTAAAAGTAAAGTGGAAACGGGTACAAACAAGCATGAGAGGAATCGGAGAAGATCTAGTGATTTCGACGAAGAAGACTGGCAGGAAAAAGGAAAAGTAATCGACGAGGTGAAAATTTGTTCTTATGAGAACAATTACAAAGAGGTTTATTTTGCCAAACAAACAGACACCTCCATATCAACGGTCAGACGTATATTCTCGTTCAGAACGCAGAAAACGGCGGCTAGCTGGTCGTCGATTTTCAAACTGGTCAAGTGTCTTTCCAATGAGTGTGTCAACGCCAACCATTTGGTCGTCCTCTTGGGAACGATGCTGCTTTATCTGGTCGGAAACGCCGCAAAGGTACATTTCTATCTCGAAGGGAATAGAAAGTTTTTTATCGAAATTAAGTTCAAAAAGGATGTGACGGTATTTAAAAAGGGAGAGAAGGAACCTGTGGGCGACAATGAACGCAGAAATATTGATGATGAGTTCAAATAAGATAAGTACTGTGAGAACTTGGTATAATCTTCTGCCGGGAAAACGCTTGTTGGTGCCGGTTTACTCGTTCGCAAATCTGTACATTGTGAAATGAAGATATTCCCGACCCGGAGATGAACAGCCGTTCTATCCGGGTTGGGAATATTGTTTTTGGTTAAAAATGGTACGTGATATGGCTGCGCAGGACGCTTGCCGAGGGCAGCACTTTCTGGTTCACGTTGCCTTATGTGTCCCGAATATGAGTATATCAATCTCGATGTGGGTTCGTCCGGTACCGGAGAGCTTTCTAAGGCTCTCCCAAAAATCGAAAGAACAGCCCGACTTGTGCAGGAGTCAACAAGATTGCTTTTCCGGTATATCCCGAACGGGCGAGTGCCGCTTGCAGTTCCGTGTTTTTGGCAATCCAGCTGCGGAGCGTCCGGCGGGCAGAGGCAGGCTGGATGTGGGGCAGGTAGAGGGCGGCCAGTTGACTTTTACTGTATGCTTGTATGCGGGCGGAGGTTGTTTTCTCTTCCGGAATTGAAGTTTCTGTGGTAGTTGTTTTCATTGTTACTGCTTTTTTTATTGGATTGTTCGTTTCGGTTATAAAGGTACGTGATTTTTTGTTGTCTGGTACTTCTTTGTACAGAAGTACTTACAGGCAGCATTTGTGCGAAACGGTTTGAACTTGCTCTCTCCCGTCACGACTTGTCACATCGTGTCTCCCGCCTTTCTTTGGCCCGTTTACTTTTGTCGGCGTAATCGGTTACAGAGACAATTGATCCATTAATCATTAAAAAGAAAGGAAAACAGTAGTATGCCATTAATTTACAAACCTTACCAGGCAACGCTTGCCAACAAAGAAGGACAGAAACTCTTTTATCCCCGCCTGGTGAAAATCGGGAGAACGGTCAACACGCAGAAAATGGCGGAATTGATTGCCGAAAAGGCTTCGTTGACGGCGGGCGACGTGCACAACGTGATTCGGAATCTGATGTCCGTGATGCGCGAACAGTTGCTCAATAGCCGCACAGTGCGTCTCGAAGGATTGGGAACATTCACTATGGTTGCCAAAGCCTGCGGAAAAGGCGTGGAACAGGAAAGCAAAGTCAGCAGCTCGCAAATCGTTTCGCTGCGCTGTCAGTTCACGCCGGAGTACACCCGGTCTGCCGGAAACACGACCCGCGCACTGACTGCCGGAGTGGAATTTGTACACGTCAAAGACGTAGCAGCCGGTCTGATTGCCGACGGTGATACGGAAAATCCGGGCGGCGATGACAAACCCGGTGGCGGAAACACACCCGGTGGCGGTGGCGTAACGCCGGACCCGTCTGTCTAAACGAATTATTAACCTTAAAAAAAGAAAAAGATGAAACTATTTCTTGAAAAACTGCTTGATATTCTCGAAGCGCTTCTGCGCTTCCGTCGCCGGAGAAACGGAAAGACGGAGAAGGACTAGCAGCCGGCAGAAAAAAAGAGAGACCGGCAGGAAAAAAGAAAGAAAAGTATGACGTAAAACGAAAACGTGCCACCCGCACGTAGTTCCACCAAGCGAAAGCGGGCAGGTGGAACGGACAAAAAAAGAGGGTGACTAAAAGTCAAGAGTATCTGAAAACTTCCGACTGTTTAGTCACCCTCTGCCTGTTTTTGGGTTTATCTCTCATTGTACATCTATGGTTCCCCAACCTAAAAATGACTTAGTAATTCTGCACTTTGAATAAACCCTCTTTTGTGTGTTTTTATATATTTCATCGTAACATCTCTGTCTGAGACTTCTGTAACATTTCCGTCTGACTTTTACGGCATTTCCGTTTCCACTTGGAATTTCCGGCTTACTTTCATCAGGTTGATTGTATAAGTCACCACGTTCTGTGCCTCCTGAACCATTGTCAGATAAACCATGCTGACCCGGATACTGCCCGCCTGACTTTGGATGCGCTGCAACTCCTTGCGTTTCAGCAACGAAAGCTGTCCGTTGAGGTCGTTGGCACGGCGGACTTCTTCTTCCATATCGTTGTACTCATTATTCTCCATTTTCTTGCGGCATTGCTGAATCAGGTAAGTAATGTCCTCGGACACATCGCTGAATTCTCCTTTTTGGATAGCGTCCAGCGGGTTGAAGTTATTGTCGATATGCTCCAGACAGGGTTCGCAAAGGCGGGAAATGCTATACACCAGTTCGCTGGCAAAGTCGTTGCCCTGATAGTAGTACAGCCCTTTTTCGAGCACGGTGTTATTGTCGAGGCGGCACATGGCTACCGTTCCCGTGCGCTTCATCTGCTTGACAAGTTGTTTCTCGAACTTTGTGGAACCCATGGCACGGCGCAGTCCCCGCAAGTTTTCGTGGATAAACGAGGTGACGGTCAACTCGAAGTTCGTCTCTGCGTATTCGAGAACTTTGCAAAGCTCTTCGCGGGTATGTTTGCGCATCAGTTGCAGCGCTTCTTCGCTGTCCGATGTTTGCATCAGTTGTTTGAGAGTTTCGTTGCCTTGTTCTTTTGCTTTGCGTTTCTTATACATCACCTGGCTGCGTATCAGGATGAATGCTGCCAGAGCGATGAGGGCAATGATTGAAATATTTCCACCGAAATGCAGCACGAGGGCGACGAAGAAACAGATCGTGAAGGCAGCTCCGGCAGTGATAAACCAACCGCCGATGACGCTCAGTACGCCTGTGATACGGTAAACGGCTGAGTCACGTCCCCAGGCACGGTCGGCGAGCGAAGTACCCATGGCTACCATGAAAGTGACGTAAGTGGTGGACAGCGGGAGTTTCAGCGAAGTTCCCAGTGCGATGAGCAGGCCGGCAAGGACAAGGTTCACGGAGGCGCGGACGAGGTCGAAAGCACCTCCGTCGGCGATGATCGCTTCGTCTTTTCGGAAGCGGGTGTCCAGCCATTTCTTGGTGCTGTCCGGGGTGATGCGTGAGATGCCGTTGGCGAGTGTCATGCTGAAACGGACGATTGTACGGGCTATCGGGGTGCTTCCGAAGGTTTCTTCGCCTTCGTCCTGACGGGAGAGGTCGACGGAAGTTTTGATTACCGCGTGTGCCTTCTTGGAGGTGCAAAGGGCGTAGACCATGATAGCGCCGGCGCCGATGAGGAAGTACCACGGAGTTTTGGCGGGGCCGAGCAGTGAGGTCATCAGAAATCCGTCCGGATTGCCGTTGCCGTTGGCCGTGAAATCCATGAAGGACGAGAAGCCTGCGAGGGGAACGCCGATGAAGTTCACAAGGTCATTGCCGGCAAAGGCGAGGGCGAGGGCGAAAGTACCCATGAGTACTACTACTTTGAAGACATTGATTTTCAGCCAGTGAAGGATCTGCATTAGTATGGTGAAGAATACGAAGAACACACTGATAAGCATCCAAGTGTTGTCCTGTATCCATTGCTTGTTTTCGGGGGTCATGAAGGAACTGTCTTTCAGTCCTTTGATGAGCATGAAATAGATTATGGAGGTGGCGGCCACGCCTCCGAACAGTGCAATGCTGTATTTCATCTTTTTCGTGTAGTTGAACGTGAAGATGACACGGGCCAGCCATTGGACGAGCATACCGAAAAAGAAGGCGATTGCCACGGATACGAATATCGCCATGATGACGGAAAGGGCTTTGTCGGTGTTTATCAGGTCGCCCAACCCGAGGGTGTCGCTGTTACGGACTTTGATGAGGGAGAGGGCGAAGGTTCCTCCCAGCAGCTCGAAGACGAGGGATACGGTGGTGGAGGTAGGCATTCCCATTGAATTGAATACGTCCAGCAGGACAACGTCGGTGAGCATGACGGCAAGCAGGATACACATGATTTCTGCAAAGTAGAAGTGCTCGGGTTGGTAGATGCCGTGCCGGGCAATGTCCATCATGCCGTTAGAGAGCGATGCTCCGATGAATATGCCGATGCCTGCAATAAACAGGATGGTCTTGAAGGAGGCCGCCTTGGCACCTACCGCCGAATTGAGGAAGTTAACCGCATCGTTACTCACACCGACGATCAGGTCGAATATGGCTAGCACGAAGAGGAAAATGATAATGCATAAATAAATTGTCTCCATAAATGTGTGTATGTTATTTCCGCCTGCAAAGGACGGAGTTTGAGGTTGCAGGGGGATGTCATACTTGTTACATTTGTGTTACAACTTTCTTTCTTTTGTCTTGAAACAAAAGAAAGAGACAGAGAAACAAAGAAACAAACAAAAATTTGGTTATAAGGTGAATTAGTAAAATAATGACTTGACAGTTTATAGTCGGTGGTATCTCCATTCTCCTCCTTCGGGAAGGAGGAGTACCCGTAGGGGGAGGTGGTAG
>ERZ773227.1630-NODE-1630-length-14662-cov-104.362771_pt1 | contig 14662 bp, 10 predicted proteins | sample MGYA00580525_ERZ773227 | MGnify/ENA primary metagenome ERZ773227 (study PRJEB29015, sample SAMEA2737782) | human gut metagenome | biome: human gut; feature: human-associated habitat; material: faeces | place: China | collected 2012 ... | reverse complement strand
GAATTCGATGGTTACATTCTGCTGAGCCACCTGACGGGTGATAGACTTGGCAGCCACACCTTTCTGGGTGCCTGCCACCTTTACGCTCTTGGCGCTGAGTTCACTTGGAACACCAACGGCAGCGATGCCCAAAAGGGCAATGAAAGATAAATTCTTTAGCATACTTCTGTTTATTTTATTAGAGGGTTTATGATTGGGACGCTTCTCGATTGTCAAATCATCATGAATTTATTGTTGCCTGAAATTCCATTTAGAATTATCGCTGTTGAAATCGAAGGGAGCCAAGCCTGGGGTACAGTCGCCGAGTGAAACCAATGCCAGTTTCTCTTCAGTGCCTGGCACTGCCTTAGGCATGATGCGATAGGTGCCATCGGTGAGCTGTTCGATGCGCCAAAGCTGGGCATCTTCACCCGTAAACTCAGGTTTGGCGATGACATCATGCTGAGCGGTTGCGGTAAGATAGCGAGTAGTGCCTTCTATGCAGATTTTATAATAAGGACCACCCAGATAACCACCCTTTCCGGCAGGCATGATACTCCACTTCTGATGAGGACGGAACATATAATCGTTCATTCTTACCTTTACCTCGCCCTTAGGCCATTCTGCCTCTACCTCCTTCAAGGTCTGAGGTTCGATATTCTTCAGAGGCTTGGTTGGCTTAATCCAGAAAGGTTCGATATCCCGCTGCATTCTCACGAAATCTACGGCAATCTCCAGAGCATAGCCTCTTCGTTCCGATTCTATCTCGTAGGTTCCGGCATGAAATTCATCACCAGCCACAGGCCAGTCGTTCTTCCACAACAAAGGACGGATAGCCAACACGCTTCGTCCTCCCTGTCTGAAATCAGACTCATAATGGAACGACATCTTTTCTACACCTTCTTCCTCAATATAGCGTCCGAAGTGACCGGGACCCGTCTTCAGATTATTGGCTGCAATCACCATCTTTCCACCGCCCTGCAACATCTCTCTGCCCACATTATCTACGTATGGACCGGTTATCTTTCGCGAACGTCCCACCACGATATTGTAGGTAGAATTAGGACCGTCGCAACAGGTGCCATGAGTGCCGAGAAGATAATACCAGCCGTTGCGGTAAATCAAATCAGTAGCTTCGCAGTCGATGGCGATATTGACGGGTTCGTTGCCTTCCATCCGCTTACCCGTCTTCGGATCAAGTTCTACCAGACGGATAAATCCGAAATAGGTACCATAACTGAGCCAGAGTCTGCCGGTAGTAGGGTCGAGCAACAAGCCCGCATCAATGGCATCACAGTCTTCATCATCTAAGGATGAAGCTACCACCACCGGTTCAGTATATTTGAAATCAGGCGATTTCGGATCGAGCGTTTTGTTCCACATCGTCAGGACATCACCGCGATGACTGCCTCCCAATCCACCACCCGTAGCACTGTAGGCTACAAGATAACGGTCGCCAATCTTCAACACATCAGGAGCCGCTCCTCTTCCGGGACGAACAGCACCACCCTGCCAGGTCCAGCCATCCTCCGACCAGATTCCACCTTCACCCGTTCCAAAGGTATAATACTTTCCATCACACAGGGCAATGGTAGAAGGATCATGAATGAAAGGTTCGCCCACCTGGGCTTCTGCCTCGTAAGCAGAGGAAGACAACAAGGCAACCAAAGCAGCGGCATAAAGTTTCTGCTGAGCAGCAACCGGGCTAAAATATCTGAAAAATATATTGTTCTGTTTCATAACTTTCTTTATTGATTGCACTACTTCACGTGAATAGACAGGTTTCTGACAGGCTTGCCCTGTCCGTCGATGAATCGGACACAGAAGTCACTCATACCAGGACCATTGATTACTGCACCACGAAGAATATTCCTACCTTTCTTCAAGGTAAGCTTCTTAGAAACCACATCATCGCGAACCATTCTTCGGTCGCCTTCGAGCATCACCGCCTCCTCACCATTGAGCCACCACATGGAAGCACCATTCGAGCCAACAGACAAGCGGACGTCTTTCATCTCCTCAGGGCAATCGATAATGGTAACCGCCCAGAACAAGACACCATACTTGGGTTTCTTAAACGAAGTAGCGAAACGGAAGAGCTTGACATTAAACAGCTTACTGTCCAGCGCATGCCATTTCAGTTTTTCCTTGTCCACCTTCACGACGGCTCCATCTTTAGGAACTGTTTCCATCTGTTTAGGGAAATACTGCGTATGGAATACCTCCTTCAGATAAGAATCAGTAAAAACGACATTGCTCTTGACCGGCACAGAGATTGGCTCCAGGAGCAACCATCTCTGAATAAAGCCAGCCGCATTAGGCATGACAGGCTGCTTGCCGACTGGTACGAAATAAGGATTGATGTCTGCAGGTAAATTCCTGTTTTGGGCATCCGCAGTGGAATGCCCAAAAAGGAATACACATAAACAAAACAATCTAACTATTTTATTGAAAATGTTGTACATAGACTATTCATTATTATTGAGGTTCGATAATCTGATAACGGCCACTCAGATGCATGAAGGCGAAGAGACGCAACAGTCCGTCGTAGTAGCCATCGAAGAAGCCTTCTTTATCTGGCTCATGCTTGGCATTCCAGAAATGACTGACGAATTCCCTGCCCTTCACATGATTGCTGACCAATGAAGCCGCAGCCGAAGTGGCAACAAAACCGATAGAATGGCGGAGTGCCTTAGGAGCTGTACCTGCCGGCAGAATATCTTCTACCATCGTGCCATCTACATTATACTGGTCCAGGAAAGAATCAATGCCCTTACTATACAGGAAGTTCTGCAGCGTATTGGCATATTTCTGCTGCCACTCCTTATCCTTGCAAGCCCAGGAATAATCGAGCGCTATGTTCATAGGAACACGCCATGAATCGTAGCGGAATGCATCACCCAACAACCGACCGGTCTTCATCAGACTGCCATCATAGTTGCAATAGTCCGGGTTCAAGCCCGTCTTCTCATTGATACACTTATGCAGGAACTCACGGCTTTTCTCAGCACACTCCTTCCAGAACTGGGACCGTCCGTCGTTAGCCCATTTCGCCCAAACCTCGTAAAAGGCAGGGAGATGGTAAGAAGGGTCGGTAAGCTTTCCGCCCCAATGATCGGGCGTAAAGGTGATGAGCTGATGTTCGAGATTGATGAGCGGAGCTGTGCGGTCCATTCCCGCCTTCTGCATGCTGCAATCCAGAATATGCTGCGCTTCCTTCAGATAGTTGATGCCTGTATCATTGCCCCATCGGTTGGATGCAAAGATGAGCGAAGTTACGAAATAGAGTTCACCATCCGATGCGGCTCCCTGCGCATTTCTCGTTCCATCAGTCTTGCAGCTCCATGCGAAATAGCCCTTATAAGGTCCTTCCTGATGCTGCATGTATTTCTTGCTCCATCGCCAGAGGCGGTCGAAGATGTCCTTCTTGTCAAACTGCACGGCAGCCATCATTCCATACGACATGCCTTCGGTTCTCACATCATTGTTCTTTATATCGCTGACATATCCCATGGAATCGCCCACTTCGAAATAGACCTTGTTTTTGCCATAGAACACATCGTTGAACACTTCGTTCACCTTCCTGTCAATATCAGCCTGCTTATAGCCCATCTCGGCAAAGAGATTACGATACTGGTGAGTTTCGAAAGCACCCTTTTCCCAAGGCAACGCATCGAAGCCCAGCCAGTCTACCTCAACATCGGCTCCACTCTGCAAGGATACATGGAGATCATGAATGCCCTGAGGAGCATGGAGCACCTGGGCACGGATATTCTTCCAGGCTGCCGACTTCGGAATCTTCACTTTAGCAATGATATTACCCTTCTTGCCATCGGCTCTGACTACGAGCACACCGCCCTTTGAAGACTTGGCACGAACGGTGATTTCTTCCACCTTCTCATTACCGAAATCCACCTTATTATATATAAGGGCAGTATTCGATTTAGAGAAGAGAATCTTCCATCCGGCAAAGCAGTTGTTCTTATCCAGATAATCAATACCAATACCCTTGCCTTGCAGCGCAGAATAACGGTCAATCTGAATATGCGAACGTGCCTTCGTCAATCCCACACCTCTTAGCGTAGGTATCACCTTCTGTATCGTTCCGTCGGGATTGAAGTTCAGAGAGTCGATTCGCACCGAGCGGTTCTTGTCGAACTTAGGCGAATAATCATTATGATGATAGAAGAGATACCACTGTCCCTGATATTCCACGATGCTATGATGATTGGTCCAGCACTTCGTAGGCGATTCATCCATGATGATGCCCTTGAATGTAAAAGGTCCCATCGGATGGTCAGCCATGGCATAAGCCAGCGTTTCGGTTCCATTCTTTTCACGTACCCAAGGGAAGGTGAAATAATATTTGCCGTTACGCTCGAAGGCAAATGGTCCTTCCTTGAATCCTTCAGGCAATCCCTCTACCAGTTTGGGTTCCGAGGCAAGTTCCGTCATGTTTGGTTTCAGCTTAGCCATGTGTAATCCAGCTCCCGCCCAGTAGATATAAGCCTGTCCGTCCTTATCTATCAGCACACAAGGATCTATGCCGTGCACACCCTCTATGGGTTTCCACATCGGCATAAACGGTCCTTCAGGCTGGTCGGCAACCGCAACACCTATTCCGAATCCCTTCTCCTCCCCTTTCGGAGCGGCAGGGAAATAGAAATAATATTTTCCGTCTTTCTCTACACAGTCAGGAGCCCACATCGTATAACTGCCGTCCTGTACCCAAGGTACTTTGTCCTGCGAAACGATGACTCCATGATCTTCCCAATCCGTCAGATTGCTGGATGAGAAGACATGATAATCAGGCATACAAAACCAAGTCTTCAGTTTCTCTATCGGACTCGGTATGTCATGAGAAGGATAGAGATATATCTTCCCATTAAACACGCGAGCCGTTGGGTCTGCCGTAAACTGGCTATTGATGATTGGATTCTGCGCCAAAGCTGTGTCATAAGACAATACAGCCAAAGCAATGCATCTCATTATTTTCCGAACATTCATTCTTTTATATTAAAATTATTAGTTGATGCTGCAAAATTACATATTTTCCTTCATATACACTTTGTCTCATGTTGCAAAAACTTTATCTTGTTTTTCCGTACCCTCCGCATAGGTGGATTCCTCCAAGCGGTTCAAGCCATCATAGGCAAAGTCGTAACCACGGAGCACATGGTCTTTGTCTGATTGCCATTGCAAACGACTGATGTTTCCATTGAAGCATGGGTATGCTCCTGTGGTTTCGTACCATAGATTCTGAGAGAATCTATCTGATTTCGTCTCATTCAGCCAATTGCGGATGTTGTAGGCATAGTTTACCATACCCACATTGCCGCTTCGCTTCAAGGAGACCAGTCTTCCGATGTCATCATAACTATATGACGCCACCATTCTTGTTACATTTCCGGCACTTAATGTCATAGTCTTTATTTTGTTATTATATTCATTATAGTCGTTTACCTGAGTAACAGTCATGCTAACACCATTCTCTTGACATTGTCATAGAGATAGAACATATAGTTGTTTTTTCCTAAGCACAAATTATTTTTTTACTATCCTAAAATATAAAGAAATATTTACCTTTCTCTCTATCTTTTTTTTCTTCCTTGTACTGAAATGGTTTTTGAAAATCTCTATAATCTTTAGGTATATGAGACTTGGGAACCAACTCTAAAGTGTCTACAGCGTTTTTGGGATCAATGTCATTACGAATCAAGATTCTATTATCGGAAACAGAAATAATTTTATAGCGAAAGCGTCCAAAACGGATTGTGTTACGGTTTAACAAATTCCAACTTGGTTCATAAAGATAATGAGAAACAAGAAAACCATTATATTCCCTAAAACGCCAATTTGCTCGAAACTCGATAAAAACACCTTTGCTATCGACATAAAAATAGAAAGAATCCTCCCTACAAAAATAAGGGTGTCTTGTTTCGTCCTCATTCTGCTTACTATCTATATAATGCCAATATTGATAACTATTTCTTGTAAGAATTTTCTTTGTATCCTTACAAGAACATAAGATAGCCATTATACATAAAAACATAACCGTTTTTACTATTCCAAATTCATTTTTTCTATTTTGTACCATATACATATTCAAAATGATTATTTTGTCTAACTATTCTACCTAATCCTAGCGGTTTAATGATTGAATTTGCTTTTACCATTATTTGTATCAGTGCATTTGCGCTTTGTTCATTTTTATTCGCTTCATTCATTAAAACAATCATATTTCCTATCGTACCTATTTGATATTTCTCCGATCCATTAGAAAAATTTGCATCAGCAAGTTGTTTCAATACTATTTGAGAATGAACAAGATATGTTAGAGGCACATCTGATTCTTTATGTAACTTCTCATGTCCAATTGTATTTGTCAAATTGTAAATATTATACATTTCTTTATTTAATTTTCCATTAGACATCTTTAAATAAATTGATTCACCTTTCGTTTGAGCTAGTACATCTTTCTGATTATCAGTTCTATGCAAAGTACTTATTCCTACATATCCACGACCTCCATTTACATTATATTTCACACCTGCCTTTCGAGCGTAATAGCCAACAATTCTGACACCAGTATTCAGATTGTTTTTTCTACGCAAATCCAATGTATTGAAGTTTACAAATCCATTATTACCATTAGCAACATAAATATTTGGGGAATCACCCTTTGAAAATAAGAACTGTCCGCTATTACTAAAATAGTCATCGTTTCCATCTGGATCAAATTTGTTTATTGCATTATCATGACAGTATAAATATGGAGAAATATCTGAATTCTTTTCTCCTGAATTATCTATTCTGTCCCATACGACTCTAGCAGCATCATACATTCTTGCACCATGGTCATACCAATCCAAGCCGTACATATGGTCGAACTCCTTGCCGATGTACTTGTTTCTTTGCAACTCGCCTTTGTATGACAAGTCGCCATATACTCCACCGAATGGATAGTAATGATTCACCTGCTCTATCGTGCCATTCTCATTCACAACCATTCTTACGCTGCCAAGATGGTCTTTCTCGTAATAATGGAACGTAGGATTCTGGCTATTGTCGAAGGAACAATAGCCACCATCGAAGAGATACTTGTCAAGCTTACCATCTTCAAATATGAAGTTACCGATGTAGTCGGTCGTGTTTGTCACGACTGACTCATGGGTGGTTCGCAGCTTATTGCCAGCTGCATCATAGACATACTTCGTCTTGAAGCCATTATTGAAGGTGATACACTTCAAGTTGCCCAGGACATCATACTCTATATTGCTGATACCCTTGTTCAAGTCCTTGACCAATGCGCCATTGGCATCATAGAAATACTCCACGTCCGCATCGGCTCCATCCTTGAAATCAAAGGAGCCATCATACAGCAGACTACCTGCTTTGTCTGAAATCGACTTGATCTGATTGCCATTATACGCATACGTCAAGTCGTCAATGAGACCAAACGTCCCATTGTTCTTCTTACCATATCGCTGCAATCGCTCGATGGAGCCATTCGGAGAATATGACAACACATGCTCGGAGTAATGGCTCTTGCTCTGGCTCAAGTCCGCCCCCTCTCCATAGGCAGATTCCTCCAAGCGGTTCAAGCCATCATAGATGAAGTCATAGCCACGGAGCACATTGTCCTTGCTTGATTGCCATTGCATACGACTGATGTTGCCATTGAAGCATGGATTTTCCTTTGTGGACTCATAATACAGATTCTGCTTGAATCTGTCTGACTTCGTCTCCTTAAGCCAGTTGCGGATATTGTAGGCGTAATGCACGCTGCCAGCGTTGCCGCTTCGATTGACAGAGACGAGCCTTCCGATGTCATCATAGCTATACGATGCCACTGTCCTTGTTACATTTCCAACTTGTATTGTCATTGTCTCGATTTTATCATTGTTTGGATTATAAACATACAGCTGAGTAACATTCTTTGTCATGTCGCCTTTCGTCAATTCCGCCTTGACTTCAATTGGTTTTCTTGTAAAACTATACTTGATGGATTGCCTCAAAAATACTTCATCAGGCTTGATCTGCATTGACTCAACGACCAACCCACGCAAGTCATGGTAGGACACGGAAGCCAAGAGGTCACCATCCGTGTTTCGTGTCACAATACCTGTCTGTGAGCCAATGTTGTAGGATTCCAGCAAACCGGAAGTCTTCGCTGACAAACTTTTCGAGGTCAGGTTCTTGACCATCTGACGATTCAAAAAACTATGGCAGTCATAATACTTGGCACTTAGAAGTTGTTCATTCCCAAGACCTAAGTTTCCCAATGGGGTATAGCCGCTGTTGCACAAGCCCGAGAACTGCTCTCCATAAGTCGCCAAAGCAGAAGTGCATAAGGCATTCATGCTGGTTGTCGTACCCATGAGAACCTCGCGTTTCATTTTGTCATAGAGGTAGAACACGAACAACCCCTTCTTACGTTGTTCGCCATCTTGCGAGAACATCAAGTTGTCGGCTGCGTCATACCACATTTGTTGATACTCACAGCCTGGCAGACGTTTCCATACACATCTGCCATATTTGTCATAACGATACTCATAGCCAAACTTTTGCAAATCTGAATATTCCTGATAAGACGGAGAAAGTACATAGCGAAGCCGACCGATATTGTCATATATATAATAGGTGTCGTTATTTCCATCCCTACGTTCCAACACCTTATGACCAAATAAATCGCTAAAGGTCTGCTTAGTTTTTCCATCTTCATCTGTCTCTTCCAACATAGAAAGGGATTTGGCTGCATAATAGCCATTTTCCAATAACGCCCCCGATTCACTCACTTGGTATCGTTTAACACTGCTCGCTTCATTCGAACAGTAACGCTGCTCCACAAACTTCTTCGCAGTGAACCATGACTCCCCAGCTCCCAATGTTGAGACCTGTCTATCCAAGGCATCATAACTATTCACAGAGTACGGATTCCGGTCTTTATGAAAGGTTATGAGAGAGGAGGACAGTTCGGAAGGGGCCACGAAAGAGCAACCATCCTTCTGCGTTCCAGGAAGCCAGCTTTGCTTTTCCCTACCAAGTGCATCATGCTCCAGTAATGCATAGGCATACTTTCCTGTACCACCAAGACCATTGGTTGCCGTCTCTACAGGATAACCCAAACCATCATAATACGTAACAGTCGTTATGGCGTGAGTTCCGTCCACGTCAAGCACCTCCTTACTCATCACATAGTTTTGAGTAGGACTTTGTGCCTTGGAAGAAATGGTCAAGGCACAAAGAAGAAGCAACATACTTACAATTCTTATTATTCTCATCTTTGTTTGAAATTATATGAATATCCATGCAAAACACCAATATGATCTCTAACGCTTTCCAACCTGCCTTCCGAGTCGTAGGAATAACTCGTTTCGTATCCATTTGGATTGATGACAGACGATATATTCAAACGTTCATCATACACATAAGCAGTCGTTTGGCATCCCTTATTTCGCGCAGCCTCATAAATAGACAGCAGCATACTTTTTGATAAGTAATTCCGACCACCCAATGATGCGACATAACTTGAGAGACCTTTCATTTCTGCATAGGTCACCCCTATGATTTTCATAACAGGACATTGATAATTATAAGACCATAGCAATGTTACAGGCACACCATCCTTTCCCTCATATTGCAATATATTACCATGCTCATCATAGGCATCTATAGTAGCTTCCAATACTAATGATCTGTCTGAAATTATCGAATAGCACTTATTTATTACAGGCAATCCATTTGATTGTGTAAAATCATATCGTCCGCCTCCAGTAAAAGTACCATTACGATAGAACTCTTGCCCTGTGATTTTGCTCATGCAATGCTTGTCAACAAGTAAAGCCGAGCCTGCTGATTTATCATCACACGGATACCAATAATACGTAGCAGCCGTTTGTTTCCCATACTCATCTGCAATATTTTCTAACGATATTTGCATATTTTGTTGATTATACGAATAGTTTATGTCTTTGGCGAGCTTGACATTTCCCTGTTCATAATTGATTTCTTTTGCCCTTGTAAGATAACACCATTCTATAGGTTTCCTCAATATAGCTAAATCAAATTTTCCTACTGTTAGGGATTGACTTGGCAGATGAGTAGGCACACATTTTGGAAACAAGGCATATCCCAACTCTTTCTTATCATACGAATACTCCAACTTACGCAAAGGCATGCCATCTGTAGAAAACACCGTTTCACTTTTTATTTTTCCATTCAAATAACCCTTCGGATTATAAAAGAAAGCATTATTAACCCTCGCATTGATACTATTGTCCAGACTATACCCTTGGTTATAATACTCTGTCAAAGTCTTTTTCAACAACATGCCAGAAGAATCTAAGTCATATTTAGTGACTTTAGAATAGCCAACCATTGCCGGATTACTCAACGAGCATATGTAAGAATAACTTGGTTCCGAACTTGCATAATCGAAAGCAACATTTACGGATTTTTCCACATGATCATTTACACCAATATATGAATAATCCACAAAATGTTTTTCCAATCTTTGTGTCGGTATCAACAACTTGCCGTTTTGATATTCATATCTAGTTTCACCAAGCAATTCATTAGTTGAATCATAATTTTTGATATTCTTAATTCGTAAACCTGCGCCAAGTGACATTCCTCCTTTTTCTCTTCCAGAAGTATCACTTACTTTTACTATCTGATAACTTAAGGAACATTCTGCCACAGGTATCGAAGAACCTTTGCACTCCGGCACCTCAACCTCCAAAGAGTATTTTCCTGGAGCCAATGTCAATCGCATGGTGTTGCCATACGGACTTCCAATCGAAAAATCAGAAGTTGAATAGCTTTTAATAATCTCACCTGTATCCTCATTTTTCAAACAAGCTTTTGCTGTATATCTTTGCAAGTCTGGGGTATACAAAGAAACACGAAAGCTATATTCTGTTGTTTCCGTCACTGTGATTTCCTTCTTTTGATGACTAACTCCTCCAGTACCATAAGCATTGGCACTACACCCAACAACAGAAACAACAAACCTATCGGCTGCATCCGGATAGTAATATTCGTCATCAAAACGATTAGGCTCATATTCAAAACATGAATAGCCGCCTGTTGGATATGTGAGTTTAGTCAACACTCCTACCTTAGAATATTTTTCCGATGCATAACGATTGGCATTACCCAGATAAGATACGGGGTTCACCAATTCACCTTGTAAGCTATACCTTGGCGAGCCACATAATGTACGACCATTATCAATACCATTAAAATACCCCCAGTAATCCTGAGAAAGGCTTCTAGGAGAAGGCAGTTCTGAATTTTCATAAGCCAGCTCATATATTTTAGAGTTAACCTTTACCCCTGTAAGTTTCAGACGTTTACCAGAAGTTCCATTCTGAGGAGAAGATTCTTTAAAATAATCATAACTAAAAGATATTCTGTCAAGAACATTGCCCCTAACAGTAGATTTTCTTACAATGCCGGCAATTGATTTTGCACCATCTAAATCCATTCTATCTGCTATGCTAAAACTGACAGAATCACGACAAGTGATTATCTTGGAAGGATATACTTTGTAAAAAAATCCAGAAGGATCACCTGTTGTATTAATATACGTTTTATTCTCACCCATAAGCGACATCATTTGGCCTCCTATATCATTGGGATAATTGCTTTTTTCATCAAGCTTTGCTTCTGAATAAAAGGTCTTTACGCCTCCCATACCTTTACTATAATTCATAAAATGCTGAACATACTGGAGTTCTATATGGCTCTTACCATTTTTTCCATCCAATCCGTATATATGAGTCAAAAAATATGAATCCTTATTCGAATATTCCTTAAAAGCCTCAAACTCATAGGTGACGCCATGTTCATCCGTCAATATAATATTTGCAGGATAATGATATTGAAAATCAGAAATAACAATTTTATACTTGCTAGTGTTCTCATCCAATGGGATTGCCACATTCCTTTCCCTGTCAATATAGAACGATACTGAGTTTCCACAAAAATTACCTTGGAAAACATCTGGAGTATAAAATCCCCTGACTAGATCAGAATACATTAAATACTGCTTTTCATTTCCTGGTGGCAAACAAATATCAACAGATGAGCCCGACACAACCATACCCATATTAGCTATATAATGGGCATAAAAAGGACTATAAGCCGAGTACACATGAAAATTGCTTTCAAAATAACTTTGAGGACTATTAGGTGTTTGCAGAAAATCATCGCGTCCACAAACAATATGTTTTATATAGCCACCACAACTTAAGTTCCATCCTAAGCCTACGAAAGTCGCATTTTGCTCCACTTTTATTCCAGAGGCATCATAATATAGTTCTATTGGATATGATACGTCACCAGACTTCACCTCAAGCAATGGTATTCTAATGTTCGGGGTACCTGTATATTCTGTCATCGCAATCGTTCCATATTTTCCTAATGAAGCTGCCTCTGGAGTCAGATGATTAAAATCTGGTAACAGCTTATCTATGCTCAAAGAGTTTTCTTGGGAAAATGAAAATGGAACATTGCAACAAACAACAAACAACAAACAGAGTATATTTTTACAACTCCTCTGCTGCATTGAATAGAAATCATAGAAAATAAAACTTTTCATAAGAAACGCATTATTATAGTTAAATTACTCAACGGAGACTTTCTCTGAAAGCCTCTGATTGTTTACATTAATATATAAGACATATTCACCTCGTGGCAAATTGCCAAAATCTATTACTTGCTCATATCCATCACCTGCTGGTTGATACTGGTTGAATGACTTCAAGAGCATACCTGATGTGTTACTGAGCACGAACCGCAGCTGACTGTCTGAGGACAAGGAATATGCTATGTGCAATTGCTTACCCGAAATCGTTACGTGATAGGTGATATGAGAAGACGTCTTCGGCTCTTGAGTTTCCTTACCTTGCTGCCCAGCTCGCAACTTTTCATTTTCAGAATCTACCAACTTTTCGAAGCACTCAACATTGGCCACGCAAGCATATTTTCTCTGCAAGATTTCTCGATTGGCATTTTTCAAAGATGCCAGCAATATCTTGAACACAGGATAGCGATAACCTTGGGCATACCAATCATAAGAATTAACCTCCAACTGCATCTTTTCGACACTAGGCATTACTTCCGTGCTATCATTCAAAGGAATAATGACTCCATTAACACTCCTCTTGATTAATAACGTATTGGACAAAGATTCATTGTCTGGAAGGATGATTTTTCCAATATCAATAGCCTTAATGTTACTTATTCCCCTCAGAACAAAATTTATCTTTGAACTATAAGTTCCGTGCCCTTTGATGTTACACACTAAGGAGTCATTAGCAACAAAGGGATAGCGAAGATACTCAAAAGTATCAACGAAATCTATCTTCACAAGGGATGTCTGTATCTGAGACAAGTACAAGCCTGCTGTAGTTTGCACGAAATCCAGCATCTCGTCTTGCCCTATCATCCTAACCTTTGCAGAATCCTTACCATAGAAGAACACTTCTCTCTCCTTTCCCAAATACTTAAGATTTGAGAAATCCCATGTCGATTCATCATTCTCTGGGATACAGAGCTTTTCTATATCCACTAAGTCATAACGGATACTATCACCAACTATAAGATTATTGGTGAAGCAAGAAAGTTTGGCTTGTTGTGATATAGCCATTACACTACAGCATAACATCAAGCTTGTAAAAAGCAGGTTTCTATTCATTGCAAACATCATTTTTTGTAATATTTTCTAATCAATAAAATTAAAATAATTGATGACAAAATACTATAATACATACCAAACATAATCTGGTTATATAAGCTCTCCACCGCATCATATCCTATCTTAGTACGACTTAACAATGATTCGCCTATATAGTATAAATCTCCATAGTTTATATCCAGCATCCAATATACCAATTGGGAAAATAACATATAAAAATGTATACATAACAAAAGTATTAAAACATATTTTTTTCATCATTTCGATAATTGTTTTTGCAAATTAAATATAGCAATAACCACCATCAAAGAGATACTTATCCAGTTTGCCATCTTCGAATATAAAATTACCGATGTAGTCAGTCGTATTTGTTACGGCTGATTCATGGGTGGTTCTTAGCTTATATCCAGCGGCATCATAGATATATTTCGTCTTGAAGCCATTGTTGAAAGTGATGCACTTCAAGTTGCCAAGGACATCATACTCTATATTGCTGATGCCCTTGTTCAAGTCCTTGACCAATGCGCCATTGGCATCATAGAAATACTCCACGTCCGCATTTGCTCCATCCTTGAATACTACAAGTATTATAAATCTTTTCATAAGACGATAAACTATATTATTTTTCTATTAATGTATCTCGTTTAATTTTAGGCATTACAAGCGTATCGGGTTGATAATTAACCCAAACACTATCTCGATGTCTTTTATACATCCTTGCTCTTTTGGTATAATTAATAAATGGAGTTTTATTTATAAACATCGTATCACTAGCATTTTCAGAATTAACAATTGGTACAGAATCCCGAACAGCATAACAAATCGAGATAGTATCTTTGCTTTTCATATGTTTATCAAACATATATACATTCTCACTAGCTGCAATTTTGTATACATTTCCACTAGAAAAAGAGAATCCAAAAGGAGACTGTATCAAATCCTCATAAAAAGGACCTACCCAATATGAACCTTTAATGC
>ERZ773227.1619-NODE-1619-length-14728-cov-93.284877_pt1 | contig 14728 bp, 10 predicted proteins | sample MGYA00580525_ERZ773227 | MGnify/ENA primary metagenome ERZ773227 (study PRJEB29015, sample SAMEA2737782) | human gut metagenome | biome: human gut; feature: human-associated habitat; material: faeces | place: China | collected 2012 ... | reverse complement strand
TGAAGCAGACCGTGGATCACGAGCGCAAGGTTCGTGGTTGGGGCAGCGAGCGCAGCTACTTCCTTGCCGCCCTGCGAGGTGAGTGCGAGAAGCGAGGCATTGATTACTGCTAATCAAGCCCCATCTGTGTGAATCTGTGAATTGAAAATCGGCGGCCGAAGGGAAAGCCAAATCTGTGGGAGTTTATGACTTGAATTCCTCGATGAAGGGTTGCAGGTTTCCACCTCTTGGCGAGTTATGGTCTTCAAGGATGGCGAAGGCGATGAGCTTGTACTTGTCCTTGAACTCCTTCTCGTCGATGACTTCGTGAAACAGTCTTGCGATATGTTTCGGAGGATTGTGAAAGGCACCGCAACCGAAAGCACCGAGCACGATGCTGTCGTGTCCGTTCAGCAGACCAATACGCAGCATCGTCCTCATTTTGTTCTTAGTCAATGCGGCATCTTCTTCACAGATGTTCCCATCTCTATCTAAATCAGGATGATTGATGGCGGCTACTGCCACGAACGACATATAGTAAGGAGTATCGAGCAAGGCAAAGTTATCCTTGGCTCCAGCCCTGAATACGGTAGCGTCTGGCACATAGATGCCTCCGAATCTCACAGGCATCGGATATTGGAACTTGCTTTTCTCCAGACCGTAATCCTCGGCATATTCCGCATAACGATACATAGAGAGAAAGAGGTTGGTGCTACGGAAGAGGCTCTCCTCCTGTGCCCGGCTTCCGTTCTTCACTCCACCGCCCGGGTTGCGCCGGCTTGCCAGGTTGAGAACCACGGGATTGTATCCTTCCTGTTGCAACTGATGACCGCAATGAATGCTGTCGTCATTCTTCACGATGATTTTGGTGGAACCATCTGCAAGGGTAGGTATGTTTGAAGCATCCAGTGGGTTGGTATAGAATCTGCTTCCCTTCAGCATCTTCGTGTTGTCGAGCAGTTTCACTTCCTCCCCATTCTCAGAGGTGTAATGTCCTTCCAGTACAATATCTATAGTTTGCTGATACACGTCAGCCAGTTGTCTTCTGTCGTTTATCATGATTTCTTCTGTTTATTTTGTTCGTGTCACTAAAAATCCATTCTTTCAGGCAAAATTACAAGTTTTCTTTGTATTCTCCAAACTTTTATATATAAAATATGTGGTATTCTCGATATTTCTTTGTAAATTTGCCCACAAAAGAAAAATATATAATTATGGAAGGACAAACAAAACTTTCAGCCGGACAGATAGGCATATTGATTAATGCCCGTATCAAAGATATGGCAATGTGGCTGATGGAAGACTTCAAGTATTCTCTTGAAGAAGCTTTAGATTGTGTTTATAATTCAGAGTTATTCGAGAAACTTCAGGATTTAGAGACAGGGCTATATTATCAGAGTTCTGGCTACAACTATGAGTTGCTGAAGGAGGAAATTAAATATGGAAAGGTAGGTTGAGAATTATGGAATTAGAAAGTAAGACTTATTACATTATATATTGTGTGAGCCAATTTGCACAGCGGTTTGGCATATCTTTGAAGCAATCCTATGCTTATCTGAAAAGGCATAAGGGATTGGATTTTTTGTATGAATGTTATGGAGCGGAGCATCTTCTTTCTTTAGATGATGCAGTGGATGATTTGGCAGTCATTTGCCATAGGCATGGAGGGGCATTGGTATGATAGAGTTGTATCATGGATCCAATCTGTTTATAGACAAGATTGATTTTACTAAGTGTAAGCCTTATAAGGATTTTGGGCAAGGTTTTTATCTGACGGATATTTTTCCGCAGGCAATGGAGATGGCAATCAAGCGAACTCGTATTGTTGGCTCAGGTTCTCCTGTCGTAACAAAATTCTTGTTTGACGAGAAACTGTTGATTGATGGAAGTCTGAAAGTGTTGACTTTTGATAGTCCATCAATAGAATGGGCAAAATTTATCTTAGCTAACCGTAAAAGAAGTAAGGAAAAATTTGTTCATGACTATGATATAGTGGTAGGTCCCGTTGCTGATGATGGTGTCGCTTTTCAGTTGGAAAGATATTTGTATGGAGGAATGACTTTAGAGCAACTTGCAAAAGAGTTGACCTACAGAAAGCTGAATCGCCAGTATTTTTTCGGTACAGAGAAGGCTATAAGTTATCTTCAGCAGATTTGATATGTGTCGTATAGATTCATTAAGAGTCTGAGCAAGAAGCAGAGAGAGGATTATATGATTATGGATGACCAGTATTTCTCCTTTGATGCTTCAAGTAAAATTTACTCGATAAAAGATATTTTGAAATATTAAGTTGCATATTTCATTTTTTTTTTGTAACTTTGCCCTCGAAAGGGGAGAGGTTGCCCCAGGCGGCTGCTCCCTTGTAACATAAGTTGAACAAATAAAATAGAATAATAAGAAACAGAAAGAATAAACTTTAGACATATAACATATTAATATACAAAGCGTTTACAAAATTCGGAATACTCTCGAAATTTGGCGATAGAAAGATGTATTCACCGTGAGTTAAGTGAACGCCTGCGCTATAGCGTGGGCGGAACTTATCGGTGAATACGGGCCACGCCAAATGCCTGAGAGTATGATAAGTGAAGCTCACGCTTCTTTTGTATCATGCTCTCAGGTATTTTTTGCTTGTGGCTCGTACTTCCAGAATAAAGTTCAACGCTCATTTTTTTCTATAGCGACGATGAAACAGGAAATCCCTTATTCATCTGCGCAGCTCTTGTATTATGCCTGGCAGTTGTCACGTAATAGGGGCGGTGCAGATGATGATAAGTTGACGGGTGTCTTGTCAGAGGCACGTGTCGATCTGAACCCCCATCAGGTGATGGCGGCTCTTTTTGCATTCCAGTCTCCTTTCTCTAAAGGTGTTATCCTTGCCGATGAGGTGGGATTGGGAAAAACGATAGAGGCTGGTATTGTTATCAGCCAGTTTTGGGCTGAACGTAAGCGTCGTATCCTCATCGTTGCTCCAGCTACCCTTCGCCGACAGTGGAGCATGGAGCTGGAGGAAAAGTTCTTTCTGGATTCTTTTATTCTCGAAAAGAAAAAGGGGATTTCTTTAGACCATCTTTCCGATGGCAAGCAAATCTATATCTGCTCTTATCAGTTTGCTTCCAGACAAGCCGAAATCTTGTCGCGCACTCATTGGGACCTGGTGGTTTATGATGAGGCTCATAAACTGCGCAATGTTTATAAGTCAACCCCTTCGATGGCTTCCCGTCTGAAATCAGCTTTTTCTGATAGTCATAAACTCCTCCTTACCGCCACTCCGCTCCAGAATAACATTGAGGAATTATATGGTCTGGTAAGTATCATCGATGACCATTACTTTGGTGACTTGAAGAGTTTCAAGGCTCAGTATTGTTATAGTAACAAAAACGATGATATTGCTTTTGGTGATCTTCGCAGGCGTCTTCGCCCCATCGTGCATCGCACGCTTCGCAAACAGGTTACGGAGTATGTAAAATATACTTCCCGTATCCCGATGGCGCAGGAATATTATCCTGCCGTTGAAGAGCAGAAACTCTATAATCAAATCAGCGAATATCTTCGCCGGGATGATACTTACGGATTACCAACCAGTCAACGTCAGTTGATTACGCTGATATTCCGCAAACTCATGTCTTCATCAACCTTTGCCATCGGCTATACGCTCAAAACGCTTATCGACCGTTTGCAGACCAAGATAGCTCCATATTCAGCCGATAAACAGCAAGGCTGGTATGGAGAAGATGAAAAAATAGCTATGGTTGCAGAAGATATGTTGGGCGATGATTGGGATGAATGGAATGAGCAGGATGAGAACGAACAGGAAGGAGAAATCCTTACTCCCAATGAGATAGAAGGTATCAAGGATGAAATCAAGGAACTCCAACGTCTATATGATCTAGCCAATAGTATCAGTAGCAATAAAAAAGGTGATTGCCTATTGTCGGCACTCCATACCGGCTTTCAGAAGATGGAAGAGTTGGGAGCCAACCGCAAAGCATTGATATTCACGGAAAGTACCCGTACCCAGCTCTATCTGAAACAGCTTTTAGAGGAGAATGGTTACATGGGCAAGATAGTCCTCTTCAATGGTTCCAACAATGATGAAACTTCCCGGAAGATATATAAGGCATGGAAAGAGCGGAATATAGGCACATCAGCCTTTACCCCTTCTTTGTCGGCAAACAAGCGCCAGGCTATTGTAGATTATTTCAGAGACGAAGCTGAAATTATGATTGCTACCGAGGCGGCATCCGAAGGTATCAACCTTCAGTTTTGTTCACTTATAGTGAATTATGATTTGCCGTGGAATCCTCAGCGGGTGGAGCAGCGCATAGGTAGATGCCATCGTTATGGACAGAAGAATGATGTGGTGGTATTCAACTTCATCAACAAGGCGAATGCAGCCGATGTGCGTGTGTTCCAACTGCTTTCTGAGAAATTCCATCTCTTTGATGGTGTCTTCGGTTCGAGTGATGAGGTGTTGGGTAGCATTGAGTCGGGTGTTGACTTCGAGAAGCGTATGCTCAACATCTATCAGCAGTGCCGTACTCCTGATGAAATCAATGCAGCCTTCGACCAGATTCAGCAAGAGATGGATGCGAGTATCAAGGCAACGATGCAAGATACGCGCAAGCAACTGCTTGAAAACTTTGATGAGGATGTGGTGGGATTGCTGAAGATTCGCCAAGGCAAGGATATGGGAAATCTGAATAAGTTCCATCGCTGGCTTTGGACGATAACCATTGCTACGCTTGGTAAGGAGAATGTAGAAGTGGTAGATGAAACCAATCTCGTCTTTCGCTTGAAGCACAATCCTTATCCTGATGTGGCAGCAGAATGCGGCATGTATCAGATAACTACGCTGCAATCGCAATACATCAATTATCGTTTGTCGCATCCTTTGGCTCAAAAGGTCATTGCTTTGTGTAAGCAGAATATACAAAGCCAGCAGAATCTTCTCTTCGATTATAGCCTATATCGTTATAAGGTGGCAGATATAGAACAATGTGCTTATGAAAGTGGATGGCTACAGGCTCATCTTGTTTCTTTTATATCCGAAGGACAACAGGAACAGCACATTGTGCTGACGGCACTTGCGGAAGATGGAACGGCTTTGAGTCAGGAGTTTGCTGAAAAACTATTGAATGTTCCAACGGTAAGTACCGGAAATGTTCGTGTGCAGGAGGAAGCAAGCCAGAAGTTGGCTTTCCTGTATGACAACCGGCGAGCAGCCTTGACCGTTCAGATAGAAGAACGAAACAAGGCTTTGCTTGATACTGAAATCCAGCATATCGAGAAATGGACAGAAGATCAGCAGCTCACTTTGGAGAATGAACTGAAAGACATCAAGGCTAAAATCAAGGAGAAAAAAAACTTTTGAGTCGTTCGGAGAATGCACAGCAAACATTGACCCTGGAAAAGGAATTGAATACCCTTACTCGTCAGCAGAAGCGTAAGCGAGCCGAAATCTTTAATCTGGAAGATGAGATAGAGGAGAAGCGAGACGGAATGATAGACAAAGTGAAGGCATTTATCCAGCAGCATATTACGGAAGAAGAACTCTTCAGCGTGCATTGGACTTTAAAGAAATGAATCGGAATCAAAGCAAAAATAATATAACTAAGGAATAAACAATGACTCTATACGAACAGAAATTTAGAGATATACTTGCAGAAATACTGCAACTCGACCAAGCCGAACTCGACTTTGGCATATATCGCATTATGAATCAGAAGCGTAAGGATATCGAGGCGTTCTTGAACAATCGCCTTGTTCCTGAAGTTACCAAGATTTTGAAGGCTCAAACTGTTGCAGGAACTGATATTTCTGCCATGGAGAATGAGGTGTTTTCTCATTTGGCTAAATTCTTTAGCCGTTATTATGAGGGTGGCGATTTTATCTCTAAACGTCGCTATAAGGACGATGCCTATGCCATTCCTTATAGTGGTGAGGAAGTGAAGTTGTATTGGGCAAATGCCGACCAGTATTACATCAAAACTTCTGAGTATTTCAAGAACTATTCGTTCGTGTTGCCAACCAGCCGTCGTAAGGTACACTTTGTTCTTCGTGATGCGGATACTGAGCAGAACAACAACAAGGCTGCCAACAATATGGAGCGCCGTTTCCAACTTTGTGTAGAGGACTGTATTGCAGAGGAAGATGATGAGCTAAACATCTTCTTTACTTATGAGTTGATGCCGAAGACTACCAAGCAGGATGCACTTATCAAGGATGCTGAGGCTAAGATTATTTCTTCGTTTGCAGAAGGAAAATATACCGACTTTGCAGAGTTGGTCAATGAAAAGGTGCCAACAGAAAAGAATAAGGAACGCACTTTGCTGATGAAGCATCTGCAAGACTATACGGCAAAGAACAATTTTGATTATTTCATCCACAAAGACTTGGGTGGCTTCCTTCGTAGAGAACTTGATTTCTATATCAAAAACGAGGTAATGTTTTTGGATGATTTGGATGCCACTCATATCATGGAGCATTTGGCACAAGTGAAAGCCATCAAGTTGGTAGGAGAGAAGATTATCACTTTCCTTGCCCAGCTCGAAGACTTCCAAAAGAAGTTGTGGCTCAAGAAAAAGTTTGTAGTCGGTTGTGATTATTGTATCACACTCGACCGAATTCCTCGTACCCTTTACCCAGAGATTATTGCTAATGATGAGCAGCGTAAAGAATGGGTTCGCCTCTTTGCTATCGATGAAATCAAAGGAGATATGATGACCGAGGGCTATAGTGAGCCATTAACAGAAAAGTTCCTGGAAGACAATCCGTTCCTTGTGCTTGACACTAAGTTCTTTAGTGCCGAGTTCAAGCATAAACTCGTGGGAAGTATGGAGAAAGTGGATGAGGAGTGTAATGGATTGCTGATTAATAGTGAGAATTTCCAGGCTTTGGAATTGTTGCAGGAGAAGTATAGAGAGGCTGTTAAGTGCGTTTATATAGATCCGCCGTATAATACAGGGAAGGGCGATTTCTATTATAAAGATAATTTTCAAGATTCAAGTTGGTTGACAATGATGAATGAGAGATTAACCTTGGCAAAGTCTTATCTTTCCAGTAAATCTGTCCTACTGATGAATATGGATGAGCATGAAATCTCCAATTCTGAAATATTGGCTTCGAATGTCTTGGAAAAGAATAATGATTTAGGTACAATCGTATGGGATAAACGTAATCCAAAAGGAGATTCAAAAGGAATTGCTTACCAACATGAGTACATATTAACCTATGCTAAGGATGCGGCAGCATTGGCTGAGACTTGTAAGGTTCAACGACCAAAACGTAATGCAGAATTGATTCTTTCAAAGGCAAAGCAATTATTTTCTAAAAAGTCTGAAACTTATACATTAGATGATATAAACAAGGATTTTATTAAATGGATAAATTCGCAAGTTGGCTTTAGTGGAGGCGAAAGGGCGTATAATTCAATAGATGAGAATGGAGATGTCTATCGTGCGGTATCTATGGCATGGCCAAATAAGAAACAAGCTCCAAAAGAATATTTCATTCCTTTAATTCATCCAAAGACGAATAAACCGTGTCCTGTTCCTGCAAGAGGATGGCGCAATCCACCACAGACAATGAGAGAATTAATGGATAAAGGTCAAATTCTTTTTGGAATAAATGAGACAACTCAACCAACGAGGAAATACTTACTTCGTGAGAACATGTATGAGAATATACCGTCTTTGGTTTATTATGGAGGTTCAGATACTGATATGCTTCATAATATGGCTATTCCTTTCGATACACCAAAAGTAACAGACTTAGGTAAAGAGCATATTGCTTCTTTTACTGATAAAGATTCTCTCGTTTTTGATTTCTTTGCAGGGTCTGGAACATATGGGCATTCTGTCATAAAACTAAATAAAGAAGATGGTGGGCATCGTAAATTTATTCTTTGTGATATGGCCGATTATTTTAAAAACGTACTAAAGCCTCGCATTGAAAAAGTAATCTATTCCGAGGATTGGAAGGATGGCAAGCCTGTTTCCCGTAAAGGCATTTCTCAATGCTTCAAGTACATCCGTTTGGAGCAATACGAGGATACCCTAAATAATTTGCAGCCAAAGAACCAGCGACTCGACTTCGATAACGAGAATGGCAAGGGAGATTTTGAGGAAACCTATTTCCTTCGTTATATGCTCGATACAGAAACCAAGGGAGATCTCTTCAACCTGGAATGGTTTAAGAATCCGTTTGCCATGTCTATCAAGACAACCAAGGATAATGAGTTGGTAGATACCCATGTTGATATGGTGGAAACCTTCAACTACCTTATCGGTCTGAATGTAGAGACGCTCCGTTATCCTAAGGATGGCTACTGTGTGGTGGAAGGAACTACCCATATCGGCAATGAGCGAACTCTCGTGATTTGGAGAAACTGCAACAAGGTGAACAACGAAGACTTGAATGAATTCTTCCGTAAGCAAGCCTACTGCACCACAGACTCAGAGTTCGACAAGATTTATGTAAATGGCGATAATATATTACCGAATATCAAGACGGATGAGGAGCATTGGAAAGTAGTACTCATTGAGGAAGAATTTAAGAAAAGAATGTTTGAATAGGTCTTATTATGGCTAAGAAAATACAGAAAAAAGGAAAACTGCAGCAGGCACTGGTCCTGTTTCATTATATCTTGCAGCTGTTTGGCTGTAAGGACTTGGAGGCTTTGTCTCGTGATCTCAAGGATCCTGCATACGAAGGATTGAATGATGACCACGAGTCAAAACTCTATCATGAGCTTTGTCGTAAGCTCTATGCAACAGGTCCTTTGTCCATAGAACAGTTGTACTTTTACGACCAGCATATCGTGAAGTTTACTGATGAGATTAATGAGAAGCGAAGTGAACCTATCAAGTGGAAGTACTTCCAGTATCTATCCCTCTTGTTCACGGAAATCTATCTCGACCAGTATTTCAGTAATCCGCAGGCTCTTTGCGACAATCTGAATCGTTTTCTGCATGATGATTTCAATCATCGTGCAGAAACCTGGCACGAGTTGCCCGACTTTACGGTTGATGACTTGAATAAGTTGGCTTATTGGAATGCAACAGGTTCGGGTAAGACTCTGCTGATGCATGTCAACATCAAGCAATATCAGGAGTATGCCAGGATTCATCATGCCAAGAAACTCAACCGCATCATCGTATTGACTCCGAATGAAGGATTGAGCCGTCAGCATTATGAAGAGTTGAAGGCTTCTAATATGGATGTTGCTATGTTCAGCAAGCAAGGTGTTGGTGGTTTGTTTCAAGGCAAGGCTGTAGAAATCATCGACATCAATAAATTGGCAGATAAGGATGGAGATAAAACGGTAGCAGTTGAGGCTTTCGAAGGCAACAACCTGGTATTGGTAGATGAAGGTCACAAAGGTTCCAGTGGCGATGTCTGGATGGGGTATCGCCAGAAGTTGACTGAGGAAGGCTTCTCTTTTGAGTATTCCGCTACCTTTGGTCAAGCCATTTCTGCAAAGAGTAATGCCAAAGACCGGAAGGCGATGTTCGACCAATATGGTAAGGCAACACTTTTTGATTATTCCTATCGTTATTTCTATGCCGATGGATATGGCAAGGATTATCGTATCATGAATATGAACGACTGGAATGATGATGATCTGCTCAATATGTATCTCACGGCATATTTGCTATGTCTTTATGAGCAGACAAAAATCTATCAGAGTGATATGCGGATTCATAACAGGTTTCTGGTGGAAAAGCCTTTGGGAATATTTGTGGGAAGTAGCGTAAAGGCTGTGAGCAAGGAAAATAAGAATCAGGTATCGGATGTAACTCAGATACTCTTGTTCTTGCAGGATTTTATCCGGAATCGTACAGAGTTTTCTGGTTATATCCGTCGTTTGCTCAGTTCGGAAGATGGATTGAAAACAAAGAATGGTTATTCTGTATTTGGCAACTCTTTCCTGGCGCTTAAAGGCGGTTATCTCGTAGAAGATGACAAACAGAAGTTTGCCGAGAACATCTACGATGCTATCCTGCGGAATCTTTTCCACTCCAATATCCATGGTGCCCAACTTCATATCGACCTTCAAAAAGGAGGCTTTGAGGAGATTGGATTGAGAGTAGGAAGTACTAAGGATTATTTCGGGGTCATCAATGTGGGTGATGGTAAGGAATTGTTGAAACTCTTGCAGGATAAAGGATTCCTTTGCGAAACGAAAGCATTCGGAACTTCCAGCCTCTTCAACAATATCAATTCTCAAGATTCAACCGTCAACATCCTGATTGGTTCCAAGAAGTTTACTGAGGGATGGAGCAGTTGGCGAGTTTCCGTGATGGGTCTGATGAATGTGGGACGCAGCGAAGGTTCTGAGATAATTCAGCTTTTCGGTCGTGGCGTTCGTCTGAAGGGATACAAGTATTCGCTGAAGCGAAGCAAGATGCTGGATGCCTGCTATCAGGACGAGATGATTCCAAAGGGTTTGTCAACCATAGAGACTCTGAATATCTTTGGCGTGCGGGCTGATTATATGGAAGCCTTCAAGGCATATTTGGAGGATGAAGGTTTGCCAACCAATGAGATAGACTATGAGAAGATTGTCATCAAAACCATTAAGTCTGTTGATTTAGATACTCTTCATCTCTCATTGCCGAAAGTCGTGGATGGCTATAACTTCAAGAAGTCTGCCGTGGTGGAACCTGCCGATGAAAGCCTGATGAAAAAGGTGAATGTAAAACTGGACAAATATCCAAAGGTGGATTTGCTGCGAAGCAAGAATGTTCAAACTGCTAATGCTGCAAGTCGCTATATAGGTGTTTTGGGACAGGAGCATCTGAATTGGATAGACTGGACGGAAGTGTTCTTTGCCTTGCAGGGTATGAAGGCAGAGCGAGGTTGGTATAATCTGGAATTGCGATTGGAAGACTTGAAGTATCTGATGGCAAATCCTTCCTGGTACGAATTGTCAATTCCTAAAGACCGTTTGAACTTTCAGGATTTCGGAAAGAATGTGGAGTTGTGGCAGGATGTTACAATCAGTCTGCTCCGTGGCTATATGGATATGGCTTACAAGAAGGCTAAGTCGAAGGAAGAGCAAAAACATCTGAAGGAGACACGCGTTACCTATTATAATATAGGTATGCCTGACGAATATGAAATAGAGGTTCGTAACGACCTGCTTAATGTGGTGGATCATTTGAAAACATTGCAGACGCAGGTGGAGGCCAATGAATTTGGTAAAGACTTAGTTCTTGATCCTCCTTATTTCAAGGCATTGAATGTGGAGGAACATCTGTATAAGCCTTTGGTCTTCCTTGCAGAGAAAAATACCAATGGTAATCGTCCTTATGTGGATATTGTAACTGGTGAGCCAAAGTTGAAGGTGTCTCCTGTGGCATTAAACTTGGGAGAACAGAACTTTGTTACTTCTTTCCGTGAATATTGTAAGGCTCATCAAGACGATGTGCTGGCTGGTAAGCAGGTTTATCTGCTTCGCAATGAGAGTAAGAGGGGGTTGGGTTTCTTTGAAGCAAACAACTTCTATCCTGATTTTATCTTATGGATATTGGATGGAGAGAAGCAATATATCACCTTCATCGACCCGAAAGGTATTCGCAATCTTAGAGGATTGGAGGATGATAAGATTCAACTATTCAGGTATTTACAGACGGAAGTGGCTTCTCAGTTGGGCAACGCTCATCTGATGTTGAACAGTTTCATTATCAGCAATACGCCAATGGAGCAGGTTGAGTTTTGGTTGAAGAATCCATTTGAAAAAGGTGAATTCCAAAAGAATCATGTGCTGTTTAAGGATGATAGAGGCTATCTGGAAACGATGGTTGATATGATTTTGCAGTATATGTAGGAAAAAGTTTTTCTATTTTGTTGCCACATCTGCCACGCAGATTGTAAGTAATTGATACATAGAAAGAAATGGGTGGCAATAAGACGTATTCTTATTGTCACCTATTGCCACCTATTGCCACGGATTTCTAGAAGACGCAAGGCAATGCAGAGAGCTGCTGCATGATGGTCTTAGCCATGCGGGAGTGACCGGCATCATTAGGATGAAGACGGTCGGTATCCGGCTTGTTAAACATCTGCGCACCAGCATAGTAAAGAGGGAAGAGACCGGAAAGGGAGTTGAGGTCGATGACCGGAACCGCCCAGACATTGCCTGTTTCCTTGATAGCTTTCACGTATTCATCGAAGAAGATGCCACGCGCATTCTCGTACATCTCATCTGGCTGGATGTTCTTGTCACCACTGGCAAAGAGAGCACGATGCACAGGAGTCATCACCACGATTTGCTTGGTAGGATACATCTGCTTCAACTTCGACATGGCGATGTTGATGCGGCCTTTTAATGTATTCTTGTCCATGCAGAAGTGGCGGTGGCGGCGCTGTACCATTTCGCTTGGCTTGTGGCGGGCAACTCTCACGCTGTCGAAAGTCTCCGTGTACCATTCGCCTACAGGCACACCGTTATTGTAATCGTTGGTACCCATAAAGATGAGAATGGCATCGAAATCATCACCATGTTCCTTCTGCAGTTGGTCTGCCTGACGGGGAATATCGTTCCACTGTCTGCCGCTCACACCATAAACGTAAGGGGTGATGCCGAGCCAATCCTGCAGGAATCCCCAGTATTTTACTTTTGATGCTTTGATTCTTGGGTCTGTGATGGAGTCGCCGAAGTAAGCCACCTTCTTCCCCTTCCAGGGATGCTGAAGGTTCTTGAATGCCTTTTCTTTTTCGGCGATTTCTTTCTTGCTCATCGCCTTCTGGGCGAAGGCGGGTAGGGTTGGCATCGCCAAAGTCAAGGCGAGTGCCAGGGTAATCATTGTTTGTTTCTTCATTGCTAGTTTGTTTTTAATTCTTTTTCTGAGTGCAAAGGTACGGCAAAAATCTCAAACGGCGCAACATTTATTGTTCAAATATCAGTCTTTTTCTGTTTTTTTTTGTAATTTTGCAGCCGCTAATAGAAATGAGTATTTATAATAGGTATATTATTAAGGATGACAGTCAGTTTGAGTAATTTAAGTGATTTGGCGCGCAAGCGAGTGGCGGTTGCGGCTTATTATTTTGTTCCGGGAGTAGTGTTTGCCAGTTGGGCAAGCCGTATTCCTGATGTAAAACAGATGTTGCATCTGAGCAACGGCCAGTTGGGAACGGTGCTTTTCGCCATTCCTATCGGCCAACTTCTGATGATGGCTTTCTCGGGTATCCTGGTGAGTAGATTTGGCAGCAAGAAGATGCTGGTTCTCTCTGAGTTGCTCTATGTTCTGGTTCTTTTCTGCATCGGTAGCAGTACTACGGTTTTTCATCTGATTTTGAGTCTTATTGCTTTCGGAATGATGGCGAATCTGATGAACATTGCCACCAATACGCAGGCATGTCTGGTAGAGAAGATGTATGGGCGCAACATCATGTCATCGTTTCATGGTCTGTGGAGTCTGGGTGGATTCTCCGGTGGTATCATCGGTGCCATCTTTGCCAATACTTTACTCCCGATAGATGTCCACTTTGGAACTATCCTGGCTCTGAGTATTCTCATCATTGCTGTCGGTTTCCGCTTTCTGATTAATGATGCCATGGCGAAAGCAGAAGAGGAGGATGTTCCGAAGTTCTCTTTCAAGACCATCGACCCGATTCTGTTCCTTTTGGGACTGATGGGATTTGCAGGCATGTTCTGTGAAGGTACCGTTTACGATTGGAGTAGCGTATATTTTTCATCTGTAGTAAAACCCGATGAGGCTTTTATCCGTGCGGGCTATGTGGCTGGTATGGGTGCGATGACGTTGGGTAGATTCATGGCTGATGGGTTTGTTACGAAATACGGCCCAGCCAGAGTATTGAAGGTTTGTGGTGGTTTGATATTGGGCGGTTTGTGGCTGGCTGCTGCCTTGCCTTATCTCATTCCTGCCACCTTGGGCTTCCTGCTGGTAGGTTTCGGCATCTCTTCGTCGGTTCCTATCTGTTACAGTATCGCCGGAAAACTGGGAACCATCAAGGCGAGTATCGCCATTACTATCGTTTCGAGTATCAGTTTCTTCGGTTTCCTTGTAGGACCTCCGGTTATCGGATGGCTTGCTGAGGCTACCGGTCTCCGCATTGCCATCAGTATTGCCGCCTGTCTGGGTCTGATGATTGCGTTTGTTGCCGCAAAGGTAGGAAAGAGATTATCTTGAATAAGGATACGGTTGGTGGCTTCTAATGATATGATTGATGTCGTTCAGGTATATGACTGATAACGTTCTAGTATATGACTAAAGTCTTCCGAACAGTTACTTGAAGTCTTTCAGATATATAGAATAAGTCTTCTGGATATATTATATAGTAAGCCGCACAACAGCTGATGTGCGCTTGCACAACAGGTGTTGTGCGAGCGTCGCTCAGCTGTTGTGCGGCTGTCGTTCAGGTGTTGTGCGCTCTCTTTGTTTGTTTTCTTAAAGCAGACACCTTGATTAGATAAACAAACTTCCTATCTGGAAGACCAGGGCTGATACTACCCATGCCAGGAGCGTGGTGTAGCCGGCGGCGAAGCCTGCCCATTTCCAACTGCCCGTCTCGCCCTTGATGGCAGCGATGGTGGCTATGCAAGGGAAGTAGAGCAATACAAAGAGGAGGAAACAGTAAGCGGTGAGCGTTGCCTTCGCTGCTGCCTCGGCATCGCTGTAACCGTAGGTCTTCTTCAGGTCGGAAGTCATCTGCTTCTTCAAGACTTCGTATTTTCCGTCTTCATCGTTGTAATCCTGATCATCAGAGAAACTGTCGTTGT
>ERZ773227.1615-NODE-1615-length-14744-cov-100.513037_pt1 | contig 14744 bp, 11 predicted proteins | sample MGYA00580525_ERZ773227 | MGnify/ENA primary metagenome ERZ773227 (study PRJEB29015, sample SAMEA2737782) | human gut metagenome | biome: human gut; feature: human-associated habitat; material: faeces | place: China | collected 2012 ... | reverse complement strand
CCTGAGATGGTTTGTGGTCAATCTCGGTCGCAATCACACTCTTAGATGGAGTTCTAAAAAAAAGAATCATACTTGCTTTCTTTTATATTATTAATGTATTTATTTCTTTTCGAGTGCAAAGATAGTGCAATTTCAAGACACTACAAAATAAAACACTGTTTTTTATGTTTTTTTTGTTGAGATTTGGGCTATTCTTACCTTGAAAGGCTACATTTGGCGGTTTAGCTATAAGAAAAGTGCTTTCTGTTGCCTTTTTTGGTTAAAAAGGTGATAAATAAAGATTTAGAGGTTAAAAATGTCTAAATGCATTTGACAAATATTGTTTATTCGAGTCTTATCTGTAACTTTGCAAGTGAAAGAAGTGAATCAGTTTCTATAATGCCCTAAAATGTAGAAGCTTCCGGATAACGGATAAAAGCCGGGAGAACTCTAATATAATAGGAGGTAGAAAGCGACGTTAAGATATACTATAATCAATTAATAATAACAAGAAAATTTAAATTAGAAAGAATATGAAACAGACAAAGTTAATGGTAATGGCAATGATGGCTGTAGCTCTGATGGCTACAAGCTGTGCTAGTAAGAAGGATCTTCAGAATTGCCAGAATGAGAATAAGGAATTGTCAAGCAACTATCAGGCTACCAAGGAAAAACTGGCAGCTACAGAGGCTAGTCTGGCAGCAGCCCAGGAGCAGCTCGCTACTGCAAAGAGCGATTACGCTAAGTTGCAGAACTCGCTTGACAAGAGTTTGAACAATACAAGCCAGAACAACGTGAGCATTGAGAAACTCGTTGACCAGATCAACGAGAGTAACCAGTATATCCGCCACCTGGTTGAGGTAAAGAGTAAGAGCGATTCGCTCAACATGGTTCTTACCAACAACCTGACCCGCTCTTTGAGCAAGGAAGAGATGAAGGAGGTTGATGTTCAGGTTCTGAAGGGTGTAGTTTACATTTCTCTGGCTGACAATATGCTCTATCAGAGTGGTAGCTATGAGGTGAACAGCCGTGCTCAGGAAACATTGAGCAAGATTGCTAAGATCATCACAGACTACAAGGATTACGATGTGCTCGTAGAGGGTAATACCGATAACGTACCAGTAAGCACTACAAGTGCCAAGATGAAGAATATCCGCAACAACTGGGACCTCTCTGCTCTCCGTGCAGCTTCTGTTGTTCAGTACTTGCAGGATCACTTCGGTGTAAATCCTAAGCGCCTTACTGCTGGTGGCCGTGGTGAGTACAACCCTGTAACAACTAACGATACAGAGGTAGGCAAGCAGCGCAACCGCCGCACTCAGATTATCATCACTCCTAAGCTCGACCAGTTCATGGACTTGATCGACAAGGCTCCAGAGGAGAAGTAAAAAGGCTATTTAAAGGTAAAAAGGTAAAAGGGTAAATAAGTAAATAGATGAGGCATCAATGAGTTGTTAAAGACTTATTGATGCCTTTTTAGGTATAAATATACAGATTTTATGTTTTGAGTACGTAAAAAATACTTTTTGTTATCATTTTGCTAGAATTATTCTTAATTTCCTTTCTTTTCTTGATTATTTTTATTAATTTTGCAGGCAAAATATCAAGGGTACACTTGGCTGCCCTGATCATTGTACATTGTAAATTATTAATTATACATTATATTGTGTTATGGAAAAGATTAAGATGACAACTCCATTGGTAGAGATGGACGGTGATGAGATGACAAGAATTCTCTGGAAGATGATTAAGGACGAACTGATTCTTCCTTTCGTTGATTTGAAGTCTGAGTATTATGATCTCGGTCTGCCTTATCGCGACCAGACCAATGACCAGGTAACCATCGACTCTGCTGAGGCGGCTAAGAAATATGGCGTGGCTGTGAAGTGTGCTACTATCACTCCTAATGCACAGCGTATGGACGAGTATAAACTCCACAAAATGTGGAAGAGCCCTAATGGAACTATCCGTAGCATCATGGACGGTACCGTATTCCGTGCTCCTATCACCATCCCAAGCATCCACCCTTGTGTAAAGAACTGGGAGAAGCCTATTACCATCGCCCGTCATGCTTACGGCGATGTATACAAGAGCGTGGAACTTCGTGCTGATGAGCCAGGTACAGCCAAACTCGTGTTCGAGGGTAAGAGCGGCAAGAAGCAGGAGATAGAGATTCATTCTTTCGATGGTGCTGGCGTTATCCAGGGCATGCACAATACTGATAAGAGTATCCGCAGCTTTGCTCACAGCTGCTTCAAGTTTGCCATTGATACCAAGCAGGATCTCTGGTTTGCTACCAAGGATACCATCTCTAAGACTTATGATGCCCAGTTCCGTAAAATCTTTGAGGAAGTATATGAGAGCGACTATAAAGAGAAGTTTGCAGAACTCGGTATCGAGTATTTCTATACATTGATTGATGATGCAGTGGCTCGTGTTATCCGCAGCAAGGGCGGCTTTATCTGGGCTTGCAAGAACTATGACGGTGATGTGATGAGCGATATGCTCAGTACAGCCTTCGGTTCTCTGGCGATGATGACTTCTGTATTGGTTTCTCCTGACGGCAAGTATGAGTATGAGGCAGCACACGGTACCGTGACCCGTCACTACTATCGCTACCTGAAGGGTGAAGATACATCTACCAATCCGATGGCTACAATCTTTGCATGGAGCGGTGCGTTGAGAAAGCGTGGCGAACTGGATGGCATCAAGGAACTTCAGAACTTTGGCGACCAGTTGGAGGCTGCATGTTTCGATACTTTGAATGATGGTATCGCTACCAAGGATCTCGTAAACCTGATGGAAGGTGTTGAGGCTAAGGCTGTAAACTCTGCCGGCTTTATCGCTGCCATCCGCGAGCGTCTGGAAAAGCGATTGGCATAAAAACAATAAGACCTGGGGTGATTAACCTCAGGTCTTATTGTTTTAGTTATTTTTAGTTTAAATCTTGATTCTTTTTCTTGCGTTTACGCAAAGCGTCTGAATAAACCTTAAACAAATCAATGTTCAGCAACTGACAGATATGGTAAAGCATACCCGTATCTATAGTGGCTCTGCCGTATACCTTATATATATTAGTACGATGGCAGCCTAATTGCTCAGCAAGCCATACTGTGGTCTTGCCTTGCTTGTTTAATTCCTCTTTGATGATTTCACCGATTAAGGGAATTGCATTTACTTTATCTTTCATACTCTTTCAGTTGTGTTATATGCTCACTTATAGTTATATCGGGTGCAAAAGTAGTATTTCTGTTTCTAACTAGCAAAGAAACATGTAGCGAATTTGGAACACTAAGTTAAAATGTGTAACAAAATACTCGTTTTTTTATATTTTTTTTCTCTAAAGAACTAAATGTCACGAAATTGTAACTGAATGTAACGCTTATTACGAAAGAAAAGTCGTAATTTTGCAGCGGTATTTTAAATAACATGAAATATGGAAGAGAATATGAAAAGAATACTTGTTGTTGATGATGAGCAAGACTTGTGTGAGATTCTGAAATTCAATCTCGAAACAGAAGGATATGAGGTAGAAACAGCCAATTCGGCAGAAGAGGCTTTGGAGATGGACATCGCTTCGTTCGATCTGCTGCTACTGGACGTCATGATGGGAGGAATGAGCGGTTTCCAGCTGGCTAAGCAGTTGAAGGGCAATCCGATGACAGCCAATGTTCCGATTATCTTCCTTACAGCCCGAGATACGGAAAACGATACGGTGACAGGATTCAATATCGGTGCCGATGATTATATCTCGAAACCTTTCTCTATCCGAGAGGTGATGGTCAGAGTGCGTGCCGTCTTGCGCCGTACGGCTGAACAGGCTGGTGATGCTGATGAATCGAAGATCATCAACTATCAGGGACTGCAGTTGAATCTGGACAAGAAGACGGTGAGCATCGATGGTGAGGCAATCCCTTTCACCAAGACCGAGTTCGAACTCCTGCGTCTTTTCCTCGAAGAGCGCGGCAAGGTCTTCTCACGTCAGGAACTTATCGACCGGGTATGGCCTAAGGATGTGATGGTACTCGACCGCACGGTGGATGTCAACATCACCCGTATGAGAAAGAAGATTGGTAAATTTGCCAAGTGCATCGTTACCCGTCTGGGATTCGGTTATTATTTTGATGCGTAATTAAAATGTTTAAGTTAAATAGTGTAGGTAGGAAGTTGTACTTCAGTGTACTGGCGGTGTTCCTTGTGTTCGCCGTCAGTTTTATCGTGTTCCAGCAGGCACGAGAGAAACAGTATAAAATAGGTACGCTTACTATCAAGTTGGAAAATTATAATGAACTGTTGGCAGAAGATCTGGCGCTCTCTCCTGGTGAAGGAATTATTCTGCAGGATAGCATTCACAATAGGGATGTGACTGTGGCTCATGAGAAGTTGAAGGCTTTTGTACGCGAACATGAAAGCAAGGACCTTCGTGTTACGCTGGTGCGCCCGAACGGTAAGGTGATTTATGACAACATGAGTTCCGACTATGATCAGTTTGCCAACCATGCTAAACGTGAGGAAATAGCAGAGGCCTTGAAAAACAGGGTAGGCTCAAGCGTGGAGCGACAGTCTAAAACCCTGAAGCATGATTATTTCTATGTGGCTTCTTATTTTCCGGAAAGCAAGCTCATCATCCGTACGGCACTACCTTACAATAATGATTTGGCAAAATCGCTGCAGGCTGACCAGCATTTCATCTGGTTTGCCATCGTAGCCGTCATTCTGCTTACCATCGTGCTCTACCGTTTTACGGACCGTCTGGGTAAGAATGTCTCCAAACTGAGCATCTTTGCTTATAAGGCAGATCACAACGAGAGTCTTGAGGTGGAAGATCTCGCCAAGTTCCCTAACGATGAGTTGGGCGAGATAGCCGAGCGTATCATCAAGATGTATAAGCGCATACAGACCACCCGATGTGAACAGGATGTACTGAAGCGGCAGCTTACCCAGAATATAGCTCACGAGCTGAAGACTCCTGTGGCAAGTATCCAGGGTTATCTGGAAACGATACTCGACAATCCGCATATCAACGAAGAGATGAAGTCGCAGTTTCTGCAGCGCTGTTATGCCCAGAGCGAGCGTCTCACCTCTCTGCTCCGCGACATCTCTACCCTGAACCGGTTGGATGACGGTTCGGATATGATAGATTTCGAGGCGGTAGACATTACGCAGATGGTGAGTGAAATAGCCCGTGAGACGGCGCTGGAAAGAGAGTCACACAAGATGACTTTCGAGAATCTTCTTCCCGACCAGCATATTATCGTGAAGGGTAACCGCAGTCTGCTCTATAGTGTGTTCCGCAATCTTACCGACAATGCCATAGCCTATGCCGGTGAAGGGCGTAAGATAACGTTGAGTGCCAAGGAGCAGGGCAATAAGTGGCATTTCATCTTCAGTGATAACGGTCAGGGTGTTCCTGCCGAGCATCTCTCCCGTCTATTTGAGCGTTTCTATCGGGTAGATAAGGGACGCAGCCGCAAGATGGGTGGCACCGGTTTGGGTCTTGCTATCGTCAAGAATGCCGTTCTCCTGCATGGCGGAACCATCCGTGTGAGCAATCAGCAGGAAGGCGGCTTGAAGTTTGAATTTACGCTTAAGAAATAAAAATGTTTTTTGAATAAAATATCTAAGCGGCAAATATAAATAATCAAGTGGCTGATAAAGGTACTTAAGTAGTAAATATAGGTAAAGAAAGGCAAGACTTCTGAGAAACTTCTGAATGAGGTTTTACAGAAACCTTGCCTTTTTTGTATTTTAAAACATTTTTGTTTTCTTTTGTAAACTTTGCTTAAATTTATTATTTCTGACTTTTTTCTGTTAAAAGTATAGACGATATTTCTAAATATTGACGAAAATCAAGAAAAACTAACTTTTTTCTATAAAAATATCGATAAAGTTTGCATTAATTCAATACTTTTTCTTATCTTTGCACCCGTAAAGTAATGAGAGAGATTTAAAAAAGTGTAAGAAGAGAAAAAATAATTATATAAAGTTATAAGAGTTGTTTAATTTTTAAGAGAGGATTTTATGGAAAAAAGATTGCTTTTCTTGTTAGTCAATCTCTTCCTTTTATGTGGGGGGGGCATTGGCTCAAACGAAAGTAACAGGTACCGTAGTTTCTCAGGAAGATGGTGAACCTGTCATCGGTGCATCTGTCGTAGTCGTCGGAGCGGCACGTACAGGTACCGTCACCGATATTGACGGTCACTTCTCTTTGGAGGTACCTGCTGGTAAGAAACTTGTAGTTAGCTACATCGGTATGCAGAGTCAGACCTTGACTCCAGCCGCCAAGATGACTATCCGCCTGAAGGCAGATAACAAGAGTTTGGGCGAGGTGGTTGTAACGGGTATGCAGAAGATGGATAAGCGTTTGTTTACTGGTGCTACTACAAAAATTTCTGGCGACAAGACAAAGTTGGATGGTGTCGCAGACATCAGTCGTGCCTTGGAAGGTAAAGCGGCCGGTGTGTCTGTGCAGAACGTCTCAGGTACTTTCGGTACAGCTCCAAAGATTCGTGTGCGTGGCGCTACTTCTATTTATGGTAGCTCAAAACCTCTTTGGGTGGTAGATGGTGTTATCATGGAGGATGTAACTGAGGTTGATGCTGATGATTTGTCTTCTGGTAACGCTGAGACCCTTATATCTTCAGCCATAGCAGGTCTGAATGCTGATGATATTGAAAGTTTCCAGATTTTGAAGGATGGTTCTGCTACCTCTATTTATGGTGCACGTGCTATGGCTGGTGTCATCGTTGTTACAACCAAGAAAGGTAAAGCTGGTACAAACCGTATCAACTATACTGGTGAATTCACCATGCGTTTGAAGCCAAGCTACCGCAATTTCAATATCATGAATTCTCAGGATCAGATGGGTGTATATCGTGAGATGTACAATGATGGTTACTTTACTTTCGAGCGTTCTTATCGTGCATCTAATAGTGGTGTCTTCGGTAAGATGTATCATTTGATGAATACTTATGATTCTAAGACAGGTTCTTTTGCCCTTGCAAATACTGATGAGGCGATGAACAGTTACTTGAAAAATTATGAGTATATGAACACCGACTGGTTTGATTTGTTGTTCAGCAACAGTATCTCCCAGAACCACTCTATCAGTATGACCACTGGTACCGACAAGGCTCAGTATTATACATCTTTCAGCGTGATGAACGACCCAGGATGGTCTAAGCAGAGCAAGGTACAGCGTTATACTGCCAATGTGAATGCACTCTATAATATTTCTAAGAAGCTTTCCTTCAATGCGATTGCTAATGCTTCTTATCGTAAGCAGCGCGCTCCTGGTACTACTTCGCAGTCTGTAAATGATGTGACAGGTGAGGTGTCTCGTGATTTTGATATCAACCCATATTCTTATGCGTTGAACACTTCTCGTACCATGGATCCTAATGAATTGTATGTACGCAACTATGCTCCATTCAATATCTTCCGTGAATTGGATAATAACTACCTGAGCCTCGATGTTGTGGACATGAAGTTCCAGGGCGAATTGAAGTATAAGCCTATTACTAAGGTGGAACTTGCAGTACTTGGTGCATACAAGTATTCTACTACGACCAATGCCGCTACCATTACTGACCAGAGTAATCAGGCTTGGGCCTATCGTGCGATGGATGATGCTACGATGCGTGATGCAAACCCATGGCTGTATACCGATCCAGACAAGGCAAACTCTTTGCCATTCTCTGTATTGGACAAGGGTGGTTTCTATCGTGAGACTAAGTTTAAGATGAATAGCTGGGACTTCCGTGCCACAGCTAGCTATAATGATGTATATAACAAAGACCATATCGTAAACCTCTTCGGTGGTATGGAGATTAACTCAGTGGATCGCAGCAAGTCTTACTTCAATGGTGTTGGTATGCAGTATGATATGGGGTTCCTTCCTGCCTTCAACTACAACTTCTTCAAGCAGCTTGCAGAGGAGAATGGTCAGTACTATTCCTTGGCCAATTCTTATCAGCGTGAGGCATCATTCTTTGGCACAGGTACCTATTCTTATAAGGGCCGCTATACCATCAATGGTACTATCCGCTATGAGGGATCTAACAAATTGGGTAAGAGCCGTTCTGCTCGTTGGTTGCCTACTTGGAACGTGTCTGGAGCATGGAATGCTCATGAGGAGAGTTGGTTTACTAAGTTAAATCCAGTTCTTTCTCATCTTACATTAAAAGCATCATATTCATTGACAGCTGATAGAGGCCCTTCTTCTATTTCCAACTCTTTGGTGGTTATCCAGAGCTACAATCCTTGGCGTCCATTTGCTGGTGATAAGGAAACGGGTCTTGAGATTTATCGTTTGGGCAATGATGAGTTGACTTATGAGAAGAAGCATGAGTTGAACCTTGGCATTGATATGGGCTTCTTGAATAATCGTATCAATGTAGCTTTCGATTGGTATCGTCGTAATAACTATGACCTGATCGGTCCTAAGCGTACTATGGGTATTGGTGGCGAGGTTATCAAGTATGCTAATGTTGCTGATATGCGCTCTCATGGTGAGGAGTTGACAATCTCTACCCGCAACATAGAGACCAAGGACTTTAAGTGGAGTACTGACTTTATTTTCTCTCATGCTAAGAATAAAGTGACCAACCTAGATTCTCAGGCAACTATCATGCAGATGATTACTGGTTCTGGTTTTACGATGGAAGGCTACCCTGTTCGCTCTTTGTTCTCTATCGATTTTAAGGGCTTGAGCAACGAGGGACTTCCTATTGTAGTTAATCAAGATGGTGAGGAGACTAGCTATGGTGGCGATCTCTATTTTCAGTCTGCAGATGTGAGTCATTTGAAGTATGAAGGTCCTACGGATCCAACAATCAATGGCAGTTTTGGAAATACTTTCTCATACAAGGGTTTCAAGTTGAATGTATTCATCACTTATGCAGCAGGCAATAAGGTTCGTTTGGACCCAGCTTTCAGTTCGGTTTACTCTGATTTGGATGCTATGCCAAAGGAGTTTATCAATCGTTGGACTCAGGCTGGTGATGAGGCTAGAACTGATGTTCCTGTTATTGCAGACTTGCGTATGCGCCAAAATGACAATTATTTGGGCTATCTTTACAATGCTTATAACTATTCAACTGCACGTGTAGCTAAGGGCGACTTTATCCGTATGAAGGAAATCTCATTGGCATATGACTTCCCAAGCAAGTGGTTACAGCCACTTCACTTGAATACAGTTAGTTTGAAGTTGCAAGCAACTAACTTGTTCTTGATTTATTCTGATAGCAAGTTGCATGGTCAAGACCCAGAGTTCTTCAATACGGGTGGTGTTGCAACTCCAATGCCACGCCAGTTTACATTGACATTAAGAGTAGGACTTTAATTAAGACATAATAATTATGAGAAAAAATAAAATATATATGCTGTCTTTGGCGTTGTCTGCCTTGGCACTCATTACTTCTTGTGATGATTACCTCGACAAAATGCCAGATGATCGTGCGGAGGTAAATACTGAATCCAAGGTGACTTCTCTCTTGGTTTCTGCTTATCCTACCAATCGCAGTAACTTCATCTTGGAGTTAACATCTGATAATGTGCTGGATAATGGTCAAGAGTATACCACAAACAAGACCAAGGAGGAGGCTTATCGTTTTGAAACGATTACTTCCGAAGGTAACGATGATCCTAAACGTTTGTGGAATTCTTACTATGGATCTGTGGCTGCTGCCAACCAGGCTTTGCAGGCTATTGATGAGCTTGGCAATCCTGAATCCTTGAGCGGACAGCGTGCTGAGGCTTTGCTTTGTCGTGCTTATAGTATGTATTGCTTGGCAACTACATTCTGTATGGCTTATAATCCCGACAAGGCAAATGACTATATGGGACTTCCTTACCCTACAAAGCCAGAGACTACAGTTAGCCCAAAGTATGAGCGTGGCACTCTAGCGCAACTTTATGAGAATATTAACAAGGATATCGAGGAGGCTTTGCCTAATGTTAGTGATGACATTTATACGCAGCCAAAATACCACTTTAATAAGAAAGCGGCCTATGCTTTTGCGGCGCGATTTAATTTGTATTACATGCAGTATGACAAAGTGATAACTTATGCCAATGCTGTGCTTGGTACAGGTGCGCCTACTGGTTTGCGTGACTTCACCCAATATATTAGCTTGGGACGTGATGATATAGGTAATGCGTATGTCAATTCTAGCGATCCTTCCAACTTGCTTCTGATGACAGCGTATAGTTCTGTTGGTAGAGCTCTTAGTGGTACAATGTATCCACGCTTTGGTCATGGAAGACCAGTTGTTACCTATGAGACTTTTTGGGCTGCTGGTCCTTGGGGAATAGGTTCTACCGACAATACACTTTATTACGCAACCAAGCTTTATGGTACTAATCAAAGTGTAGCTTTTCCTAAGATGGAAGAGATGTTTGAATATACAGACAAGACGAATGGCACGGGTTATCCTCATATTGTGGATGCTGCGTTTACTACTGACGAGACTTTGCTTTGTCGTGCAGAGGCTTATGCCTTGAAAAAGGATTATACGCATGCCATCAGCGATATGAATGCTTGGATAGCTTCTCATACGTATGCTACCAAAGGTACAGCCGTGCGTCCTGTGTTGACAGAAGAAAGTGTCAATAGCTTTATGGATAAGCTTACCTATGAACCAACGATTATCAATACGGACAAACAGCGTAGTATCAAGAGGACATTGCATCCACAGGGATTCACTGTAGAGAGTGGAACACAGGAGAATATCATCGAGTTGATTTTACACATGCGCCGTTTGGAAACCCTTTATCAAGGACTTCGCATTCAGGACTTGAAACGTTATGGTATCGAGTTCTCGCATCCTGTAAGTGGTGAGAAAGATGTTCCAGTCTTTGTGGCTGGCGACTTGCGAGGTGCTATTCAGTTGCCTAATGATGTGATTACAGCCGGACTCCCTGCTAACCCTAGAGAAGAATCCGGAGATTTAGAAGTGTCAAATCAGTAAAAAGAGAGAATTATGAAGATAATAAAATTATTAATATTAATGGTTTCGGTGGTCATGTTTGCGGGATGCTCCGATGATGAACCAAGCTCAAAGAGTATTTTTGATACGGAGCCTATTGCACAGAATGAGTTTGACAAGTGGCTCAAGACGAATTTTGTTGATACTTATAATATTCGTTTCAATTATCGATACAGTGACAAAGAGTCGAATGCCAGTTACAACTTGGCACCAGCGGATCTTGAAAAGTCAGAGGCATTGGCCATTATGATGAAGCACGTTTGGCTCGATGCTTACAAGGAGGTAATGGGCGAGGAATTTGTCAAGACTTATGCTCCTCGTGTAATGCAGTTATTTGGCTCTGCTGCTTATAATAGTGGTGGCTCTATCGTGATGGGTACAGCCGAAGGTGGTTTGAAAGTTACTTTGTATAATGTAAATGTTATTGATATTGACGACCCTTTTATCGACATAGAACAGCCTTTTGTTGATAAGACTGCGGGTACTTATGATTTGAACTATTGGTTCTTCCATACTATGAACCATGAGTTCTGTCATATATTAACGCAGAAAAAGAATTATTCTACTGATTTTCAGACTATTTCTGCTGCCAACTATAAGTCGGCAGACTGGGTTAATCTCAAAGATTCTGATGCCCCGGCATTGGGCTTTGTATCGGGTTATGCAAGTGGTGAATACAATGAAGATTTCGCTGAGATTTTCGCTCAGTACGTCACTCACTCTGAGGCAGCTTGGCAAACTATTTTGGAAGCTGGAGTTAAGGGAGAGAACACCTCGGGACGTGATGCTATCCTTAGTAAGTTAAATATCCTGAGGGATTATTTCTCTAACACTTGGAATCTTGACATTGATAAGCTCCGTGATGTTATTGTACGCCGCTCTCTAGAAGTCAAGACACTGGATTTAAAAACATTAAACTAGATTGAGTTATGAAAAAAATATATTATATATTGTTCGTACTTTTCTCTATGTTGACCTTTGCCTCTTGTTCTAATGACGTGGATGAGGTTTTTGACAAATCATCCGCTGAGCGTATTAATGAGGCTTTGGCTAACTATAAGAATGTACTGACTTCTGCTGAGAATGGATGGTTGATGAAGTACTATCCAAAGGCAGATACCCCTTATGGTGGCTATTCTGTATTTGTTAAATTTGGAACGGATGACAATGCCACCGTGTCAAGTGATGCCACGGGAGCAGACAAAGCGGCGACTTCTCACTTCAAATTGGAACAAAGTTCAGGTCCTATTCTTTCCTTTGATGAGTATAATGATGTAATGCATTATTTCTCAGACCCTGCCAATCCTGATGGCATTGGTACTAATGGTAAGGGTATGGAGGGCGATCTTGAGTTCCGCATTTTGAGTGCTACTGCCGAAGAGGTGGTTATGATTGGTAAAAAGCATGGAGCCAAGATTGTGATGATTCCTGTGGAAGACGGTGTTTCTTATGCTGATGCTATCAGCAATATGTTGAAACTCGATGATGAGATGTTTTATCCTATCTACAACTGCACGGTTGGAGAGGCAACTTATTCTGCTACTGTTAATTATCGTGTTCTGATATTCAGTCGCACGGATGCCGACGAGGATCCTGTTGAGGCACCATATATCGTAACGAAAGACGGTATGGAGTTTTATAAGCCTATAGTCTTGAATGGTGATACCATAAAGGGATTCAAGTATGTAGGTGGTGAAAACAATGAGTTTGATGCTACATCTTCTGATGTAAAGATGTATGGTGTTATCCCACCATTATCTACGCAATTTAGCAATGGCACTTGGTACTTCTCCTTGGAGAACATGGGCGCTTATAGTGCAGCTTATTGGAAAGCTTGCAGGGATATTAGCGAGGGTGATGCCGTGGGTGAGACTATGACATACGCTTATCTGGGTACTTCTAATAAGGGTGTTTATGGTTTTAATTTTGTCAGTGCTGGTAAATATGCTGGTAATCTGACTTGCCAAGTTACTCCTGTAGATGACTCTCATGTGAAATTGGCCTTTGCCGTGACGGGTGACGCTAATGGTATTTGGTATTATAGTAATGCTGGATACGCCTATATTATTAAAGCTTTGACAGAGAATAGAACTGGTGTAATTTATAGTATCGAAGTTGATAATCCTAAGTCACCTTCTGAGTTGAAACTTACGGATACGAGCAATCCTGACAACTTCTACATTTTGTCAAGTCGTGTTGCTTATTATCCATGGGGCGTAAGACAATAAATATCTCTCTCAAACAAATGAAGTTCCTCTTCGTGAGGAACTTCTCTCATAATTTTAGGCTTCCTTGCCATGGGATATGGTGAGGGAGCCTTTTTTTTTATAGTCGATGATTATAAGTCATTCAGCATGAAATCATAGATGCTCATGAAGAGTATACCATTTGCATCACGGTTGCTGATGAGGCTTTCGCCCACAATGACGATTCGCTCGAAACCATCATCTATGCGGCGCAATGAGTTGGTTTCTTGCTCTATCTTGTCTTGCGATGGCAGGCTGAGGGCCGACTGGATATAGCATCGGCGACTGCCCTTGTTGCACACGAAGTCTACCTCTAGTTGTTTGCGATAACTAGTGCCGTTTTCGTCTTTCCCATTCACTGTTACCACGCCTACATCCACATTGAATCCCTGTCTTCTCAGCTCGCAATATATCGCATTCTCCATGAGATGGGTCTTCTCTATTTGGCGAAAATTGATGAGTGCATTGCGCAGTCCTAAGTCGGTGAAGTAATACTTCATAGGAGTACCGATATATTTTCTTCCCTTCACGTCGTATCTCTTGGCTTCCTCTATAAGAAAGGCATCTGAGCAATAATCGATGTATGTTTTCAGAGTGGTAGAGCCAATGGATATATTTTTGTTGGTCTTGAATGTATTCGATAGTTTTTGAGGATTTACCAGTCCTCCTATGCCAGATGATAACATACAGAGAAGTTCTTCTAGCTCAGCATTGTTCTTGATGCGATTTCTGTTAAGAATGTCAATCAAGTAAGTTTCTTGCCAAAGGTCTTTAAGTACCTTAATCTTATCTTCATCTGTAGGTTGTAGGATGACAGGTGGCAGTCCGCCATATTGTAGATATTCTACCCAACCGCTCTCTTGGCTGCCTTGGTAGACAGACATGAATTCGGAGAAACTGAGTGGTGAAATATGAATCTGGTAGCCTCGACCTCTGAACTCGGTAATGATGTCCTTTGACAAGAACTTGGCGTTGCTGCCTGTAACATATACGTCAGCATTGGGGATATGGAGCAATCCATTCAGAACATCCTCAAAATCTTTCAGCATCTGCACCTCGTCCAAAAGGATATAGTACATCCTACCGTCCTTGATGAGGCTCTTTACATACTGGTAAAACTTATCAGGGTCGCGATATACCTTATTGCCAAAGTCATCAAAAGCCATTTCTATGATGTGCTCTTTGTCTACACCATCTAGTTTGAGTTGTCTCTTGAATAAGTTGAATAGCAGGAAAGACTTTCCGCATCTTCTAATACCGGTGATGATTTTTACCAGTCCATTGTGTCTGCTATTGAGCAGTTGCTGTATGTATCTTTTGCGTTCGATGATCATATCTATCTATATTGATTTATTTTTACGTTAGATTTTTGCGTAAATACGCATTTTTCTGCTGCAAAGATACGATTTTTTGATGAATTTACAAAAGATTTTTGCGTAAATACGCATTTTTCTGCTGTAAAAAGTGTTTTTATAATGTCTTATACGTGAAAAAGTTGTCACCTTTAGGATGGTTAAACTAAATTTGTTAC
>ERZ773227.1597-NODE-1597-length-14908-cov-5.996364_pt1 | contig 14908 bp, 9 predicted proteins | sample MGYA00580525_ERZ773227 | MGnify/ENA primary metagenome ERZ773227 (study PRJEB29015, sample SAMEA2737782) | human gut metagenome | biome: human gut; feature: human-associated habitat; material: faeces | place: China | collected 2012 ... | reverse complement strand
GGCTGATGTACTACCTTCGCAGACGAGCAAAGGAAAGGGGCGAATGACGGAATCGTGAAACTCATAATATCGCAGATTGATGATAGACTCAATTCAAATACCAAATCAAATATTACCCTGCAATAATGAAAATTGCACCGTCCTTTTGCTCGTTCATAAAAAAGCTGTACCTTTGTTCCAAGATGAGTTGTACATCAATGCAAATCACGCAAGTATGTAGAAATCAGAACAGTTGCCAACTCATTACCTCGTTCTTGAACTTTCCGCATAAACTTTTTATTCTTAGCGGATTATGAGATTATTCCAAAAATACGTTTTTTTATTGAATTGATAATCATCTTTGAGAGATTTCGAGAAAGACGATCGAAGGATATGACAATCTGTTAGGATTGACAATTTGTAATCGGAAGTCCCGGAGAATCGATTTTTCCGGGCTAAGGTACGTCTTGTGTTTGAATTTGAAAAAATAAATCAGCAATCGGTTCATTGATAGAGCAATGCTGAAAAATGGCCTTTTGTTCTAGCGAAAATAATTCATCGTAATTCATATCCGATGGAGCAAAAGGAGGGAAAAACGGTGTTACGATAGGGCTATAAGGAGGTAAGAATGCCCATTCACGACTACTTACAACCCTATTTGCGACTGCTTATAATGCCCAATGGCACTACTGGCGTTGCTTAACGCGACCGTATGTGTAGGCTTTTGTCGCCTAATGTGTATCGAAAACGGTCTTTTTCATTGGAAAAGCACTGTTTATTGTTATCTCCCCTCCTTTATCTTGTGATTCCTGTGGAAATGAGATGTTATGGAAAAGCTCTAATACTACTCAAAAAGACAGAAAAGCCTCTTCGTGGATGACTTTATGGAAATGAGAATTTTGCTTGATCAACAGCTGGAAAAAGCGTTTAGAAGTGAATAACTAATCACTTCTAAAGCCGTTAGTTATTCACTGGGTATACTCGTTAGTTATTCACTCGACAAGCCGCAAGTTATTCACTTCAGAAGGCAAAAGTAGGAGATTTTACCTTTCATCCCCCGGATACTTCCGTTGGTCACAATAATTTGATTGGATATTCCTGCTGATGTAATTTTGATATAAAAACGACATGAGCAGGAATCTTTTTATAATAGTTCTATTGATAATTACCCCTTTTTGTGGTTGGGGACAGGTCGATACGATAGCGGACCAGAAGTTACAGGAAGTGGTGATCATGGCTAAGCTCCCTACGGTAGAGATGAAACCGGGGAAGATGACTTATAGGCTGGATGCCTCTATCACCCAAAGCCAAGGGAATGTCTACGACGTGTTGACCAGTTTGCCGGGAGTCGTGATACAAAATGATGGCACTATTTTCTTGAATGGTCAAAACGGGGCGAATATCTTGATGGATGGTAAGCCTACCTATTTATCGGGGCAAGATCTTGTCAATCTCTTAAAATCGACTCCTGCCTCCATTACGGATAAAATCGATTTGATTACGCATCCCTCGGCACGTTACGACGCTAGCGGAAACTCCGGTATTATCGATATACGTACGAAGAAGATATTGCGAAGAGGAATGAACCTTTCGGTAAACGGTAGTTATGACCAAGGTAAATATGGAGAGGGTTTCGCTTCTACTACCCTGAATCTGCGAACGAATAAGTTCAACTTCTATCTCTCTTATTCCTATTCCCGGAAGAATGATTACGATGATCTGTATGTGGAGAGAAACTATCTGGAAGGTTGGCGGCCGGAAGGGGAGACCGGGCAGATGACGCAATCTTCCTATCGAACTTGGAAGAATACATCAAACTATTATCGTTTCGGGATCGATTATCAAATGTCGGATAAGACTACGATCGGGTTTTCGACGGATGGTAATCTGGCGGGTAACAAGGTTGAGGGAGATATGAACTCATCCATTCCTAAGCGATCTCCGCAAACCGGAGGTTCGCTTCGCACCTTGAACGATCAGAATCGTTCGCAGGATAATTTTACGGCTGTTTTAAGTTTAACACATACCTTTAACTCTGATGGTGGGGTCTTGGATGCCTCTATGGATTACTTGCGTTATCGATACGAGGAAGACCAATATTTGAATAGCCAAGATACCTTGTTTGGGGATATGGATGGAGGAATCCATTTATACTCCGGACAAGCGAATCTGGTGTGGCCTTTCTCGAAATCCTTCACGTTCCATGCAGGCGCCAAGACCTCTTTTGTCTCTATTGATAATAACGCTGATTATAATCGGTTACAAGGTGATTCTTGGCAACCGGACCATGACTTGAGTTGTGATTTTCAGTATGACGAGAATATAAACGCGGGCTATGTACAGCTTGACGCCAAATTCTCTTCTATAAGTCTGGAGGCAGGTCTTCGTCTGGAAAATACCCGCATAGAGGGCGAACAATCGGGTAACGCTTATCAAAGAGACTCCTCGTTTACCAATCATTATACGCACTTGTTCCCAACGCTTTCTGTTCAGTATGCCTTGAGGAATGGGAATAGTCTGTCGCTAACTTATGGCAAACGGATTGTCCGTCCGAATTACCGGGACCTGAATCCGTTTGTATATATCCACGATGAGTATACGTATGATAAAGGTAACACCTTATTACGCCCGGAATTATCCGATAATCTGGAACTGGCCTATATACATGGCGATTTATTCCGGGTGGGGCTTGCTTTCAATTATACGAAGGATGTAATTATCAAGAGCTATTTGGATCAAGGGAACTATGTCGTTTATGTCTCACCGGAAAATCTCTCTTCCCGCGTCAGCGTAGGTCCCCGGCTCAGTACCTCCCAATTACCGTTAACCTCATTTTGGAACGTGAACGTCAGCGCATCCTTGATCTATAACCGGTATCGTTTACCGGAGAATTATCAAGTAAAGGTGAATAAGAGATGGACGCCGAATATCGGGATCTCGAATCAGTTTAGCTTTGCCCGGACTTGGAGCGCTGAACTTATCGGTTTCTATAATGGGAAAATGGCGGCGGGACAAGCTACGATCTATCCGTTATGGCAAATAAATGCCGGTATCCAGAAGAAGATATGGAAAGGCCGGGGAACGATCCAGTTATTCGCACGGGATATTTTCCATTCGAATGTATCGAGAATGAGCGTGATGACTCCCACCCAGCACGCTTTTATAAAAGAGCGGATGAACCGGACGGTAGTCGGTATTTCATTGACCTATCGTATAAATCGTGGTTTGGAGGTGAAAGAATCTCGCCGGAAGCATAGCGTAGATGAAAGTAAAAGAATAAATTTGTGAAACCTCTAGACAAATGGTTTATGAAAAAGATATATAAGTGGATATATGCCTTGATTTTTGCGGTCTCTTTGTATTCTTGTATCCGCTGGGTAACGGATTATACGAAAGAAGGACACTACTGGACACAGTCCTTGGGGAATAGTATCCTAGAGATCGTGATCCTTGCATTTGTCTCTTATTTGTTTTTTATTTATTTCAGACGCCAGATCGAGAAGAGCCGAAGAGCGAAAGAACCGAATAGGTGGAAATTTGTTTGGAGATCGTATGGAATGCCTTTCTTATTGATTATATTGGGAGTGAATGCTACGTTGGCAATTACCCGTATATTTACCGGTGATACTTTCCATATGGACGATATAATAATTGCGAACGTGATAGGGAGCTTGTTTGCGTTTATGGTCTATAATGTTCAGCGAGCTCAAGTATTGGATAAAGATTACGCCGAGCAGCGTATCCAACTGGAAAAGATCAAGAATGATCAATTACAGACGGAATTGAAGTTCTTGAAATCCCAATATCATCCTCACTTCTTGTTTAATGCGCTCAATACCGTTTATTTCCAGATTGATGAAAGTAACAAGGCGCCTCGTCGCACGTTAGAGATGATATCCGAACTCTTGCGTTACCAACTGTATGGCGGTAATCAGAAGGTCAGTATCCTACAAGAAATTGATTATTTGAAAACTTATATAGCTTTACGTAAGCTTCGTATGAGTGAACGCCTGCGGTTGCGTGTAGAGTTTCCGCCCGAATTGAATGAACTGAATATTTATCCGTTACTCTTCCTCCCGTTGGTAGAGAACGCTTTTAAATACGTAGGTGGCGATTATCAATTGGATATTATCATGAAATGGGAAAATAACCGGATCAGTTTGTTTATACGAAACTCCATCCCCGAGCTTTCAGCGGAGGACGAAGCGTTGCGTAAATCGGTGGATGAACGGCAACGTAAAGGCATCGGTCTGGTAAATTTACGCCGCCGATTATCTTTATTGTATCCCAATAAGCACCGTTTGGAAACCCGGAAAGAAGAGACTGAGTTCGTAGCGGAATTAATGATTGAAATAGAAGAAATATGACAATAACCTGCGTGATAACAGATGATGAGCCGATGGCCCGTAAAGGATTGCAATCGTATGTGGAGCGAGTGGATTTTCTCTCCTTGACCGGTGTATGTGAGGACGCTATCCAATTAAATACCCTGTTGAAAACTCAGCAGCCGGATTTACTTTTGTTAGATATCGAGATGCCTTATCTTTCCGGTTTGGATTTATTGGCGACCTTAAACCAGCCTCCCAAAGTGATCGTTACTTCCGCTTATGAGCAATATGCCTTGAAAGGGTATGAGCTGGATGTCGTGGATTATTTGCTGAAGCCTATTTCCTTTGAGCGTTTCTTAAAAGGCGTGAATAAGGTGCACGACCTGTTGGCTCGGGAGAATACGCCGGATGCGGATGCCTCGTTTTTCGTGAAAAGCGAGAAGCAAATGCGTAAGATTTACCTAAGAGATATCTTATTTGTAGAGGCGTTGGAAAATTATGTTAGTATCTATACTACTTCCGGTAGAGTATTGACCCATTCAACCTTGAAGCGGATCGGGGAATCCCTACCCGATGATCAATTTCTCCAAACGCATAAATCGTATATAATTAATGCGGATCGTGTCGATCTGGTAGAAGGGAATAGATTACGTATCGAATCCTATCAAATCCCGATCGCCCGTAATCTCAGAGATATTGTATTTAAGCGTATCCTTAAGAATACGTTGTAATTATATGACTGTAGCTAGGTCATAGAGACGCGGCACATGCCGCGTCTCTACAACTGGGGTATTTTGTTATTTGAATAACATTGGGGCGAATTTTGTGAGGTAGATGCGCCAGTTTTTCCAGATATGGCCGCCGTCGCTCTCGTAGTATTCGTATTTGTAGCCGCTATCGTCTAGTTTCTTGCGATAGTCTATGTTGTTCTTGTATAAGAAGTCGGTTTTACCGATAGCGATCCAGTATAATTTCGGGTGCTTGCCGAATTGTACTTTCAGCTTCTCATCCATATTCTGGTAGATGGGAGATTCGGAGCCTTCGCGGGGGAGGATAGCGGCAGAGAATAATCCCACGTAATCGAACATATCCGGATATTGCTTAGATATATGCAAAGAATGGAAACCACCCATGGAAAGTCCGGCTATCGCACGGCTGGATTTCTTTTTTTCCACACGGTAATTGCTCTCGATAAACTTAATGACATCCGGGAAGCTGCTTTCCATGCTACCCTCCATGGTTTTAGGTAGTTGCATATTCGGCTTAACTAAACCTAGGCTGGATTCTCCCGGAGCGGCCTCTTGATCCGCATTTCCGTTTGTCATAACCACGATCATCGGTTTTGCCTTACCTTGGGCGATCAAATTGTCTAAGATCTGGGCCGTACGTCCTAAGGCGATCCAAGCTTCCTCGTCGCCACCCATGCCATGTAAGAGGTAGAATACCGGATATTTTTTGCCACTTGTCTCATAGCCAGCCGGCGTATAAACGGTAATACGGCGGGTCTTTCCCAATGTCGGGCTCTCATACCAACGGCGAGCGACCGTTCCGTGAGGAACATCATTAACGCTGTATAAATCGCCCTGTCCACCCTTGATGATAAAGATATTCGTAACGGATGCCACGTCACGGTTCAGATAGACATTATTAGGATCTGTAGTCTTTAATCCATCGACAATAAAGGAATAGCTATATAATTCGGAGGGAAGAGGTTCCGGTGTGGTATATTCCCAAACGCCTTCTTTACCTTCCTTTAAATCAACGGTACCGGGTACATCCACTAAACCGAACTGAGTCTCCATCTTCTGTGTGGGAAGGAAATCTCCTGTTACCTGCACCTTGATTGCTTTGGGTGCCCTGAACCGGAAGGTTACGGTGTTATCCGGATGAATCTCCGGAGAGATGATGTTCTGACTACCCCAAAGGGCTTGTTGGGCGAACGTGATCACGCTGATCAGCATGAATACGGCCAAGATTGATAATCTTTTCATAATGATAAATTTATTAATGGTATTACTGAGGTCTAAAGATTTTTACAAATGTAATGAATAATCTGTTACATGAGCAATAAATAGGCTCGATAATGTGTGTCTTTCGTGACGGGGCATAATGAGAGGTAGCCTTCTTGAATCCTTCCATTCGCAAAGCGAAGTGGATAAGTCTCAGACATGAGGCGGTGTTTCTCGAGAGCTTCTCCGGCTTCCTTCTCGTAAGAAACCCGGTAATCGCCAACAGCCCTAGGCGCTACATAATGCTGGAATAGACGTAAAGCGACCATTCCCATCGTGTACCGCATATTGATCTCAATGCAGGGATGAATAGCGAAAGATCCATCCTTTTGTCTATAGACCAGCATATCCACACCTATACAGCCCGCGTAAGTAGATCCGTACACTTCTTGTAATACAGAGCGTACCGCCTCTTGGATGCGGGAATAGGTTTCTTCGCCCGTGAATCGGGTGATGCGAGAGAGCATGGTGGATTGTTCCTCTAGGATGTTGCCTGTATAGGAGCCTCGCTCCTCGGTATTGAAAACGGATAATCCCTCGTAACGGACAGTACCTTGCCCGTCGGAATAAAATTCCATGGCGAAATCCTGTACTTTGTCTAATCCGCTTTCGATACTGATCATTCCTTGTTTGTTGAATACGCCCTCTATCCAGTTTTTCGTTTTTGTATCCGGTTTTCGTTTCTCTACCCATAGCAATCCCCGTCCGGAAGAGGAATAGGGTGTTTTTAATACGAAGGGAGCGTTGCATAAGATCATGTATCTCTCCACCTCCCGGATTTTCGTGCAGAAACGAGGCGCTACCGGAATAGGGAGATCGGGTAGGAGGGCCTGTATCTTTTCCAGACATTCCGCCGCCGTTTGCCTACCGGTAAGGCGAAAATAATCCTCTTTCCAAGTCGGGACGGATAGCCGGACTTTTGCCTTGTCCCTCAACTGCTCGAATAAATGAAGACTATGCGGGGAAAGTCCCCACGGGGCTGCGTCCATAGGAGAGAGGTAGGGAGCGTTTTTCATCAGCATCGCTTTTGTTACAGGTATAGGAGCCGGGTGTAGGTCTTTGGGTAAATGGGCGAAAAACGGAGGGGTTGCCTTACTATCTTCCAGATAGACAAAATCATCCTCTTCCGCATACCAAACCGGCAGCAGCGCCAAGTCTTTTTGCATTTTACGGACATTTGTCGGTGCCGTGTAGTTCTGTGTTCCTAAAAGTACGGCCGTCTCGTGGCCGGGATTGAAATAATGTATCCGTGACATAAAAGCGTAAAAACAACAAAGCCGTCTTTTTAAAGGACGGCTTTGCTCGGGTTTATGAGATTGTTATTCCAGATTCTCGTCGATGGCATCGATCTTCTTGACTGTTAAAGCCATATCCTCTTTCAGTTTTTCGATCTTGCGTTCCATTTCTTTCAGTAAACCGCCGCCGCCCTTGGAGGAAATGCTTAGGAAGCCGATGTTGTTCTCGTAAGTCTGAAGCTCGTTCTTCATGCGCTCGTACATACGCATCAACTTATCACGCTCGCTGAACAAACGGCCTTTACCTCTTTCGCCGCTGGTCATCTCGTTTAGGTTGTTGCGGAACGACTGCATCTTGCGATCGTTCTGGTCTACCTTCAAGCGATCGAATTGCTGGTCAACCGCCTCGTGATATTCCTTGTAGATCTTATCTTTCTCCTTGAACGGTACGAAACCGATCGTGTTCCATTCCGCCATATAAGACTTCAAGGTCGTGATAGCCTCATCATGTCCAAGGCTCTCGTCCATGCCCTTAATCTTAGCGATCAACTCTTTCTTAGCGGCCAAGTTGGTCTGCTCTATGCTCTTTTGGGAAACAACGTTCTTATTCTTTTGCTCGAAGAAATAATCACAAGCCGAGATAAAACGTTTCCAGACAGCGTCGGAATGCTTACGGGCTACCGGTCCGATCGTCTTCCATTCTTTCTGCAAAGCGATCATCTTATCCGTCGTATCCTTCCAGTCCGTACTATCCTTCAAAGCCTCGGCTTTCTCGCATAACGCACGTTTAGCGTCGAGGTTTTTCTCCATATCGCTCTTGATCGCCTTGTAGAACTCGCTCTTCTTCTCGAAGTAGACATCGCAAGCGGCACGGAAACGTTCGAATATCTTTACGTTATATTTTTTCGGAGCGAAACCAATCGTCTTCCATTTCTCTTGCAAGCCGATTACCTCCTTATTCTTTTCTTCCCAATCCTTAAACGATTTCAACGCGCTGAAATCAATCGCCTCGATTTGTTCGCAAATCACGGTCTTCGCATCCAGATTCTCCTGCTCTTTCGCTTTCAGTTTCTCGAAGTGCTCTTGGTGACGCTTATTGATCACGGTTGAGGCAGCTTTGAAGCGAGCCCATAAGTCCTCACGTAATTCTTTCGCTACCGGCCCGATCTCACGCCATTGCTGGTGCAGCTTCTGAAGCTGGTGGAAAGCGGAGATAACATCCGGCTCGTTACCTAGTTTCTCTACGGTTTCGCACAAGGCGGTCTTCAATTCCAGATTCTTCTTGAAGTCGTAATCACGGAACTGATTGTTTATCTTGATAATATCATAGAATTTCTCGGTGTAGATCTGATAGTTCTTCCAAAGCTCGTTCACGTGCTCTTGGGGAACGGCCTTCACCTCTTTCCATCTTTGTTGGATGTCCTTGAAAGAGTTGTATAATTTATTGAAATCATCTTGGCTTTCGCAAAGCTCTTTCAACTGGTCGATCAACTGCAATTTCAAAGCGTAGTTAGCGGCCTTTACACGCTCTTCCTCGGCGAGGATAGCGGCTCTTTTCTCTTTATAAGAGGTGAGCAAATCCTTGATCTTGTTCTCGGTTTCGTCAGCGGGGGCTGTAAAATCCTTTTCTTCGCCACCATCAGCGATGAATACTTTCTTAAGCTCTTCCACCTCGTTACGACGGATCTTGTAGTAAGCCTGTTTCAAAGCCTCTACTTCTCCACGGGAAGTCTCTACGGAAGTCTCAACAAGTTCGGTTAACTTAGCGAGAATTTCTTCTTTGGTTAATTTACCTGCGGCAATAGCAGCGTCCGCCTCCGCTGTGTCGTTGGCTTCAACGTCTGCGGTAGCATCGATTTCCGGCGTCTCAACCGGTTTTTTAGTTTCTTCCAATTTCCCGGCTTCTTCCGGCAAATTAGTCTCAAGAGTGTCCTTCATATACAATCGCTTTTAAGAAAAGGATAAATACATTCCTATATCAAGTCACAAATTAAACTAAATATTTTTGGATTACAGCATTTCGGGGAAATTATTTATCTAAAAAGTCATTTTGGATACTAATAGATGTTAAGACCGGGCTATTTCTCTTGATTCCGCTTGTAGAGACGGGGCATGCCCCGTCTCTACAACGTCTACTTATACTATTTAATCTCATTTATCCCAAGAAGGAAATCAATACGCCGGCAGCTACCGCCGAGCCGATCACTCCCGAGATATTACTAGCCATGCAATATTGCAAGACATGGTTCTTCGGATCATATTGCAACGCGATCTCATTCGCCACACGAGAGGCCATGGGTACAGCACTTAAACCCGTGGCTCCGATAAGCGGATTGATTTTCTTCTTAGTGAACAAATTGAAAATCTTAACGAAGAAGATACCTCCGGCGATAGACAAGGCGAATGCCAAGAAACCGCCGATTACGATGCCGATCGTTGTCAGGTTCAAAAACGCCTCTGATGTCATGGTAGCTCCGACAGATAATCCAAGGAAGATCGTTGCAGCGTTCATGATGCTGTTGGAAGCCGCATCGAACAGGCGGAACGTATTGGTTCCGATCTCTTTTACAAGATTACCGAACATCAACATACCGATCAAAGGAACGGAGCTGGGAACAAACAAGGCGACTACGGTAGTTACCACGATCGGGAATATGATCTTCAATACACGCAAGTTCTTGATCTCCGTGTCGGAAGGAAATTTCTTCTCTTGCTCTTTCATGTTGATCCGTAACTCATCCTTCGTACACAATAGTTTAACTACCAAAGGAATGATAACTGGAACTAAAGCCATGTAAGAATAAGCCGCGATAGCGATCGGGCCTAATAAATGAGGCGCCAACTTAATGGTCGTGAAGATAGCCGTCGGGCCATCGGCACCTCCGATGATTCCAAGAGATCCGGCTTCTTTCGGTGTGAATCCCATTAAGATCGCTACCAAAAGTACCGTGAAGATTCCCAATTGAGCCGCGGCACCGAAAATGGATAGGCGAAGGTTGCGGAGCATCGGGCCGAAGTCGGTCAACGCACCGACACCCATGAAGATAATCGGCGGCAAGAAGCCCGTCTTGATCAACATATAATAGATGAAGTTCATCAAGCCAAGTTCGTGGGCGATATCATGCAACGGCATTTCCCAGATGTTTCTCATCACGCCGTGTACATTAATCAACCCATTCTCATCCGCTTGAATCACTCCCATATCGCCTCCGGGGAAATTGGCGAGCAATACGCCGAACGCGATAGGCACGAGCAATAGCGGCTCGTATTGTTTCTTGATACCGAGGTAGAGCAATACGAACGCTATGGCATACATGATCAAGAACTGCGGTTCAGCAATGATATTGCTGAACGCAGTCATCTCATATAAGTTTTGAAATATCTCGTTCATTATTGAATCGTCATTAATACATCATCCTCAGATACGGCATCACCGGAAGACAGGCAGATCGCCGTGATCGTTCCACCGAACTCGGCACGTACGGCATTGTATGTTTTCATGGCCTCCACGTAGCAAAGGACATCACCTTCTTTCACTACGTCGCCCACCTTCACCGGTGTATCGGAAGCGTTCTTTACAAGGAAGAATTTACCTTCCAGCGGAGAAAGCACCTCTTTTCCAGCGCCTGCGGGAGCATTTGTTGTCTCCGGGGCTGTCGGGGCGGGAGCCGCTGTCGGTTTAACTTCCGGAGTCGCGCTGTTGGTATCACCAAAAGCGACGGTCACACGGTAAGCTTGCCCGTTTACATCTACGGTCATGACTTGCGGAGTAGTCGGCATCGTTAATGCAGCGGCAGGTGCCGGAGCCGATGCGGCCGGAGTGGCGGGTACCGTCGGTTTACCGGCGTTCGCTTTCTCTGCCTTACGTTTTGCCACGTCTGCCTTAAACTCGACCTTGGCCTTTCCGGAGCGATATGCCTCGTATTGAGCGGGGTGCATGGCGTATTCGAAGAGTTCTTCCTCATCCTCGCCAACTTCCCATTGCTTCTCGTTCATCAACTTTCGATACTTATCCAATGCGTCCGGATAATTGTCTTGAGGATTGCCCTCGAAGAACTGGCGGCCTTCGGCCTTCGCCTTCTCGACGATCTCGGGAGCCAACGGGCCCGGAAGACGTCCGGCCTTTCCGAGGATCATATCCCAAATATCGTCGGCGATCATGCTCCAGCGGGCTTTCCCCTTCTCCATCTGCATGACGTTCATCAAAGCTAGGTTCTTCACGTATTGGCTGAATGGAGTTACCAATGGAGGATAACCGACACGTGGCCATACGTAAGCTACCTCGTCGAACAACTTGATCAACAACTGGTCTTGAGACATCAGCGGTTTGTTGTTCTTTATATTGCTCTTGTTGATCGTCTCTAGGTTCTTCTCAAGGTCTGCCATCAAGCTACCCATCATACCGCCCGGAAGTCCCGGTCCGATTAGCAAGGAATTCATCAACCGGTTCTTCGGGCTGATATACAATCCCAAGAAATCATCCATGAATTCTTGAACCAAGGCACGAACCTTCATATAAGCCTCCATATTGATCTCGGGCACCTTATAACCGGCGTCCTTCAACATCGCCTGTACGGTCAGCAAGTCCGCATGTCCTGTACCCCAAGAAAGCGGCTCCATACCTACGTCGATATAGTCGCAACCCGCGTTACAAACCTCCATGATGGAAGCTACGTTAAAGCCGGGACCGGCATGGCTATGATATTGGATCGGGATCTCCGGATATTTTTCCTTGATATTGGCTACGATACGGCCTAATGTGTACGGACGTCCGATACCGGCCATATCCTTGATACAAATCTCATCCGCTCCGAGCTCGATCAACTCGAATGCCATCTTGGTATAATACTCAACCGTATGTACCGGAGAATGCGTGATACACAAGGAGCATTGTGAGATCATACCGGCCTCTTTCGCGTATTTAATAGATGGGGCGATATTCCGTACGTCGTTCAAACCGCAGAACGTGCGGGCGATATCCGTTCCTTGTGCTTTCTTTACCTTATAAAATAGCTGACGTACATCGTCAGGTACCGGGCTCATGCGAAGGCCGTTCAACGCACGGTCCAACATATGCGTCTGGATACCTGCCGCATGGAAAGGTTTTGTCCATTCACGGACCGCTTTATTAGGATTCTCGCCGAATAATAAGTTGACTTGTTCAAATCCTCCGCCATTCGTTTCCACCCGGGCGAAACAGCCCATCTCGATAATTGCCGGAGCGACTCTGGTTAGTTGGTCTACGGTCGGGACATACTTTCCGGCAGATTGCCACATGTCTCTGAAGACCAAACTGAATTTGATTTCTCTTTTCATGATATTAATATGTATTATTTATACTTTCTCAATTTTGATAACTTTCCCCTGTCCACGGGTAACGGCGCTGATTGCCGATACGATGGCGGCTGTCTCCTGTCCGGAAAGACTGCCGATTGCGGTGGTTTGCGTTGGAGTGGCCGTTTGTACCCGAACGGCTGCCGCTACTGGTTTCTTCGCTATGATCTCTTCCGGTGCGTATTTATTCACCAAGACGATAAGTCCTTTTCCCAGATTGATAACGATCAAAAGGATAGCAAATACGGTGGTCATTCCAACTACCATTAACAAAAGTCCTGTCTCTATATTCTCCATATTCTATATTTGTGGCTAGCTTAAAAGGTTTCTACAAAGGATTGAGCAACTTTCAGCCAAATTAAAAACAATCGCAAAATTATAAAATACTGGAAAACGATCTGTTACATTTTAATTAAAAAAATGAAAATAAATAAGCGAAACGGCCTTTTCGGTGAATGATTGTCAGCTTGAAAAAACATGTACGTGTTTTCCAAAAAACATGTACGACTTTTTCCAAAAACACGTACGTGTTTTTTCCGGCGCTTGTACGGCTGAAAATTCAAATATATTACCGTAACTTTGCGGTGGAATTCTAATAATGTAGAACTATAATAATTAAGGAATAAGACCATGGGAAATTTCTTTACATCTTTATTCTCTTCTTCCAAACCGGCCGAGGCGACGGAGGATAAGGCGAAGAACGAGCAGAAGAACTTTGATATCTTGAAATACGACGGCGTACGTGCCCAGAAGATGGGAAAACTTGCTTATGCGATCAAATGCTTTACGGAGGCACTGAATATACAGGAGGATTTTGAGACGATGAGCTATCTCGTTTCCGCTTATACGATGGCGAACGATCTAGGGAAAGCCGAGGACGTGTTGAACCGGATGGTTGAGATGGAGCCGGATCATATCGCTACCCGCTTGACTCGCGTTAACTTATTGTTTATGTTGGATAAGGACGCGGAGGTCATAACCGATTGTTTGCACGTGATCGAGCTAGAGCCTTCTAATCATGTCGCTTATTTCATGATGGCAAAAGCGAAGAAAGCGACGAATGACGTATTTGGCGCTATCGCCGACCTGACGAGATCGATCTCCTTGAAGGAGGATTTCGCCGATTCTTATTTATTGCGTGCGGAGATTCTTTTAGGACTGGGACAAGCTAAAGAGGCGCTGCCCGATGTGGAGAAAGCGATCGAGATCGTGCCGGAGGAGGAAAGTTCTTATTTATTGAGAGGACGTATTCATATGGCTTTAGGGGATATCGAGGCCGCGAATTCTGGTTTCCAGCAGGTCCTAGATCTAAATCCGTTTAATGAGGACGCTTGTATCTTATCTGGTCAGTTACTGATCGAGCAAAAGAAATATGACGAGGCGATCGCTTTCTTCGACGAGGCGATCGAGACGAATCCGTCTTTTGCCAAGGCTTATAGTGAGCGTGGGCGAGCCAAGAATCTGAAAGGTGATAAGACCGGTGCGTTCGAGGACTTGAAGAAATCTTTGGAACTGAATCCAGAAGGCGAAGAGGCCCAGAAGATGAACGGACAACATTCGAATTTCGATAATATGTATAAAGGGGGAATCTTTTGATTCCCCCTTTTTAAGTCTGCGCTAACAGTCCGCTATCTCTTCGGGAGAGAGTCCTGTGCAATTCGCTATGATCTCGATGGGAAGCCCTTGCTTTTTCAAGTTGGCGGCAATTTGACGTTTCTCTAGGTTCTGTCCTTCCGCGATACCTTCTGCTCTACCTTCCGCTTTACCCTCTGCGATACCTTCCGCTCGTCCATCCGCATGCCCTTCTATCCATCCGGTCTCGATGACGCTCTTTTGATATCGAAGGGCTTCCATGTGGGCGTAGTATTGGCCCTTCTCGGAAGGGCTGAGTTTATCGATCCGTAACTTCTCCCGTGCTTCCGGCAATCCTTTGGCGGTGGCATGTTCATCTATTTCTCCTGTTTTTAGGTAAGCGACTGCTCAACTACATCTTGTGCATTCGATTTTTCAGTGGGATGCACTC
>ERZ773227.1586-NODE-1586-length-15001-cov-4.304898_pt1 | contig 15001 bp, 9 predicted proteins | sample MGYA00580525_ERZ773227 | MGnify/ENA primary metagenome ERZ773227 (study PRJEB29015, sample SAMEA2737782) | human gut metagenome | biome: human gut; feature: human-associated habitat; material: faeces | place: China | collected 2012 ... | reverse complement strand
CTTTGCCGCCTTACGGATGCGGCATGCCCCTTGCGGGTACACAAAGTATTCCTGCGTTTTCCATACCTTGACTTGCCAAAAAATCTCTCGCCATCCACTCTTGCTGATCTAAGCAGAGCTTCCTGAAAGCAATCAGTGTAACGGGTGATATTTTTCTCGGAGCGTGAAACGGAAATGGATATGACTGTCAAGCGTGGCGATATTTTCTATGCCGATCTCAGTCCGGTCGTCGGCAGTGAGCAGGGGGGCACGCGGCCCGTGCTCATCGTGCAGAACGACATGGGCAACCGGCATTCTCCCACGGTGATTGCGGCGGCGATCACGAGCCAGATGAACAAGGCAAAGCTGCCGACGCACATTGAGCTGACCGGCCGGAACGTCGGCCTGACGAAGGACTCCGTCGTGCTGCTCGAGCAGATCCGCACCATTGACAAGCGCCGCCTGCGCGAGCACATGGGCAGGCTCGATGCGGCCATGATGAATCAGGTCGACAACGCCATTGCGGTCAGCTTTGGCCTGCCGAAGAGCGAAACGGAATGATGCGCCACCCTCCCGCATAGGCTGTGCGGGAGGGATTTTTGATGATGGAATTGAGCGTTTGGGAGCAGGGCGAGCAGATCGGTACCGTAACGGCGCAGCAGGAGGGCCTGTTCTATATTTTTATCTGCAAAATTTCCAAGCATGCGGAACAACTGCGCCGCATTTACGTCATATCTAAATGGAGAGTGGAGTATCTCGGCATTCCGTATCCGCGCCGTGAGGGTGCGGAGCTGCAGGCCTGTATCCCGGTGTCGCATTTTCCGGACGGGCTGACAGCCGCTGCGGCGGCTGCCATGCCGCGCGGCGCGTGGCTCCCGTGGTGCGGCGAGGCGGACGGCGTTCCCATCCGCAACGGCCTGCTCAAGCAGCTGGAGGACGGCTATGCGCTTGCCCTGCTGCCCGAAGAGGCGCAGCAGCTCCCGCAATGGCTGCCGCAGGCGGCGGAGCAGGAGCTTATGGGCCGGGCGCGGCTGGTGTTCCGGCTCGATGCGGCGGGATGCATGCCCTCCATAGAAACGACAGAAAACGGAGGAAGTACCGATGAAGCACAGAATTTTAGCGATCCTTTTGCTGGCAGCGTGCCTTCTGACGCTGCTCCCGGCGACGGCGATGGCCGTCCCGGAGACGGAGACCCGCTCGAAGGGCGGCAAGCTGATCGCCCTGACATTTGACGACGGCCCCGGACCCTATACGCGCCGCCTGCTTGAGGGGCTGGCGAAGCGCGGTGTCAAGGCGACGTTCTTCATGCTTGGCCAGCAGGCCGAGAACTACGATGTGACGGCCGGCCTCGTCCGCGACGCGGGCCACCAGATCGCCTCGCATACATACGATCACCCGCAGCTGAGCAAAAAGACGGACTCGCAGGTGACGTGGCAGATCAGCCACACGGCCGACATCCTCAACGGAATCACGGGCTACGGCACGCACTATCTTGTGCGCCCGCCCTACGGCGATTATAATTCCCGCGTGCTGTCGCTGCTGGACAATCCGGCCATTCTCTGGTCCGTCGATCCTCTGGACTGGAAGTACCGCAATGCCGATACCGTCTGCACGAACATCGTCAACGGAGCACATGACGGCGCGATCGTGCTGGCGCACGACATCCACTCCACCACGGTGGACGGCGTCCTGATGGCCATTGACAAGCTGCAGGCCAAGGGCTATGAATTCGTTACGGTGAACGAGCTGTTCCGTCGCCGCGGCGTCTCGCTGGAGAAGGGCCACACCTACAGCTCCTGCAAGCCGACCGGAACGGATCTCGGCCCCGTAAATGCACCGACCGTCACGGAGGCGGGCGGAAAGGTCACCATCACGGCCGACAAGGGCGCAGTGATCTACTATACGCTCGACGGCTCCTCGCCGCTGGCCTCCGGCCGGGTTTATTCCGGTCCCATTGAGGCAAAGGCAGGCCAGACCCTTCGCGCTGTGGCCGCCTTTAATCTGAATGGCAGTGCCAGCGCTGAGACCTCGGTCCAGGTGCGCGGCATTACGCTGAAGGAGCCGACCGTCAGGGCTCTGAACGGCAAGGTCATGATCTCCAATCCGAATCCGAATTCCGAGCTGCGCTACACGCTCGACGGCTCTGCTCCGACGGAGCGCTCGGCGGTTTACCCTTCCTCCGGTTTGGAATTTTTTACCGGAATTCTGCGCTATCGCGTGTTTGCAAAGGAGGGATGTGGCCAGACGTACACGCTCTATCTGAGCAAGTCCGGCCATCTCTTTCGCGACGTGCCCACAAATTCCTGGTATTTCGAAAGCATTGACCGGGCAGTCTCTCTGGATCTTCTTAAAGGCGTGGGAGACTTTGCGTATGAACCGGATGGAGGCCTGAACCGCGCCATGTTCGTTACGATGCTGGCGCGTGCCGTCGGCGAGAGCCTCCCGGACAGCGCAGCGGGCTTTTCCGACGTGAAGGGCGGCCAATGGTACACGGCAGCGATGAGCTGGGCCCTGCGGAAAAATCTGATCCGCGGCTATGAGGACGGCTCCTATCGCCCCGAGGCGCTCATCACGCGCGAGGAGATGTGCGTCATTCTCGACCGCCTTATGCAGCAGCGCGGCGAGACGCTCCACACCGGAAAGCTGAGCTTTGCCGACACGGCGTCCATCTCCGTCTGGGCGCGAGACAGCGTCGCGCGCATGACGGCCCTCGGCCTTATCCGCGGCGCGGAGAACAACCGCTTCTTCCCGCAGCGCACGACCACGCGCGCCGAGGCTGCGACGGTCATGCTCCGCATCTACGACCATCTGCACTGAAACACAAAGTGCCCCTGCCATGCCTTCAGCGTGGCAGGGGCATTATTGTGCTTTAGACCATCTCTTCGGGATGGAACAGAGCGTCGAACTGCTCGCCGGTCAGGTAGCCGAGGCGCAGGCATGCCTCGCGGAGCGTCAGGTCCTCCCGGTGGGCGAGCTTTGCAGTCTCGGCAGCCGCTTCATAGCCGATCGTGGGGCTGAGCGCCGTGACGAGCATGAGGGAGCGGCGTAGATTTTCCGCCATTTTCTCGCGGTTGGCGCGGATGCCGTCGGCGCAGCGCAGGCGGAACGAGCGCATGCCCTCGGCCAGCAGCCGCGCGGACTGCAGGAATTCGTGCGCCAGAACGGGCAGGAAGACGTTCAGCTCGAAATTGCCCTGCGAGGCCGCAAAGCCGATCCCGGCTCCGTTCGCCATGACCTGCACGGCGATCATCGTCAGCGCCTCGCACTGCGTCGGGTTGACCTTGCCGGGCATGATGGACGAACCGGGCTCGTTCTCCGGCAGGAGCAGTTCACCGAGACCGTTGCGTGGGCCGGAGCCGAGCCAGCGGATATCGTTTGCCAGCTTCATCAGGTCACCTGCCAGCGCCTGCAGCGCGCCGTGGGCGAAGACCAGCTCGTCGCGGGAGGTGAGGGCGTGGAACTTGTTCGGGGCGCTGCGGAAGTCCTTGCCCGTCAGGCGGCTGATCTCCGCAGCGACCTCTTCGGCAAAGCCTGCGGGGGCGTTCAGCCCCGTGCCGACGGCCGTGCCGCCAAGCGCAAGCTCCCGCAGCGGCGGAAGCGCCAGCCGGATCAGCTCCGCATCGCGCTCGAGGCTGCTGCGCCAGCCGGAGATCTCCTGCGGGAACGAAATGGGCGTGGCATCCTGCAGGTGGGTGCGTCCGGCCTTGATGACGCCTGCGTTCCCGGCTTCGAGGCGCTTGAGAGAGTCGATCAGCTCCGTCAGCGCGGGCAGGACGCCGTCTTCGAGTGCGCAAACGGCCGCAATATGCAGCGCTGTGGGGAAGGTGTCGTTGGAGGATTGCGAGCGATTGACGTCGTCATTCGGGTGCAGCAGCGGCTTTCCGGCCAGCTCGTTGCCGCGGTTTGCAAGGACTTCGTTTGCGTTCATGTTCGTCTGCGTGCCGGAGCCGGTCTGCCAGACGACAAGCGGAAAGTGGTCTGCCAGCTTTCCGGAGATAATTTCATCGGCTGCGGCGCAGATGGCGCCGCATTTTTCGGCCGTCATGGCCGTGGGGCACAGGCGGGCGTTCGTTATGGCGGCCGCCTTTTTCAGGATGCCGAATGCGTGGATGATCTCCGGCGGCATGGGCTCGCGGCCCTGCCCGATCGGGAAGTTTTCAAAGCTGCGCTGCGTCTGCGCGCCCCAATAGCGGTCCGCAGGCACGCGGACGTCGCCCATGGAGTCGTGCTCCATGCGATATTCCATATCCTTCACCTCAGAAGCGGGCCGTGTGCCCGCATTTTTTCTGCCGTTACCATATCATCCCCGCCGCGCCGTGTCAAGTGCGCAGGAGAATATCGGATAAAATGCGCCCCGCAGCTTTTCGGGCTGCGGGGCGCGGGAAGGGGGGGGTGAAACGGTCAGGTTATGCGTTTGCCTTGACGTAGCGCATGAGGATGGCAGCCGCCTGCTCGCGGGCCGCAAGGCCCTGCGGGGCAAGATAGGTGCCGTCCGCTTCCTTCGAGCCGGTAACGAGGCCCGTGGAAACGGCCCATGCCATGGCGTCTCTGGCGTAGGTGCTGATGGCTTCAGCATCGGGATAGCCGCTCAGCACGTCTGCCTCGGGCGCTTCGGCCTTGGCATAGCGGAAGAAGATCGCAGCCAGCTGCTCGCGGGTGACCGGCTCGGACGGGGCGAACTTGTTGCCGCCGACGCCGTTGACGATGCCGTTTGCGGCGGCCCAGGCGATCGCATCGGAGTACCACTGGCCGTCATCCACATCCGTGAAGCCGGACGGAGCATTGACAGCCGGGCTGCCCGCCATGCGGTAGAGCACAGTGACGAGCATGGCGCGCGTCAGGGTGTCCTTCGGTGCAAACGTCGTAGAGGTCGTGCCGACCATGAGGCCGTTCTCGATCACGAAGCAGATGCCTTCCTTCGCCCAATCCGTCGGGATGTCGGTGTAGGCAGCGCACTTGTGGCCGAGGGCCGGGGTCTCGCTGTCCACATAGCTGTCGCCGCAGCGGCTGCAGGTGTGGGTCGTGTAGCCCGCCTCGTCCAGCGTCGGCTCGGTGACGACGGCCTGATAATCATGGCCGAGAGGGGCGGTGATCTCCGTGATGACGCTGTAGTCGCAGTGCTTGCAGGACTCGCGGACAAAGCCGTAGCCGAGGCAGGTGGCCGGGACGGTCTCCGTCTCGCAGTCATGACCGGCGGCGTCCACATAGTCCGCAACATAGCTGTCGCCGCAGACGGAGCAGGTGTAGGTGGTGTAGCCCATCTTGTCGCAGGTCGGGGCGGTCACAACGGCTTCGTAGCGGTGCGCGACCGTCGGGATGGCCTCGGTGTAGGACTTGCCGCACTCACTGCAGGTGAAGGTCTTCACGCCTTCCTCGGTACAGGTCGGTTCCTTCGTGACCTCGGAGGTGTAATGATGGTCCAGCGCGTCGGTGTAGTTTCCAACGTAGCTGTCGCCGCAGACAGAGCAGGTATAGGTCGTGTAGCCCATCTTGTCGCAGGTCGGTGCAGTCACGACGGCCTCATAGCTGTGGCCGGTGGCCGGGACGATGGAATCGACGTAGCTGTCGCCGCAGACGGAGCAGGTATGTGTGGTGTAACCGTTGTTCGTGCAGGTCGGAGCCGTCACAACGGCTTCGTAGGTGTGGTCCGCCTTTGCCAGAGCAACGTCATAGCTGTCACCGCAGTGCGAGCAGGTGAAGGTCTTCACGCCCTCCGCTGTGCAGGTCGGCACGCGGGTGATCTGCCAGACATAGTCATGGCCGGTGGCCGGGACGACAGAATCGACGTAGCTGTGGCCGCAGACGGAGCAGGTGTGCGTGGTGTAACCGGCGGCGGTGCAGGTCGGGGCAGTGACGGTATCCTCATAGCTGTGGCCGGTAGCCGGAACAATGGAATCAACGTAGCTGTGGCCGCAGACGCTGCACAGATGCGTGGTATAACCGGCGGCAGTGCAGGTCGGGGCAGTCACGGTGAGCGTGTACTGATGACCGGCAGCGTCGACATAGTTGTCGCGGTAGCTGTCGCCGCAGACGGAGCAGACGTGGTTCGTGTAGCCGTCCTTCTCGCAGGTCGGGGCAACGACCGATTCCTCGTAGCTGTGGCCGTTGGCCGGGACAAAGTCGGCCTTGACGGTCTCGCCGCAGGCGGTGCAGGTGTAGATCGTGTAGCCCTGCTCGGTGCAGGTCGGGGCGACAACGGTCGTCTTCTCCAGCGTATGCTCGCTCTGGCCCTCAGCCAGCTTCTGCCAGACAAGGATGGGATAGCCGCCGTTGACCTTCTGCATGCAGGTGCCGTCAGCCTTGAAGGAAGCGCCGAGCTTCGTGACGAAGCCGGAGGCTTTCATGGCCTCCGCCGACATCTCTACAAAGACGGACGGATCATGCATCGTGGAATAGACCATCATGCCGAGGCCTTCGAGGCCGCAGGCGCGGTAGTAGACGTCTTTCACTTCAAGGTAGCTGCCCTCGGAGTAGTCCGCGTGCATGACGCCGATGGCAGCGCCGGGGTTACCGGCTGTCTTCAGACCGAGGTCGGTCACGGTGCCGGTGTTGTAGCAGTTGTGAACGTAGCTCTGCTCATAGACTCTCGAGGAGCTGGCGTCGAGCTTGCCGACAAGACCGCCGATGCCGCAGTAGTACTTGTCACTGTGGCCGGTGATCGCGCCGGAGTTGTAGCTGTCGACGATGTAGCTCGGGCCATTCGTGGCATCGGAGCTGCTGCCGACCGAGCCGACGAGGCCGCCGACGTAGGCATCGCCGGTGACGGCGCCGGTGTTATAGCAGCGGGTGAGGGCGGAGCCGTAGCGAATTTCGGCAAAGAGACCGCCGATTGCCTGCTTGCCCATGCCGTAGGCAATGAGGCCGATGGCGCCGGTGTTGCAGGAGTCAACGACCTTCGTGGATTTGACCTCAGCGCCGAGACCACCGATCTTTGTGCGGCCGGTGATCGCACCGTTGTTCGCGCAGGCGGTGTAGGTCGTCGTCTCACTCTTGGGCACGAAGCCGGAGACGTAGTCGCCGTCAGAGGTCACGGTGCCGTTGTTGACACAGCGCAGGAAGTCTGCGTTCTTCACCGTACCGGCAAAGCCGCCGATGTAGCTCCAGGGATAGGGAGCCGTGCCCTGCTTGGCCGTGACGGTGACGTCCGTTGTGACGTCCGTAAAGGAGACGTATTCCGCAGCGCCGACGAGGCCGCCGGAATAGGCATAGGAGTTGCGATAGTTCTCCGTGATGGAGAGCGTGCCGGTGAGCGTCAGATTCTTGATCTCTGCCTTCTTGTCGGCCGTGCCCTTGACATAGCCGAAGAGGCCGAGGTACGGAGCGCCGATTGACTTGTCATCGGAATCGAAGGTGATGCTCATGCCGGTGATGCTGTGGCCGTCGCCGTCAAAATTACCGGTGAACGGCTGCTTCAGGGAGCCGATCGGGGTCCAGCTTTCAACGCTCGTCAGGTCGATGTTGGCCGTCAGCTTGCCGCTGATGGCGGTATCGCCGCCGTTGACCTTCGCTGCGAACCACTGCAGCTGCTTCTCGCTGGCGATGCCGTAGACGCCGCTTTCGTCCTGCGTGGGGATCGCGGGGTCCTTTTCACCGCAGCGGATGCAGGCACCGTCTGCGCCGAAGGTGTGGCCGAGGGCCGGAAGCTCTTCCGTGCGGGTCTCGCCGTGCACGCTGCAGGAGAACGTCTTGACACCGGCCGTCGTGCAGGTGGGCTCCGTCGTGACGACGCCTTCGTCCCACTGGCAGGGCTGAGGTGCCTCGCTCGTGAGAACGACCTTCGCCGTTGCGGGGGCGTAGCAGGCGTTCTCCGTGCCGTAGTTCGGGTCATAGCCCAGCAGGTAATAGGTACCGGCCTTCAGCGAGGCCGTGTCAAGCGTGTAGCTGCTGCCTTCGCTCGTAAGCTCCTGCTGCTGTTCCCAGTTTTCATTGTAGAGCTTCACATTGAGACCGGTGATCGGCTCAAAGGACTCCGTGCCGCCGTCGGACACGGACTTGGTGTCATACTTCTGCGTTTCGAATGTGATCTTTTCACCGACCTTGGCGGTGTAGTCGTCCTTGTCAAAGCGGGCGAATGCGCCGTAGGTCCAGAAGCTCCAGTTGGAGAACATGGCCAGATCGATCGTGTCGTTGTCGGACAGCAGAATGTAGTCTGCCGTGGAGCCCCAGCCCGCAGACATCAGGGGATAGACGTGGTTGCGGTAGTACATGAGGTTCTCGTCATGGCCCCAGAAGTTCTGCATGTACATGGACGTGGCGCTGCCGGAGATGAGCAGCGCATTCCGCGTATCCTTATAGGAGCCGCCGAGCATGTCATTCACGCCTTCGCCGCTGCCGGTGAATTCCAGCAGGCCGGATGTGCCCTTGCCGCAGCCCTTCTCGGCCACGCCGAGGTAGTAGCGCTCGAGCATATAGATGTAGAGGTGCAGGAGCGTCGGGCGCTGCACGATCTCGTTGTCCGTATAGCTTCCGGAGCCGTTCTCCGTGTGGTAACGGTTAAAATCGTCCAGACCGTACAGGGACAGAGGGAAGTACGGGACCTTGACCTCCAGATGCGACAGGATGGTGCCGCCGTCGTCCTTGCCGATGATCGGTGCGCCGTCGCTCGAGATGGTCACATAGACGGTGACGGAGGCCTGGTCGGTCTCGTCATAGCCGTACTGGTTCTTGCCGCCGTCCTCCACAGCCTCGACCGTGATGGGAACGACAACCTCAGCACTGCCGCCGCCCGTGCAGGTAGCGGTAATGCCGATGCGGAATTCCCCTGCCTCGGCAGAGGTGAACTGCAGCGTATTGTCCTTGATATAGACCTTATCGCCGTAATCCGCCTTCAGCGCGAAGCTGAGAGCGTGCCCGTTCGGGTCGGTGAACACCGTTCCGAGCGGGAGTTGGTACAGTGCGCCGACCTTGACGGGATCGGGCGCCGGGGTACTTACCGTGATGTCACAGTCCGCCGCGAAGACCGCGGGAACCATCGACAGAAGCATGGCAAGCACCAGCAGGATGCTCAGGATTCTTTTCATGCTGCTTTCCTTTCTTTTGGGGAAGCCATTGAGGATACGATTAGTGGCTTCCCGATTTTATTTATCCTTAGACCGTGTTCGGTCCAAAAGATCAGCGCAAAGCCCAACGGGCGGGCCGCAAAAAAACAGCCTGACAGGAAACTACATGGGAGCCATGGAGTTTTTGGCAAGCTGCTGCATCGTGGGGCGGGTCGGCGGCACCCAACCCGCCCACAGGAGGAGAACACCCGGTCAAACGCAGCGGGAACGCATCCGCTGCCCCGAATCGGGTACAAAAAAACGGCTGAAAGGATAGATAGACTATCCCCTCAACCGATTCGGGCAAAGTAATGCATCACAGTAGGTCTTCTGGGTCGCGCATCCGGGAGCAAAGCCCCCACGGCCGCTGCCCTGCCTTCTCAGGGTTCCCCAATGACCGGCTTTCGCCGACGGACAGCGGACTCAACGCTCACAGCGACGGTTATCCCAGAGGCGTATCGCGCCTCCCTCGGGGTATTATCCCCGTTCCCTTGTTTACCCGTATGCCTGACGGGGTCGCCCCGCGCCGTTGCGTACATACGGTCTCTGCAAGCAGAATATTCAGTTCCTGCCGCACGGACTTCGTGCGGACTATTTTGATTATAGACCATGCGGGCGCGCCTGTCAAGCACCGAAATCCGTATTTTTTTAGCGAATGCGAAAACACATCTCGGAACGGGCTTGACAAAAAAATCGGCCCTTGTTATACTGAGAGCAATGGAAGCTTCAAGTGCTTCCGCTGCCGTCCGGGCAGCGGGAGAGGATAGGGAACCGGGTGAGAATCCCGGACGGTACCGCCGCTGTATGCGCGGAGGCCGCGTGCAGGGCGAAAGCCGGTCATTGGGGAACCCTGAGAAGGCGCGCGCGGCCGTCGAGGCGTGAGTCAGAAGACCTGCTTGGGGAGGCTCTGCCCGCATGGTGCGGGAAACGGGGCATATTGTTGTGCGCAAATGCGGACGCTGCAACGATTGTTGCAGTGTTCTTTTTTTCTGGGGGTCGTGCCATGAGACGGAAAACAATCTGGGGCCGGGTCTGCACGGCCGTGCTGATCCTTTCGCTTCTGGCCGGTGCGGTGGCTGTCGTGTTTACGGGCGGACGGGTGTGCCCGCCCGATCCGCTGCCGGAGCAGGCGCAGGTCCTGCAGCCGGACCGACAGGAGCGCGGCGGCAGCGGCGGCACATCGGACGACGTGCCCCTCACGCAGTCCCCGGAGCCGACGGAGCCGTCCGAAGAGCCGGACGAGACGGAAACGGCCGAGCCATCCACGAAGCCGGACGAGCCGACGGATGCGACGTCCGCCACGCAGACGACACAGACGCCCGAGCCGAGCGAGGAGCCGACGCGCAGCACCGGCGGCGGAACGGAGCCGACGGAGGAGCCGGGTCCTGCCCCCACGGAGGCCCCGGGCCCCGAGGAGCCGCATATCGTGACGAATCTCGTCAGCCGCATCTGGCGCTCTGGCGAGCTGGACGGCGATACGCTGCGGTTTTATGCCTATGCTGCGGGCAGCGGAGACCTGAGCCTGCGGGTATATTATAAGGAGTCCGGCTCCACCGCAAACAACGGCACGCGCCTGCTGCCGGCGGACGACCGGAACTTCTCCGTCCGCCTTACCTTAAATCAGTCCTATACCTTCTCCTTATATTTATATCGCGACGGCCGCCGCGTCGGCGATGCCGCGGTCTACTATGTTTCCTATCGCGCAAGGCTTGCAGACGACGATGAACCAGAGATCGGCGATGCGCCGCCCGTCATCACGACGAGCCGCGACGGCCGGACCGACCCCGTCTCCGTGCAGACGATGACGTTCGTCGTCTGGGCGAGGACGGGCACGGACGGTTCACCGATCTACACGAGCCATCTGCAGGTCTCGATGGACGGCGAACTGCTGACGAACCCGACCGGCAGCGCCGCGTCCGGCTATGAATATGTGCTGCGCTTCTCCGCGCCGCTCGTCGGCGATGAGCGGGAATACACGCTGCGCATCCTTGCGTGGGACGATGCCGGAAATTCCGCCATGCGCACCGTGAAGATCGTCTATCAGACGGTCTCGGAGGGCGACGACATCGGTGAGGCGACCATCCGCATCGACGCCACGACCGTCGGCCTCGGAATCGTCGACGAGGAGACCGTCCGCATCAAACAGGGCGACACGGCCGCGCAGACCGTGCTGCAGATGCTGGAGGACTGCGGCTATGAGGCAGGCTATGACGGCCTTGCGGAAAAGAACGGCGGTTTTTATCTCATGCGCCTGACGCGCGGCGACCTGCTGTATCGCGCGCAGGTGCCGGAGCGCCTCTGGACACTCATCCAGCGCGACGGCATCTCACTGACGGGTGCGCCCGGCCGCGACAGCCTCGGCCAGCACGACTACACCTGGGGCGCGGGCTGGATGTATGACGTCAACGGCTATTACCCCGGCAAGGGCCTGTCGGAATGGATGCTCGGCGACGGCGACGTGCTGACGCTGCGCTTTACGCTGGCCTGGGGCAAGGATATCGACGGCTTCGGCGCGACGGGCGGCGGCTATGGCGTGCTGTCCAGCTACTGCTATGTCTGGCGCGACGGGCAGGAGATCCCGCTTGGCCACGACTGGCAGGAGACGGCCCGTGTCGAGCCGACGGAGACGGAGGACGGCTATGCGGACTATGTCTGCACGAAGTGCGCCGAGACGCGCCGAGACGTCCTGCCGAAGACCGGAACGGTCGACCCGACGGTTCCCACGGAGCCGACCAATCCGACCAATCCGACCGATCCGACCGATCCGACCGATCCCACAGAACCTGCCGACCCGACGGAGAACGAAAACGAGAGGAGCATGTTCCTTGAAACGAATGCGGAATATTCTGATCCTGCTGCTGTGCGCTGCACTGCTGGCGGGCTGCGGCGCAAGATCGGCGCCTGCAAAGGCACTCGAGGGCTGCCGGGCACTGCTCGGCGTGCGCGAGGGCTTCCTGGAGGACCGCGCAGCGGAGCTGGCGGGCAGCTCCATCGGAGATTGGCTCGCCATGGCGCTGCTGGCCTGCGGTGCGAACGAGAGCTATGACGCCTATCTTGCCGCGCTTGAGCGGCACGTCACGGAGCGCTATGCCGAGCAGGGCACGCTCGATGCGCTCATGGCGACGGAGTATTCCCGCACGATCCTGACCGTCTCCATGCTCGGCGGCGACCCGAGCGCCTTCGGCACGCGGCCGGACGGCACGGCCATCGACCTGCTGAACGACGGCGTGTGGAATTTTGCTGGCGAGCTGGGCGCGCAGGGCCTGAACGGCCTGATCTTCGCCCTGCTGGCGGCCGATGCCGGGCCCTCCCCGGAGCCGGAGCAGGCAAAAAACACGCGCGCCGGGATCGTGGAGGCCATCTGCGCGGCGCAGGAGCCGGACGGCGGCTTCGGCCTCGTCTCCGGCGCTTCGGAGGCCGATATGACGGCCATGGCCCTGCAGGCCCTTGCGCCCTATGGCCGGGACGAGACCGTGGAGCGGGCGCTTGCCTGGCTGAAGGAGCAGATGCAGCCGGACGGCACGTTCCTGGCCTACGGCGAGCCGAGTGCCGAGAGCTGCGCGCAGGTCCTCCTTGCGCTGGCCGCGCTCGGCATCGACCCGGAGCAGGAATTCGGCAGCGTGAATCCCGAAACAGGCCTTGCCGAATTCCGGCAGGCAGACGGAAGCTATGCGCACCTGCTGACGGACACGGAAGGAAATCTCATGGCGACGGAGCAGGCCATGCTGGCCCTCTGCGCGCTGGAGCGGCTGCCGGACGGCGGCTGCGTATACGAATCGAAATATCGGGAGGCGGCATGATGGAACAGAAACAATATGAGCTTGCGGCGCAGGTGCTCCGCGAGGTGCAGAAGGTCATCCTCGGCAAGCGGGAGATCGTGGAAAAGGTCCTGATGGCCGTGCTGGCGCAGGGCCATGTGCTGCTGGACGACGTGCCCGGCGTCGGCAAGACGACGCTGGCCATGGCCTTCGCGCGCGCGCTCGGGCTGGAGACCCGCCGCGTGCAGTTCACGCCGGACACGATGCCGTCGGACATTCTGGGCTTCTCCGTCTATGACAAGCAGGCGGGAGCCTTTTCCTACCAGCCGGGCGCGGTCATGACGAACCTGCTGCTGGCGGACGAGATCAACCGTACCTCCACCAAGACGCAGGCGGCCCTGCTGGAGGCTATGGAGGAGCGCCGCGTGACCGTCGACGGGAAGACGCATCCGCTGCCGCAGCCGTTTTTCGTGCTGGCGACGCAGAATCCCGTCGGCTCGGCCGGAACGCAGCTCCTGCCCCCGGCGCAGCTCGACCGCTTCCTGCTGTGCCTGAGCATGGGCTACCCCGACCGGGAAAGTCAGGTGGAGCTGATGAAGGAGCGCCACCACGCCGACCCGCTTGCGCAGGTGCGCCCCGTGACGGATGCCGCCGCGCTCGGCGGCCTGATGGATGCCGCCGCCATGACGTTCGTGGCGGACCCGGTCTATGATTATACGGCCCGCCTGCTTGAGGCCACGCGCTGCCATGAGAGCCTGCAGCTCGGCCTGAGCCCGCGCGCCGGTCTGGCCCTGTGCCGCGCGGCCAAGGCGCGCGCGTTCCTGCATGCGCGGGACTATGTCCTGCCGGAGGACGTCGCGGAGGCTGCGCCCGATGTCTGTGCCCACCGCCTTGTGCTCGCTCCGCGCGCCCGCCTGCATGACGAGACGGCGCGGTCGGTGCTTGCCGAAATTCTCGAGCGCGTCCCGCAGCCCGCGGTGCGCGAATTCAAAAGCTGATGCGGAAGCGAATGCTGCGCGCCTGGCTGCTGTGGCTGCTGGCGGCGGCCTGCTGTGCGCTGGCCTTTGCTTTTACCCATGCCGGGGCAGCGCTGGCCGCGCTCTGCGTGCCGGTGCTGGCGGCGCTGGCGGGATTCGTCGTGCTGCGGTGCAGCAGGCTGCCCGCGCTTTCGCTCCGGCTCCCGGCAGGCGGCCGGAAGGACGGCATGATCGCGGGCGAGATCGCGGCCTCCCGCCGCGCGCCAGGCCGCGTCCTGTGCCGCATCGAGGTGCGCAATGACCTGACGGGCGAAACAACGGAATTTTTCGCGGAGGAGCGCTTCTCGTTCCGCGCCGAACACTGCGGCCGCCTGACGGTCCACATCCGCAGGGCCTGGCTCCTCGGCCTGCCGGGCCTGTTTGCCCGAAAGATCCGGACGGACGCGGCGGCGCATGTCACGGTCCTGCCGGATACGTTCCCGGCCTCCGTCCATGTGACGATGCCGGAGGTGCAGAGCCCGGACAGCGACACCAGCAGCCCGGACCGCCGCGGAAGCGACCTGACGGAGCCGTTCCGCCTGCGCGAGTATGCGCCGGGCGACAGTCTTCGCCAGATCCACTGGAAGCTCTCGTCCAAGCTCGATCGCCTCGTGATCCGCGAGCCGGGCATGCCCGCCGCGCGCACGCTGCTCGTCTTCTGGGACCGCAGCGGCGATGCCGCCGCGCGCGATGCGCAGGCGGAGGCCGTGTTCTCCGTCTGCCAGAGCTTGAGCGAGCAGGGGTATGCCTATCAGCTCGGCTGGCCCGAGGGCGGCACGGCCCGCTTTGCGGAGGCAGGCTCCACGGAGGAGCTGCTGCGCGATCTGCCGCTGCTGCTGCGCGGCGGCGCGGAGCCTCTGCAGGAGACCGGGGCGCTGCGCGGCTTCGGCAAAATTCTCTACTTTACGGCCTCGCCGGACCCGGTCTGGCGCAGCCTGACGGCGGGTGCGGAGCCGGTCCTGCTGCTGTGCGGCGTGCCGGAGCAGCCGGATGTCCGCTGCATCTGCTATACCAAAGAGGACTATGCTGCCGCGCTGCAGCAGCTGGAGCTTTGAGCATGAAACGAACGAACGGTTTTCAACTGGAACGTGCCCCTGCCGGGGGGCAGACTCTGCCGCCGTGGGCGGCCGCGCTGTGCGGCGGCCTGTGCGCTGCGGGGGCGCTGACGCTGCTGGCGGGGTCCTTCCCCGTGCTGCCTGCGTGGGCGGCC